>Ga0129333_10003753_pt1 | contig 14251 bp, 15 predicted proteins | sample CPB6_08_DNA_FD_94474 | JGI IMG/M metagenome (GOLD analysis project Ga0129333, IMG submission 94474) | Freshwater to marine salinity gradient microbial communities from Chesapeake Bay, USA - CPBay_Sum_0.6_0.8_DNA | ecosystem: Environmental > Aquatic > Marine > Coastal | place: USA: Chesapeake... | reverse complement strand
CCTTTCGGGAAGGTTCACTTGGAGGGCGCAAGTGGTAAAGGTCCCTCGTCCCCGATCGGCCCGCCCATGTGCCTAGACACATACTTCGAGAGGAACCTTTCAAGAACTCCCCAGGGCAACCAGCGCAGCTCGGTCCGGGGACTTTGCTGCTTGATCACCTGAGGCATGGAGTAGGGTCTGAGGGGAGTCCTTGAGATGCAGGGGTATGGGGGAGAAATAACCGAATGGTTGAACGAGTGGGGCTGCGGGACGGGGGGTGCTGAACATGGACCTGTTTATCCGTGGAGAATTCGATGGACGGGGTAGAGATCGTGGTGGAGGACACCCAAGGCAGCGAGGCGCAGTGGGGCAGTGAGACGTCGAGGGAGGGGTCGGACAAACCGGGCCGGGAGTGGGTGCGCAGAGTACAGCAGTGGGTGCGCGGGGAGGAACGGCGGATCTGGGGCGGGGGAGTGATCGTCACGATGGTGTTTGTGGCCTTGTTCATCTGGACGGTCGGGCCGGGGAGTCTGCTCAACACCAAGTACCCGATCGAGGGGGACCAGGTCTCACAGAACTGGTGGTTGCAGGAGTTCGCGCGGCGGTTCTGGGGGTTGTTCACCGGTGGGCACCTGTTTGGATGGACGGATGATTTTGGGGCGGGGCAGCCATTTGGGTACTTCTACTTCCCCCTGCCGGCAGTGGTGTACAGCGGGCTGGATGTCGTGCTGCCGGGCGGGGTGGCGGCCAAGCTTGTGCAACTGATCGGTCTGGCGCTGGTGCCTTGGGGTGTGTATCAAGCCGGCAAGATCCTGGGTGGGAGGCAGAGCTCGTACGTGTTCGCTTCGGCGGCCGTCTCGATCGGGATGTACCTCCCGCAGCGATACCCCGTCGGTGGGGATGCGGCCTCGACCTTGATCGGGGAGTATTCTTATGCTTGGGGGCTTGGACTCGGGCTCGTGGCGATGGCCATGATGGCGCGGATCGCAACCGATGCGGGCGGGAATCAGGATGTGCGCTGGGCCAGGACCGGGGTGATAGCCGGGGCGGCGGTTTTATCCCATGTCAATGCCGTCTTCGCGCTCGCGGGTGGGGGAGCGGTGTACCTGCTCGCCGGGTTGCTCGCCGGGCGGCGGGGGGTCGGGAGGTCGGTGGGGGCACGGACGGGGAACCTGCTCAAGGCCTCAAGTGTCGGAGTCGGGATCGCGGCGTTCTGGCTGCTGCCGATGTGGTCCATGCGCGGTGAGATCCAGGGGAACAACAAGCTCGCGGACCGGAGCATCATGTACTGGTTTGCCGGGTGGGGGTGGAAGGCGGTTTTGGTCGCGGGGGTGGTCGGGTTGCTCCTTGGTTGCATCCGGGGCAGCCGAGTGGGGCGAATGATGACTGTCCTCCTCGGTGGAGCCTTCGTGGTGTACGAGGTGCTCACCGAGTGGCACAGCTTCGAGTTGTGGTCAGGGAGGTGCATGCCGGTGATCTACACCGGGTTGCTCGTCGGGGTGGGGGAGCTTGCGGCATTCATCTACGAACGCGGTTCGCGGAGGATGAGCAGAATCGCGGCGATCACGGTGGCGGTCGGAGTGTTGGTGGGAATCGGCATCTACCAGCAGTACCTGGTGGTGGAAGACAGCCCGGAGTGGCGAGAGCGTTCGACGAGCACCTGGGCCGGGCTGGGGAGAGGGGAGAGGTCTGAGCAAGCAGCTGGGCGAGTGGATGCCCTCATCGAGAAGCTCGCAGGTCTCGAGCCCGGGCGGATCTTGTACAGCACCAGTGCCGAGGGGTACTTGACTTATGGAACCAAGGATCTCAACGGGGAGATCATCCGCCGCGGGGCGGCATCAGGGGGAGCCTCGACTTTCTTCCACGAGGGCAACCGGGGCAGGTTCACCCTGGCGTACGGGACAAGCGGTTCGATGACCCGCCCGTCAGGCATCGAACCTGGTGGGGTGGCACTGGGGATCGATGACTTCGAGGCAGGCGTGGAGATGATGCGGCAGTTCGGGATCAGGTACTACATCATCGGGGAACCCGAACTGCATGAGCGGGCGAGCCAGGAGCCTCGGTTGCGGCTCGTGGGATCGGTGGGACGGGTCGAGGACGGCGCGAACCAGTTCTTCGAGATATACGAGATCGAGGAGGCCGCGATCGTGGAGGCGGTGAGACGGGAACCCGGCATCGTCTCGACGTTGCCCCTGTGGGGGGAGACGACCTGGGACGGTAAGGTCAAACAATGGCTGGCCCGGCTCGGGAAGGAGCCGTACACGGGTATCCATCTCGTCGAGGACGCGCCGATGAGTGTGGACTGGGTAGGCAAGGAGGAGTACGGTGAGGCCGGGGTGCGGGTTGTGGAGGTCAGTGATGAACGGATCGAGTTCACCGTGCAGAACACCGGGATCCCGGTCGTGATCCGCATGGGGTACAGCCCGAACTGGGAGGTCTCCGGCGGGGAGGGGGTCTACCATGCCGCGCCGCATGCGATGATCGTGGTGCCGCGGGAGTCAACCGTGGTGGTGCAGTACCGGCACCCGGTGACTGAACGGCTGGGGATGCTGATCACACTCGGAGTGCTCGGGTGGCTGGGCTGGGGTGCGGTGCGTGGGCGGCGGGTGAGGTCGAGGATGCGGCCCACGGGAGAGCCGATCTGAGGCTCACTGCCCTGGCAGAACCAAAAACAGGATCGTGTGCACCGAGGCATCCGCGGCGACAAGATCGAGCACGTAAAACCCCTGGGCCAGGTTCGCGGTCTCGAGTGTGGTGGTGGTCAACCGCGGTGGGGAGAGCAGAGCGGTACCGTCCCGGCGGGAGAGGGAGATCGAGGCGTACGGGGAGAAGCGGGTGAGGTCGAGGGCATCGCCCTGGGTCACGACGACGTACGGGAGAGTGGGGGTGGTTGATTGAGTGCAGGGTGGGAAGGAGCAGGTGGGGGGATCGGTGGGGGAATCTCGCACGGCGGTGAGAAACAGCAACAACAGGCCGAGAAGAGAGACGAGGAGTAGCGCTCGGAGCACATAACGCAGGTTCGAACGCAGAATGAAGACCACCGAGACCATGGTGCGAGAAACCGCGGCGAAGTCATTTGGGAGGGGAGGGCGGGATCGTTGGCATGGGGAGTGTGGACGGGACGGTAGGAAGCATGGCTAAGACACCTACCAACCCATCCCCGGTCCGCCCGGGCATCCGAAACCTCGTAATCGCACTCTTGTCCATCTTGACGGTGGGGGGTGTGGCTGGATCGGTGCTGACCGGTCGGGCCGTGTATGCAGCAACCGCGGTCGCGGTGCTCGTGGCGGCGATGGGTCTGTACGGAGCGGTTGGGCGAAGGAGCTGGGCCTCGGTGGGGATCTGGGCGAACCTGATCGCCGGTCTCGGTGGGGTCGTGATGAGCGGGATGTTCGAGGGCTGGGGGTGGGGCGGGGTGCCGCTTGCCATCTCCGTGGGGGGATGGTTCGTGGCTCGGACCATGTACCGGTACATGCGGCCGGCGGCGGAGATGCCGAGCGAGGTGCTGCGCCGGATCGAGAACTTGCTCACCTTGAGCACCGAGAGCGTGGCCGGGGTGCGCATCGGGGCACGCGGGGACGGGGCGCCGATCGGCGTGGGGTATGTCCAGCTGCGCGAGGGCGCGCAGGTGCGCGGTGACAAGGAGGTCCAGAAGTTTCTCCTCAACGCGAAGCAGGCCAGGGAGGTCTTGCGCAAGAGCGGGGGCATCGAGGCGACGATGATCGGGGTCGTTCCTGGCAGCGGGATCAAGGAGCGTTTCGAGGAGTGCGTGATCGTGAGCGTTGAGCACCTGGCCTGGGCCGTGGGCGAGGCGAAGGGGCCGAGCATCGAGACGATCGCGGCCGCGGCCGAGGCGAACGGCATCACCCTCAGCCGGGAACAGCTGAGGATGGTGGAGCGCCGTCAAGGCGGGGGAGGCCGGAAGAGCGGAAAGAAGGTCGTCCACCAGGGCCGGGTTACGAAGGTCGAGAAATGAGCAGGCGGGCCGCCGCGGTGGCGGTGATGGTGATGATCCTCGGAGCGTGCTCCACGACACCGGTGGCCCCGGGAAGATCGACGGATGAGGGCGTCCGGGCCGCTGGGTGGCGAGAGGCGCTCGGTCAGGAGATGGCCTCCACCTGCGGAGAGAAACTGATCAACGACTCGATCCTGGAATCAGGGACGGAATCGCAAGGTGACCGCGTCTGGCGGACGTGGTGGAGGATGGAGTGCGGGGAGGGGGCTTGTTTCGGGGTGATCGTCAGCGGGGATGCGATCGAGGCACGAGAGAGCGGTCGGTGCACCGACGGGGAGCGGGAGCGGGCCTTTGAGGGTGCGCTCTAACACGGGAGAGGACACCGAGGGGCGTTGGTGGTGGCTCGTGGGTGGTCACAGTGGACACCAAGGCAACCATGCCGATGGACAAGGAACCACCATGTTCTTCAAGAAAACCAACCTGCCCTACCAGGCCCAGGTGAGCTACCGCCACTTCCAGCAGTGTGCTGAGACCATCCTCAGGATGGAGAACCTTGATGACCGCCACCCGGTCGTGCTCGCGATCTTGGAGCACGTCCCCGGGCGCAGGGTGCAACCGGTGAGCGTTTCTCTCGGTGCGGCACTGCGGTCACTTATCAGGGTGACCGGAAATGCGCTCAAGGGGCGAAGCCCGGGTGCGGCCGAGGACGTCGCTAAGGCTCTTGACGCAGTGCTCGCGCACTTCGCGGAGACCACGGAGAGGGCCGAGCAGCTGCGCCAGCGGGCCATCGAGGTCATGCGTCATGTGCCAGCGGAGGAGAAGGCCATCCAAATCGGGGGCGAATCCACTGCGACGTACGCACGACGGGTCGCGGGAGCTCATTACGAGGAACTCGCTGCGCTCGGGAAGGAACTCTCACCTCGCTTCGTGGAGTGCACCGTGGCGAATGCCGCCACTGGACACTTCAGCCAGGAGTGGCTCGAGAGCAATGCCCCGTGGGCGCTTGCCCCGGTGCATGAGGCCTGAACAGACCACATGAAATGGACGCCCGTTGAGGCGTCCATTTCTCGTTATGTCTAGTACGGGTGGCGGATTGATATCGGGCAGACGCATGAGGCAGGGCGCACTGTCATGGTTACATTGATGCTCGACTCGAGTTCTTGGGGGATAGCCCCAGGGAGGAGAGCATTGGTTAGGAACAAATGAAACTGAAGTTCAAGGTGGAGAATTCCACCAACGAGGCAAAGGCTGCCGGTGACTTTCGGGTCAAAGTGCGAGAGATGATCAGCCAGTTGCGAGAGACCCTCCCCAAGACGTTGGTCGAGGCGGGAAGTCCCAGCTACACTGGACAGGATGTCAAGCTCGCCTGGCCCGTCTGGACCAGCAAGGATGGAAGCGAGGGCTACCGCCGCACCGAGGATGCGCTTGTGACGTATCTCTCGATGTTTTTCCACCGAATGGCGAAGTGGGCACCGGTCGAGAGGAATTTCGATCGCATCAAGGCTTTCGTGTTCCTCGACAACGGATTCTGTGGACTCATCACACTTCATGTGCACGTTTCCATGAACGAGGAGCACGACCTGGAGGCGGAAATCACGTATGTGTCCGTCGAATTCGGACCCGAATTGGTACCCAACTTCGAGTACGTCATCGACACCGAGCGCAACGAGAAAATCCGAATCTACGCCAAGACGAAGCACACGGGCATCCAGATCAGCAAGAGCACGGCCGAGAAGGCCCTGCAGCCCACCTCTCGGTAGAACCTGCCCGCAAGAAGCGGGAATCAGTACACCTTCATGGCGAACGACCGGGTCTCAGTGCCCGGTCGTTTCGTCGTGTATCGAGGAGGTGGGATCAGCGAAACTTGCGGCCAGAGACCTCGTTGGCGAAGCAATGCTGCGTACGCACGGTAAACTCCGTGATCAAACGATTGATTGTCCTGCTGACTTTGGTTTTCGTCGCCCTAGGGTCATACGGACTGTACCGAATCCAAGACCCCGGTTCCACACAGGTGGTACGGATAAACTCCCTTATAAGGGCATCCCAAGAGGAGTGGGGGAGTGAGGACTTGTATCGATCCTGGTTGAACAATCAACGAACCGATTGGGCGGTACTGGCACACCATGGCGAGCGCGTCTACAACAATCCCAACAGGGTGCGCATCTTGGTACTAGGGGACTCTTTCACCTACGGCACCGGACTCATCGACATGGAGGCCCGTTGGACTTCGTTGCTCGAAGAGGAGTTGAACTTGAATACCGCTCCAGGGGCTTTCGAGGTGGTGGGGGTGGGTTTCGGTGGAGCCTCGACGTACTCACACGCCAAGTTGGCCGAGATGATTGCCACGGGCAACGTGAAAGACGTATGCAACCAATGTCCCGGCGGTGAGGCTCTCTCCGGAAATTTCGATATTGTACTAGTGGGATACGTGCACAACGACAGATACCCAAACTGGTTTGATACCAACCTTCCCGAGTCGTTGCAGAGTGTGGCCCGTGCGGCCGGTTTCGAGGACCCAACCCGACCGAGAGAGTTGTCATTAGACGACCTCCAAGCGATCTTGCATGACAAGTCCCCAGACCCAAACGAGGCCCTGTTCTCCGCCGCGGCAGCACACATCAAATCCTCTTTACCGGGTGCCAAGGCCCTGTGGATGCCGCTCTCATTTCTGGAGTACTCTAGACAAGAATCTCTGCGAGAGGCGCCGATCTTTGCCGAGGCAGGTTTCACAGTGCTGGATACACCAAATCTAGATGAGTTGGTTGTTGCTACACCCGGCGAGGAGCTGATGGTCACACAAGTAGACCCGCATCCCGGCACGCCGGTGCTGCATGCCTATGCCCGCGATGCCGCCGACGGTGTGTTAGCCGTCCTCGACCCTGACCGGGTGGAGTCCGCTGTGGAATCCTCCGGTCCAGTCGAAAGCAAGCTGTTGACGTATGTCGCGCCTCTCGAAGCTATAGTTGAGTATACTGAAAATGCGAGCTCCAACACCGCTGTTTTAGAATTGAACAGCACCAGGTCCAGGACTACCCCATGTAAAGATTACAGAAGCAACGGCTCATTGGTGGCTTGCGAAAACGGTGTCCCGGTGTTCTATTTGAGAAGAGAGTACGGTGAAACGGTCGACCAAAAAACCGGCCGTCGAGCCGTCGCCCAGTTCGCACCCTGCGTTGATCTCGGCACCCCGTACGCCTCTGTTTCCTTCTCCCGCCCAGCTGGCAAGGTGAGGATGGAGGTGACGGCCGATGCAGCCGTCACCAAAACCACGCTCTCCGTTTATGCTCTTGCCTACGATGCGTTAGGGTTCATCACCACCCGCCATCTCAAAGACCTCGACCCGGGGGACACGATGTCGATCACGACCGGGGAGGACACGAGGGCGTTGATGTTCGCTGATGCCGTCGCGCCGGTGAGCTGTAGGGACGGGGAAAGCACCGAACTCCATGCCCCGGACATGAAGCTCACGTTTACTTGGTAGCAGTACGATCCTACCCACATTCCCAGAGATGGGCAGCGGACCGGGGAACCGGCGGTGGTCAGAGGGTGCTGAACTGATTCCAGGCGAGTGCTTGGAGGGCGGGGAAGTCGGCGAGCATCACTTCGGGGGCGGTGTCGGCATCGAAGACGGCGACGGCGACGACGGCGGCCGGGGTGGTGGAACGAATCGCGAGGGAGGAGACCAGGCAGGCTGAGGCGTCGTTGACGTAGCAGACGCCCTCGAGCGCATCGGTGACGGATTTTGGCAGGTTGGCAGCATCGATCCTGGTCGAGGCGATGATACAGAGAGCGACCTTGGGACGACGCGGGAGCGGGAGATCAGCGGCGAGGGAGGGCCAGTTGATCGGCAGGGATTGGCGGGCGTCAAGAGCGAGGGCGGACTCGAAGGACTTGAACCGGCGCCAGGCGGCTGAGGCGGCCGGGACGGTGGTGTGGCGGTGATTCGACTTCGAGACCACGGGGAAGGTGGTGGTGAAGGCGAAGGCGGCGAGCCAGGTGGGTGCGGACATGACAAGGTGGATTGTGCCGGAAACCCGGGAAAGAGCACAGACAGGGCGTGCCGGCGAGAGACGGTGGCCGGTGGAGCGGGGCGGGCTTTATCACGCACCATGGTTCGGGGCGGGAGTGCGGCGGAGGGCGGAAAAGGCACCATAGAGGGCATGATCGTGCACCTGGACGGGACATGGCGGGATGGGTACCTCGAGGTCGGGGGCGTGGGGTATGACGTCGAGACCGTGACCGAACCGGAGCGCGGGGCGGTGGTGTCGTTGCATGTACGCAGCGTCTGGCGGGAGGGCAGCGGTTACAGCCTGTACGGGTTTACGAGCGGGGCGGAGCGGGATCTCTTCGATGCCATGTGCAAGGTCACGAAAGTCGGACCGGCGGCGGCGATGAGCGTGCTCAGGACCCACGGCCTGGCGCGGGCATGCGCGGCGATCGTGGCGAAGGATCCGAACCTGCTCACCAAGACGCCGGGGGTGGGCAAAAAGACCGCTGAGTTGATCGTCGGGTACACCCACCTCGATGCGGGACTGATGGCGGTGGCGGATGCGGACCTCGTGGTCGCCGATGACGTGGCTGAGGCCCTGGTGGCCCTTGGGTACGAGGAGAAGGCGGCGAGGGAGGCCTCGAAACAGGCCCGGATGAACGGGCATGAGGGTGAGGAGCAGCTGCGCGAGGCACTGCGACTCGTCAGGGGTGCGTCGTGACCGGGGAACGGGAACGGATGGAGAGCGAACTGCGGTACGCGGCGGCGGTGGCCGGCATGCTCGGCGTGATCGGGGAGTGGGAGACGCGGGTCGCGGCGGGGGAGGATCTCGACACCGAGGACATGGAGAGCGAGGTCGGGGGTGTGGCCGCGGTGCATGGAATCGATGCCTGGTTGAGCGAGGAGGGCGTGGTCCTCGAACGAGACGGGAAGACCGAGGTTTTGAAGCTCAACTTTGAGCATCTGGGGTGGGGCGGGATGCGCTCGAGCGTGGATGACGGGGATGGAGACAGCGGAGATGGGGTCGAGGATGACTCGGTCGAGATACTGGATGACAGCGATTACACGGAACGGTGGATGTAGGACATGAACGAGGAACGAAACGATGCACTGAGGCCGAGAAGCCTCGAGGAGTTCGGGGGGCAGCCGGATGTCACCCGGGAGCTCGGGATCGTCCTGAGCGCAGCGAAGCAGCGCGGCGATCTGTGCGACCATGTTTTGCTCTCCGGGCCGCCGGGGCTGGGGAAGACGACGTTGGCGCAGATCATCGCCCAGGAACTCAACTTGACGTACGTCCCGGTCTCGGGTCCGGCGATTGAGAAGCCCGGGGACCTGGCCTCCATCCTCAGTGCCCTGGGGGAGAACTCCTTGTTGTTCATCGATGAGATCCACCGTTTGCCGAAGGTGGCGGAGGAGGTGCTGTACACCGCGATGGAGGACGGAAGACTCGACATTGTCGTCGGGGACGGGGTGAAGGCGCGGGCGATCTCGTTGAAACTCAACCGGTTCGTGCTCGTCGGGGCGACGACCCAGGCCGGGTTGCTCAGTGCGCCGTTGCGGGACCGATTTGGGTACACACCGAGGTTGCGTCTGTACGACATCGAGGCCCTCACCCAGATCGCGCAACGCTCGGGAAACCTGCTCGGGATGGCGCTCGACGATGCTGCCGGAGCGGAGGTGGCGAGGCGCAGCCGCGGCACGCCACGCGTCGTGAACCGATTGATCCGCCGGGTACGAGACTACGTCCAGGTCAATGAGGTCGAGCAGGTCCGTGCCGGCGACGTGGAGGCAGCAGCCTTGGCGTTCGGCATCGATGAGAAGGGTCTTGACCAGGTGGGACGGGACATCCTGACTGAGCTGTGCAGCACCTTCCAGGGCGGGCCGGTCGGGGTGAACACCTTGGCCGCGGCCGTGGGTGAGGCGCCGAACACCATCGAGGAGGTGTATGAACCGTACCTCATGCACCTGCGCATGTTGGCGCGGACACCGCGGGGACGGGTGGCGACGCTGGCGGCGTATGAACACCTCGGACTGCGACCGAGCAAGAACGCGGTCGAGGTTGCCGTCGACCAGCCCCAGTTCGAGTTCGAGGCCTGAGCCGGGCCGGGTGCCGCTCGGGGATTCAGCCCAGCACCCGCTCGTAGGACCAGGAGCGACGGTGGCAGGGGGAGAACCCGAGGGTTTTGAGGCCCTTGACATGGGCCGGGGAGAGGTAGCCTTTGTTCGCGGCGAGGTCGTAGCCGGGGTACTTGGCATCGAGCCCGATCATCAACTCGTCACGGGTCTCCTTGGCGAGCACGGAGGCCGCGGAGATCGCGGCGCAGGAGGCATCGCCGCGGATGAGGGTCTGCACCGCGAGTGGCGGTGCGGCGCACAACTCGGGCGGGAGGAGCAACTGAGGTTTCGGATTAGCCCAGTCATAGGAACCGTCGAGCAGCACGAGTGCGGTGGGGTGCGGTGGGAGCAGAGACAGCGCACGACGGAAGGCCAGGGTGAGAGCCAGGGAGATTCCCCACTCATCGACCTCGGCGGCGGTGGCATGGGCGACGGCGGTGGGAGCCCAGGCACGAATGGGCTCGATCAGGTTGCGTCGGCGGGTGGGGGTGAGGGCCTTGGAGTCTGCGAGGCCGGCGGGTGGGGCGGGGAGAGCGGGCAGGCAGAGCACCACGCCGACCGTGCAGGGACCGGCGGCGGGGCCGCGTCCGACTTCATCGACGGCGAGGACGGCGGGGTAGGATTTGAGCAGGTGCCGCACCAGGCGAAGCGAGGGGCGCGGAGGTGTTTTCGCGGCGGGCATGGGGTAGGTACCGTGAGGTGGGGCGGAAAAACGGCGGGGAGGGTGCGGATGGGTGAACGGGGACCGGTAGTGGTCACAATGGAACCGAGGAGCCAGACTGGGAGATGAAGGAAGCACACGAGCAGAGTGAGGGCGGGCGGGGAGCCTGGATCGCGTTTGAGGGGCTGGACGGGTGCGGGAAGAGCACCCAGGCGCGGATCTTGGCCGAGAAACTCGGGGCGGTCTTGACCCGTGAACCGGGCAGCAGCGAGGTCGGGGAGCGTATCCGCGAGGTGCTGCTGCACCAGGCGGGGGAGATCTCTGGTCGGTGCGAGGTGCTGCTGTTCGCGGCCGACCGGGCGGAGCACATCGAGACCGTGGTGCGCCCGGGTCTCGAGCAGGGACGGATCGTGGTCTCGGACCGCTCGGTGTGGAGTTCGGCGATCTACCAAGGCATCGGGAGGGGGCTTGGAGTCGAGAACGTCCTGGCGGTGAACGACTGGGGAAGCGATGGCGTGTTCCCGGACATCGTCGTGTACCTGCGAACCCGGCCCGGGGTGCTTGAGGGTCTTGAGAACAAGGACCGCATCGAGTCGGCGGGAGAGGCGTTTTTCTCCCGGGTCGCGGCCGGTTTCGAGGAATGGGCAGAGCGGGAGGACTGGATCGTCATCGACGGGGGCAGTATCGAGGAGACGGCCGCGAAAATAGAGGCCGCGGTGAAGGCCAGGCTGTGGTGAGTCGTTGCCCCCGATGGCGGGGCCGTCACAGTATCTAGGCATGAACACCCCCACAAACCAAGAGAATGACGTCGTCCTCCGACGAATCCGTCATGTACGAACCGTGGATGCCTTCAAGGCGTTCGCCGAGTGGGCCGGTGTCCCGGCTGAGACCGCCGAGGCGGCGCTTGTGAACATCCAGAACGGATCCGTGGTCGCGCTGCTCGGCAGCGGGGCCCAGGGATCTGGGAAGGACAGCGTCTGTCCGGCCGTCTTCCAGAAGATCGGCATCGAGGACGGTGTGCAGTGCCGCGTCGCTCATGCCATCCGGGCCGAGATGTCCCAGATCCTGCAGATCATCGAGGCCAGCGCCAGTGTCGAGATGGCGACCAAGAACGTCGCGAACATCTTGCACGTCAACGAAGAGACCGCCGGGTTGTACACGAGCTTGTTCTTCGAGTCGACGCGCAACCCCGAACACGGGATCAACGTCTACGAACGCAGCGAACGGATGCGCCGGGCCCTGCAGTGGCACGGAGCCGAGGGACGCGCGGACATGCCGAACTACTGGGTCAAGAAGACCTACCAGGCTGTCATCCCGACCCTCGCCGAGGGCAGGAGCGTGTACTTGACCGATGGACGATTCCCCGGTGAGGTGGATGCAGGTCGAACCTGCGCGGTGCTGTGCGTCAGACTCTGGGTACCTGAACACATCCGTGTCCAGAGAATCTTGCAACGCGACGGCATCGTCCCATCCGAACAGACCCTGCGACACCCCGGAGAGACCGTCCTTGACGGCTACTGGGGTCTTGATGCCGAGGTCGACAACACGCGCGGCCTCGACGAGACCGTCGCAGCGGTGGCAAACCTCCTCCTCGAGCACCGCGACATCATGCGCGACATCTCCTAAAAGCCGAGAAACCGGCCGGGCTCACACCGTGAGCCAACGGCTACAATGAGACTCAGCATCGACGGCCCTGACCACTTGCGTGGTTCGGGCCGTCGGACATTTTCCGGGGTCGGGTGGGCGATGTTTGCGATGGGCGTTTTTGAGGAGCGGTAGCGAATCACTCGGAGGGTGTGTAGTTTACCGGGGTGATTCGAACCGGGGTGTGTATGGACAGAGAGACCGCCGTGAGGCTGGCATGGGCCTGGGGGGAGAGCCTTGAACTTGGGGAGTGGACCGGAAAAGGCGGGGCGAGCGCGCGGTGCTGCGCGGAGTCGATGCTGGCTTGGGCGGTGAGGCGCGGGGGAGTGGTGTTTGTCGCCAGCCTCGAGGAGATCGCGCTCGAGGCGGGTCTCTCGAGGGCGGCGGCGCGGCGGGGAGTGCGCAGGCTGGAGGCGGAGCGGTGGGTGGTACTGCTCGAACGGGGGGACGGGAGAAGGGCGAGCAAATGGCGGCTCATCGGCGGAGGAGGCGCGGGTGAGGGATGCCTCGGTGGGGGTGGGGAGGACTGGACCCGGTGGGGGGCAGTGGGCAAGAGCGGATTCATCATCTGGCGCTACACGGTCGCCGGGGCGAGCGTGGAGGGGATCGCGGAGCGCCGCGGATGCAGCGAGAAATGGGTCCGGCGGGTGCTTGGACGGCTCGAGGCAATCGGGGTGGTGGAGCAAGAAGGCGACGGGTGGTGGCGGGCGTGCTCACCTGAGGGGGTGGCGGAGCTGTACGGCGTCGAGGGGGCACGGGGTGCTGCGATCGAACGGATCGCCCGGACACGGCAAGAACGGAGCTGGCAGGGAACATGAAAAACCGGTAGCGCCTGCGCTTGCAGACACTACCGGTTTTCGAGAGTGGGACTGGATGAGGTGGGGTCTCAGGCCTTCGAGATCGACTCGAAGAGCTCCGGGAGATCAGCGGTTGAACAGATGTACAAACCGCCTGGAGTGATCGTCTTGGCCACCTTACCGTGGCGGGCGAGCTCCTTGATCTTCTGCTTGGACCAGAACGAGCCGTCCACGACAGCGGCGAAGTACACCGGGTACATGGTACCGGTGGCATCGATCGCGCGTGGGGCACGGGACTCGGTCAGCTTTGCCCGGGTGGCGCCCCTGACGAAATCCGACATGTCGTCGAACGTCAGGTTCTGAGTGCCGCCTTGGGTTCCGCGGGTGTACTTGTGGTACTGGACGACGAGGGCTGGGCCGCTCTTGGTGTCGACCAGGGTGACAATGTCCATGGACTTGCAGAGGCTCTTCTTGCTTGCGGGTTCATCCCCGAAGAAGACGCCCTTGGCAGTCAGGTACATGGCGTCAGGTCCCTTGGTGGGGAGACGGTCCGTCATCTTCACTGGTGAGGCGTCCGAGGACTCGAGCTGCTTGCAGAACTCGAAGGACTCGGTCTCGAAGAAGTTGGACTTGCTGACGTCGTCGGCACACGAGGCGGCAACCGCCTGGGTCCACTCTGGGTCGCTGGTGGCGAGCTCGACGAGACGCTCAGGAGTCGTGCCCCATTTGGCGGCAAGACCCTCGAGTCGGTTCTCGAGCTTCTCCTCGACGGTGTCGTACATCAACTGATCGATGACGTCCATCTGGGCAGCTAGGGTTGCGGCCGCGAACTTCGCTTCGAAGTCCGGCGGCTGGATGAGCGGCGTCGAACCAGCAGGCGAACCTGCGGCGACTTGAAGCGTGTCGATGACTTGCTGCTCGGCAAGGTCGCTTCGAGGCGAGGCCGGGGGGCCTGCCTTGGGGTTTGGTGCTGCTGTGACAGCTGACGGGGTCGACTTCTTGCGCCCGTTGCTCTTCGGCTTCTTCGAGCCGGTCGAGGCAGCATTGTTCGTGGATGACTCCACGGATGAGACCTTCGGCGGGAGCCGGGCGGGCGCAACGGGGAAGTCGGG
>Ga0129333_10003751_pt1 | contig 14251 bp, 13 predicted proteins | sample CPB6_08_DNA_FD_94474 | JGI IMG/M metagenome (GOLD analysis project Ga0129333, IMG submission 94474) | Freshwater to marine salinity gradient microbial communities from Chesapeake Bay, USA - CPBay_Sum_0.6_0.8_DNA | ecosystem: Environmental > Aquatic > Marine > Coastal | place: USA: Chesapeake... | reverse complement strand
TAGACTTGTCTGCTTTGAAGCGTGACAAGTGGGAATACTATTCAGGCAGGATGAGCGAAGAGCGTCTTGCAGAACTTGGATGGGAACCATTTCATCTGAAGATTCTGAGACAAGACTTGGACAAGTATTTGGAAAGCGATACAGATTTGGCTACCATCCTGACCAAACTTGCATTCTGTGAAGAGAAGGTAGAGTTTCTTACTGGCGTCATCAAGGCAGTAGGAAATCTGCATTGGAATATCCGCAGCGCAATTGAGTGGAAGAAATTTACGCACGGAGCATGATGAAAACTATTTCAGGATTTGTTGGTCAAGGAGCGGTGTATGCTTCGTATCTGAAGCAAGCATATCGCTTTGCTCAACACAGTCCTGATCCGTCTACCCAAGTTGGATGCGTGATTGTTCATCCGACAATGGGAGTCATTGCTGGCGCTTGTAACGATTTTCCCGAAGGTATTCATCATACAGATGATCGCCTAAACGATCAAGCGCAAAAGAGCATCTTCATGGAACACGCAGAGCGAAATGCTCTGTATCGGTGCTGCCAGTCGGTGATTACCACAAAGGGTTGCCATGCATATGTGACGCTTCCACCATGCGTTGAATGTGCCCGAGGACTGATTCAATCGGGAATCACGCAAGTAATTGCACACAAAGAAATGCTTGATCTTTATGCGCCAGACAAGGATATGCCGCGTAGAATCAGCATTGATGCTGGCTGGAAACTGCTTACAGAAGCAAAGATTGACTGCTCTATGTGGTCGGGTCAAGTGTTTCAAGTACATACAGTCTCTGTGCGAGTTAGGGGTAAGCAATGGACACCCTAAATAGTGCTATGGAGAGCATCTTAGTCAGCAAAAAGAATTCGGTCTATCTGAAAGTAGATTGCGGTAGCAAAAGCGTAGCGCAAGAGATGTCTGACTTCTTTACTTTCAAGGTGCCTGGATTTCAGTTCATGCCTGCTTATCGCAGCAGAATGTGGGACGGAAAGATCAGGCTATACAATCAGCACTCGCAAGAGTTGTATGGTGGTCTACTAGAATATGTGAAGTCATTTGCAAGTGAGCGTAACTACTGGGTAGGTGTTTCCTTTCCTGAGGCACAGGATTCGTGGACGCCAGAAGATGTACGAGAGTACATGAAAACTCTGAATCTAGTAGCAGCGGGCAAAGCAATTGATCCCCATGCACACCAAGTCGATGCCGTTTGTCATGCGCTAAACAAGCAGCGGTGCTTGCTGCTGTCTCCGACAGGTTCAGGAAAGAGTCTCATCATCTATTCCCTCATGCGGAGGAGACTAGAAGAGGACAACCGAAAAGTTCTGATTATCGTTCCAACCACATCTCTCGTGGCACAGATGGAGAATGATTTCATTGATTATGCATCTGGCGATAAGTCTTGGAAAGCGCAGAAGCACATACACAAGATTTTCGCAGGTCAAAGTAAGACCACCGAAAAGAGAGTAGTAATCACGACATGGCAGAGCATCTACAAGCAACCTGTGAAGTGGTTCCAACAATTTGGATCGGTGTTCGGAGATGAGTGTCATCTATACAAAGCAAAATCGCTGTCAACCATTATGTCTCGCCTGATCGACTGTGATTTCAGAGTTGGTACTACTGGTACTCTTGACGGAACGCAGACCCATCGCCTTATCATCGAAGGATTGTTTGGTGCTGTTCACAAGGTAACAAGCACCACAGAACTCATCAAGCAGAAACTACTCAGCGACTTCACCATTGACTGCATCACTCTGAAATACTCCGATGAAGACTGCAAGGCGGTTAAAGCCATGCGGTATCAGGAAGAGATCGACTTCTTGGTTTCGCATCCCAAGCGAAACAAGTTTATCACGGACTTGGCGTGCAAGACCAAAGGCAACACGCTAGTGTTGTTTCAGTATGTGGAAAAGCACGGTAAACCACTATACGACATGATCCTTGCACAAGGCAAAACGCTTGGAAAAGAAGTGTTTCTTGTGTTTGGAGGAACCGATGTAGAGCAGCGAGAGTATGTGCGTACACTAGCAGAAACCAAAGACAATGCCATAATCGTAGCGTCCTACGGAACCTTCAGTACTGGAGTCTCTATCCGTAGACTACATAATATAGTGTTTGCATCCCCTTCCAAGAGTAGGATTAGGGTGCTTCAGAGTATCGGTCGCCAACTCCGCAAGTCGGAGCATAAGGAAAGAGCAAGACTGTATGATGTGGCAGATGATCTGCGGTGGAAATCAAAGGTGAACTTCACCTTGAATCACTTCTTAGAGCGCATGAAAATCTACGCAACCGAGAAGTTTGACTACAGCACGGTCACGATCAAACTATAGGAGGCGCAATGGAATTTAGCGATCCAACCATAATCAAACTGAAAACTGGAGATGACATCATTGCAACTGTGCGTGGTGTTACGAAGACACGCATGGTTCTAGAGAATCCATTTGTGCTAGAAACTCTGATTCTGCTAGATCAGAATGGCATTCCACGCGAGGAAAGAATCCTAATGAAGAAGTGGACAAACTGGACAAAGGATGGAGTCATCTCTCTGCCAAAAGCGCATATCTTGGATTGCATGGCTCCAAGCGACAAAGCGATTGCTCACTATCTGCTAGTGTTGAAGAATGGAGGCATCTTTCGACTAACTGCAACAGAACAGGCAGAACTTGAAGCAGGAGCGTCATTCATGCAAGAACTGTTGGATCAGATCAAGAGTGGAGAGGTTACTCCCGAGATGATCGAAGAAGGACGAGCAGAGAGTGAGCGTATGGAAGAGGCAGAGGCATCTGAACCTGAGCAACTTCCTTCAGAAGAGAAGAATGGTGGTCCAGATAAAGAGTATGGTAATCGACCAAATGATTGGTCGCCTGATCCTCGTGACTACCTTTAAGGTGTTAAGGACCGTGAAACCTTCACTCTATGTAGTGGAGGTGCAGTCAATGCCTGCAAGAAAATCCAAGACTTTTTCTTACAGACTAGCGCCATCGTGAAACCGTGATATACTTGTGATCGAAATGGAGACATATGAAGAAGCGCAAACCTAAGTCAGAGACAATTGAAGAAGAGTTGGAGATTGCCCCCGAAGATGTAGAGAAAGAGATTGAGGAAGAAACTCAGTCTGGGCATTACATTGATAACAAGGTGTTTTATGCAGAGATGGTCAAGTGGAAGGCATTCGTAGATGCAGAGAAAGCAGCAGAGCGAAAGACTCCTCCAGTTACCGATTACATTGGCAAATGCTTTCTAGATATTGCCACTCATCTGTCGTATAGACCAAACTTCATCAACTACCCTTACCGAGAAGAGATGATTGGCGATGGCATTGAAAACTGCCTGATGTACGCCAGTAACTTTGATCCAAGCAAGTCGAAGAATCCATTCTCGTACTTCACGCAGATCATCTACTTTGCCTTTCTACGCAGAATCGCCAAAGAGAAAAAGCAAATGTACATCAGGTACAAGATGCTAGAAGCGGCAGACAAGACAGGCAAAGTTAGACGAAACTTGCTAGACTCTTCAGACGGCAATACAGATGATCCTGTTGCCGAGTTCTTTCATCTGTCACAAACAGATATCGCCAAGTTTTCTAAGTCTGATACACCTCGCAGAAAAGGCAAGAAATCTAAGAAGGCAAAGCGCAATCGACTTGACGATGTATAAACAGAGTGTATACTTGGGTGTGAGTAGTTTACGATGAAACTAGCCATTATCAACGATACGCACTTTGGCGCCAGGTCTGATTCGCCAGTATTTGGTGAGTACTTCTTCAAGTTCTTTGACGATGTATTCTTTCCTTACTGCGACAAGCATGGTATTGACACCGTGTTGCACTTGGGTGATCTGTTGGATCGCCGCAAGTTTGTTAATTTCCAAACGCTGAATCAGGTACGAACGCGGTTCATGGAACCGTTGTTGCAGCGTGGTATGACTGTGCATTGTATTCTCGGCAATCACGATGTGTACTACAAGAACACCAATCTAGTGAACTCTCCAAAGGAACTGTTTGGAGAACGCTATACTAACTTCATCATTTACGAAGAGCCTATCGAGTTGCAATTTGGCTCTCTGCGAGTGGCGATGGTTCCGTGGATCAATAAGAACAATCACGAAGATTTCCTGCGCTTCATCAAGAAGAGCAAATGTCCCGTGATCTGCGGACACTTTGAGTTGGAAGGCTATCAGGTGCTGCGTGGGGTGAAGTTTGAAGGTGGTATGCCTGCCAATCTGCTTGCCCGCTACGAGATGGTTCTGTCAGGTCACTTCCACCACAAGCACGGTGGTGGAAATGTGCAGTATTTGGGTACGCAGTATCAGATCACTTTCAGCGACTTGGAAGACCGCAAGGGATTCCATGTGCTTGATACTGAAACCCGCGAACTGGAGTTCGTTGAGAACCCTAACAAGATGTTTCATGCCATTCGTTACGACGACTCGCGGCACGACTACAGCAAACTGCTAGAGAACGCAGACTTCTCTCGGTATGCAAATACCTTTGTCAAGGTGTTTGTGGACGCAAAGACCAAGCCATATGTGTTTGACAAGTTCTTGGATGGCATCTATACCGCTCCTGCCATGGGCGTAACTATCGTGGAACAGAATCCCGATACCAGTACAGGTGAACCCGCAGCAGACATGGCACTAGACACGCTTGGTCTAATCAACAAAGAGATTGATGGTATGGAAGAAGTGCATGACAAGTCCATGCTGAAGCGCATTGTCCGCGATCTGTACATGGAGAGTCTGTCTCTATGATTAACTTCACGAAGGTTCGATTCAAGAACTTTGGATCGTTCGGAAACAACTTCACCGAGATTCAACTGAACAAAGCCAAGATGGTGCTAGTTTCAGGCAGCAACGGGCATGGTAAGTCATTTGCTCTGCTAGACTCCATCACTTTTGGATTGTTCGGAAAGCCATTCAGAAAGATCAATCTTCCTCAGTTGGTGAATAGCATCAATGAGAAAGATTGCTTGGTGGAGGTTGAGTTCACCATCGCCAACGATTCTTACAAGGTGGTTCGCGGCATCAAGCCGAATCGGTTTGAAGTGTGGAAGAACGGCAATCTACTGGATCAGCACGCCACCACGAAAGACTATCAGAAAATGCTTGAAGAGCAGGTTCTGAAGATGAACTATAAGTCATTCACTCAGGTAGTGATTCTTGGTAGTTCTTCGTTTGTTCCATTCATGCAGTTGCCTGCCGCAGATCGACGCGCTGTGATTGAAGACATCCTTGATATCAATGTGTTCTCTACCATGAACACCATTCTCAAGGCAAAGATGTCTACCCTTAAGGAAGAGATTGCAGACAACGAACGCAAGATCGCCATTCTGCGCGAATCTATCCGCGCTCAAAAAGACTTGATTGCGGGGCTAAAGAGCAAGACGGACGAACAGGTGCAGGGAAATCTGAAAGAGATCGCCCGCTCTGAATCTCTGATCGAAGAGAAGCAGGCAGAACTTGCAACCCTAACCGAGCAGATTCAACTGGTGAAAGCCAAACTGCAAGGCAAAGTTTCCCTGCTAAAGCAGATCAGCAAACTAGAAACTTTGCAGAAGCAACTGGAATCTAATCGCAAAAAGGTAGGCGAGGAGTTGTCGTTCTTTGACAACAATGAGGTATGTCCCACTTGTCATCAGTCCATCGACAAGGCTAGTCAGCCTATTCACGGATTGCTGTGCAAGAAGAAGAGCAAGCAGGGTGAACTAAACGAAGCAGTCGGTGCCATTGTCACCGAGATTGAAACCAAGCGAACTCAGATTGAAGAGTATGAAGAGGTATCTGCTGAACTGGAATCCCTGAACACACAGACGATGGAGGCGAACAGCACCATTACGGCGTGCAACTCGTACATCGGCAAACTCAGCAAAGAGAACAAGGCTATTCAGAGCAAGGAAACCGAGGACACCGATCATCAGAAGCGATTGGTGGATTTCGAGGGAGACTTGAACAAGAACGAGTCTTCCAAGAATAGCCTGGTTGAAGAGATGCACTACTACAGCGTAGCGGCAACTCTGCTCAAGGATAGCGGTATCAAGGCAAAGATCATTCGCTACTATCTGCCTATCATCAACAAGACCATCAACAAGTATCTGAACACGATGGACTTCTTTGCAAACTTCACGCTTGATGAGGAGTTCAACGAAACCATCAAGAGCAGGCACCGCGATGCCTTCTCGTACATGAGTTTCAGCGAGGGTGAAAAGATGCGTATTGATTTGGCTTTGCTTCTCGCATGGCGTGAGATTGCACGAATCAAGAACAGCGCAAACACCAATCTGCTCATCTTGGATGAAGTGTTTGATTCTTCGCTAGACACCGCCGGAACCGAGGAGTTTATGAAGATTCTTCATTCCTTTGGCGCCAACTCAAATGTGTTTGTGATCTCTCACAAGGCAGATCAGTTGGTAGACAAGTTTGAACACACCATGTCGTTTGAGAAGAAGAACAACTTCAGTAGGATTGCACCATGACAAACTTCAAAGAGAATTCATATGTGTTGGGAGATGCCTTTGACTATATGCCCAACATCCCATCTGAATCGGTAGACCTAGTATTCACCTCTTGCCCAGACCTGTCTCAGACTCCGTTTGGTAAGGATGAAACCGACTCATATCGTCAGTTTCAACAGAAGGCAATGCGAGAGTTTGCCCGCATTGTGAAACCCACGGGATTTGTCGTAGTATGTCAGACAGATCGCAGGGTGAATGGTTTCATTCTGTCCAACCATATGTGGTACGCGCAATGCCTAGAAAATGAAGGACTGCGCCTGAAAGACTACAAGGTTGTGGTGAGAAACGAAGTTGGTAAGCGTGATATGTACTACTTCACTTTCCAACATATGCTCGTGTATACGAGTCAGGGTGTTATCCATCGCAAGGGAGATTGGCTACGCGACATCTATGTGGATCAGCAAGAGAAGGTGCTGAATCAGTCTGTGTGGTCGCAGGATTTCTGCAAGTATGTGATTGAGAATCTTACCGAGCCAGGTGATTTGGTTGTCGATCCGTTTGCAGGGGTTGCTCCTGTTTTGCTTGCTGCCAGCACTACTGGACGCAGATGGTGGGGATGTGAACTAGAAGAGAAGTTCTACGATCCAACATTCAACCACTCAAAGGCATCGCTTCCCATATGAAAGCAGAATACGATTTCTCGACTGCATTCCCTGCCCATGTACTAAATCGCACCCCCGTGCAGTATGTGGGAGGTGTGTTCTATAAGCGGGACGATATGTACGAACCTTACGGTACTGGAGATGTTAATGGCGGTAAAGTTAGACAAGCCATTCGTCTACTGTATCCCATGCGCGAAAAACTTCGTAGTAATTACAACGGAGTAGTTACCCATACACAAGTACACTCAACCACAGGAACAATCATAGCCAGAGTTTGTAAAGACCTGAGCATACCCTGTACAATTTGTGTTGGTGGTAGTTCTCCTGATACCATCGACAATCACCACATGATGAGATACGCCAAATCACTCGGGGCAGATGTGCGAAATGTATGTGGTACTGGTATGCATGGTCCTGTACTTGCTCGGATGCGTGAGATTGCCAAACAAGAGAATCTGTTTGATGCAGTATTCACACACAATGTGGAAGCGCGAGAAGACGCCATCATCGACAGCATTGAGCGTCAGGTTGGCAATCTCCCAAACCAATTAGATCAGTTGGTTCTGCCTGTTGGAAGCGGAGTTCACTTTGCTGCGGTGGTTCGTGGATTGCATCGCTACAAAATCAATGTAGGCAAGATCATCGGACTATGCGTAGGACCAAAGCGTACAGAGAACATCAATAAGTGGGTTGATCCCATGTCAGGATATCCTCTGCCAGACTACGAGTTACATTGCCTAAATACTGTGTACGGAAAACCTCTTGTGGAAAAGACAGCAGATGGTACAATCCTAGACGATCTGTACGAAGCAAAGGCACACAAGTGGATGCGCGAGAACCTTGACTTGAACAAGCGTACTTGCTTTTGGGTGGTTGGACGCAGACTTAGTGAAACTGAAGTACAGCAAAGAATGGAATCATAATGGAAACTCTACAAGCGCACAAAACCTTCTTTGAGAAGAACACCCATCTCCTCACCCATCCAGTAAATGTCACCTTTGAAGAATTGCTAGAGATGGACGCGGACAAGTTCCGCGAGTGGGTTGTTGATATGCGTAAGGCAGTTGTCGATATTTGGGACAACAAGGGATGCCCTCCTCGCATCGGTAAGGTCGAAGAAGACATCATCGAAGAGTGGAACAAGATGGCTGAGTATCCTGTGAAGTCGTTTGAGTTTGACGATGAACTGGAAGATATCGGCAAAGATGTGATTCTGAACAAGGCACGACTTGGTTCTGAAGTGGATCAATGGTTCCCAACCATGATGAAGACCCGAATCAACTACAGCGAACGGGACGATGGATACTCCATCTATGAACTGTTTGCCGAAGATCGGTTTCTTGATCGCATGGTGAAGGGATCAATGCGACACTTCCGCAGAGACTCCCTGTATATGCACGCCCTATCGTGCTTGCGTAACAATCAGAAGCCTGCTCTTGTGTCTGTGCCTGATGCAATGTCTTGGATCAAGGCATTTCAGACAAACAAGGAAATCTTCAAAGGCTATGACTTCATGCTTGAGCAGGTGAAGATTCGTGAAGGAAACAACACGGGATACTTCCAACTGAATCAGTCAGACATTCTGAATCTCACCCGCGAACAGGTTCAGCAACTCAAAGACGAGGGAGTGTTGCAGTATCGACACTTCTCTACTTTTGATGTGAGTGCAATGCCAGATGATCGTGTATACACCATTCGTATCTACAAGAAAGGAGAGAGGGTGTTTCCGAAGGGATTCGCTGCATTCCGTATCGGATACATTCAGGTGGCGCACAACTTCCCACCCATGACTGCCAAGTATCTGTATGAGCGATTCACGGAACACGCCAAGACGCAGAAGACTCCACTTGTCATCTACGATCCATCATCGGGATGGGGTGGTCGTATTCTAGGCGCCATGAGTGTGCGAGATGATCGCAAGATTCATTACATTGGAACTGACCCAAATCCTGAACTGTACTACATTGATGAGGACACGGGAGAAGAACGCCCACGGTATGCAGATGTTGCAGACTTCTACAATACCAAGACATATCGAGGCAATCCGTTCTTCAGCGAAACCAACACTTACGAAATCTACAGACTAGGTTCCGAAGAGATTGGTAATGATCCGCGATTCAAGAAGTACAAGGGCAAGATCGACATGATCTTTACAAGTCCTCCGTATTTCAACAGAGAGGCATACTCGCATGACGAGAATCAGTCATATAAGAAGTATGGTTCTTCCTACGAAAGTTGGCGTGATGGATTCTTGCGTCCAACGCTGAAGACTTGTGCAGAGTTCTTGAAGCCTGATCGCTACTTGCTATGGAACATTGCGGATATCCAAATTGGAGGAGACTATCTGCCTCTTGAAGAAGATTCGCGGAGATTCCTTGAAGAGTTCGGACTCGTGTATAAATACAAGGTCAAGATGGCGATGGAATCTATGCCTGGGCAAAATCGTCTTGATGAAGAGACAGGACTGCCCATGTGTAAGAACTATTGCAAAGTGAATGGTGACTACATGAAGTATGAACCCGTTTATGTGTTTTACAAGCCAAAGGAGAGATCATAATGGCAAAGAGCGAGTATGTGAAAGTGGAAAAGGATGAGAAGAAGCCAGTCGTAATGGATTGGACTTACATTTGGTTGGCTGGAGATGGATCAATCCGTAGTTCAAACTTTACTACGGTTGGTGTAGAACCAAAGACTCAGCGATTTGATGGCTCTGCTTGCAAGCAGGCATCAACGGATAACGCTGATCTGTTCTTGGTTCCCGTTCGTACCATCAGGGATTCTAGTTTGTTTGAAGGCCTGACACGCGATAGCGGCATTGTACTATGCGAAGTACAGACTGCTGACGGAACCCCTCATGCTTCAAATGTCCGTGCAGACCTACGAAAGTTTCTCGCAACAAACAACCTCTCTTCTACGAAGATTGGATTCGAGCAAGATATCCTGCTAATTGATCCTGATACTCGTCAGCCATATCGCTGGCCAACGGGAAAGAGCGACAAGGGAGAACCCCAAGTGGTCTTCCCAGGACCGCAAGGCAGATACTACGGAGGTAATGGAGATTTCCAACGGGGTCGAACCGTTCTTTCTTCGTTCTATGATCGTTGCGTTTGGAGAGACATCAATATGCTTTCGTACTCTCCAGGCATTTGCTTGTCGCAATGGTCATACATCACTCAAGAGACAGACATCTTGACTGCTTGTGACAATCTGATTATCACCCGATATCTGTTGGAGAATACCGCTGAAGATCAGGAGAATCCTCGCTGCGTCATTAGTTACCAGCCGAAGAGTTTCCCTGGCACCGAGTGGAATGGTAACGGTTGTTGCATCCGCCTGTACATGGACAACTACACCAAATCAAATGGAAATGCTGGACTTGCCAAGGCAATCTGCGAATCCATTGGAGAGGATCACCGCGAACACATGGCGGTGTATGGTGTTGGAAACGAACAACGCCTAGTTGGAAAGACAGGCGGTATCAGCGATTTCAACAAGTTTACTTGGGGATTCGGTGATCGTACTGCATCTGTTTGTGTTCCCACCGTTCCTCTGAACACAGATGCAGCGCATTTGCTCTATATCGAAGATCGCCGTCCTGGCGCCAACTTTGATCCGTATGCGGGTGTTCTTGCCCTTTCGCGTAGCCTTGTCAAGGCATCAACCTTGACGCCATCTACAAAGAATGAGGCATTTGAACCGAAACTCGTAAAGTGACTTGACTCGTATGCATTTCATCGTATACTTACGGTGCGATGAAAGACTACAGCAAAACACTTGAACGGGCATACGGAACTGAGCCAGTTTGGAGTGCAGAGTCTTACGCTACGGAAGACGAGCGAGACTCTGCACTCCAACGCGCTTATGCTTGGTATTGGGGCAAAGGCACAAACCGAGACAAAAAGCGATGGGTGCTTGATTACTGTAAGCACGCCAAGATAGATGCCGAAGAGATCAAAGCCATTGCACAGAATGGCATCAAGAGTTACGCTGGCATTGGATACCTGTGCAGGATGCTCACACGCGGCGCACCTCTGCCAGAAGATACAAAGAAGAAGATTCACACAGAGATTGATGCTCTGAAGCGAACTGGTGCAGCCTTGCTCGCCAAGCGTCAGGATACCGCTCTACCGTCCATCCAAGAGCGCACCGAACAGAAGTACCGCGAGTACTTGGGTGACATTGATGCATTTGTGGATTCTGTTGTAGACGCTTGTGTAAGCAAGCGTGAGGTGAAGTTTGACCCAGTAGGGTGGGCAACTACTCGCGGAGTCAAGGCAATGCATTGCGGTAAGATTGCCTCTTACATCGAAACCACATATCTGCAAGAGATGGCAACAGCATATGCTGGCAAAGACGAGCAACTGGTAGAAGGATATTCCTTTCTTACCAAGCCTCGTTTCAAGAAACTCATACAGATGTTGTCTGAAACTGCCAATGCATTCCGCACCTTTGCAGATGAGAAGCGTTCTGAGCGCAAGCCTCGCAAGAAGAAGCAGAAGACTCCAAGCCAACTCATCAAGAAGGTAAAGTACTTGCCCGAGTCGAAGGAGTATGGACTCAAAAGTATTTCGCCAGAAAAGATCATTGGCAGCGAAATGTTGGTTGTGTTTAATGAGAAGTATCGTACACTTACTGTACTCTTTGCTAAAGACCCAAGAGGCCTTAGCGTGAAGGGAACAACCATCATCAACTACGATGAAACCAAGTCCATGTGCAAGAAACTCCGCAAACCAAAAGATGTGCTGAGTAAACTCACAGGTAGTCGTGCTGTACAAAACGCCATGAACTCAATCAAAACCAAACCCGCAAAGATGAGCGGGAGAATCAATGAGAACTGTATTCTCATTGGAGCCTACTAATGATTCTCATTGACAACAACCAAGTACTGTTGGGAAGTCTGTTCGCCCTTACGAAGGGCGATGCTGCCCAGTTTTCTGAAGACCTATTGCGACACACGGTACTGAACATCTATCGCACATATCGACAGAAGTTCCGAGATGCTGGCGAAATTGTACTCTGCCATGAAGGCGGTAAGTGCTGGCGAAACTCTGTGTTTCCACAGTACAAGCAGAACAGAACCAAGGCTAAGGCATCTTCTGATATTGATTGGAAGGCAGTTTATGGCATGATCGACGGAATCCGCGAGGAGATTCGTGATGTGTTTCCGTATCGACATATGCGCGTACAGGGTGCAGAAGCAGATGATGTGATTGCTACGCTAACCAAGCACTACTCTGCAAATGAGCAGATCATCATTGTGTCTAGTGACAAAGACTTTCAGCAGTTGCAGATTTACCCGAATGTTCGGCAATGGAGTCCTGTGACAAAGGGATTTGTGGTATGCAAGAACCCTACTGAGTTCTTGGTGGATCACATTCTCAGCGGAGACTCGGGTGACGGTATCCCGAATATCCTGTCCGATGACGATTGCTTTGTTACTGATGGCAAGCGACAGACTCCTCTGACTGCCAAGAAGTCTGCTGCCATTCAAGAGCAGATTCTTGTGATGGGCAATCAAGTAGACACCAACGCAAATATGCCAGACAAAGTGAAAAGAAACTGGGATCGCAACCGCTGTATGGTGGACTTCAGATACATACCTGTGGAGTTGGAGCAATCCATTCTGCAAAGGTATGCAGACTCCACTCCAACACGCAAGGGAGATATTCTCTCGTACTTGGTGGAGCATAAGATGAAGAATCTAGTCGAGGTTGTCTCGGAGTTCTGACATGAGTAGAGAATGGACTGAAGATTCGAGTTCCTTTGAACGCTTTCATAAGGATCGTGGAATAAAGAAGAAGCAAAAGCGCGGCGACCGTCACTCGCAAAAGCAAAGAATGCGCGAAGCGGCCTCTGACATTGATCGTTACGAAGACGACACATTCGAGGACTATCAAAATGAGCGCACCAACTCCAAACAACGGTAAGAAAATTGTTGCTACTGGTGGATGGAGCAAGGGAGGTGTTCGACCTACTGTTCCACCTCCTGGTCCTGTTCCAACTCCACCTCCAGGTCCGCAGCATCCACCATCTCTCATCAACAAGATGAAGAGCGTTGTGGAGGCATACGCTTCGCGTGGCGTAACTCAAGACAAACGCTGCGATGCCGATACTAAGCGTATCAGGTCTGTATCTTGCCATGGAGATCAATCTCTTGGAATTGCTCCGTGTCCATTCAGACGCAATAGCAATGCAGAGGAAGGGCGATTCTACTGCGGAGAGTGTGGTTGTGGTGATCGTCAAGCGACTTGGTTGAATGCTAAGTCTCCCGAAGATTACACTAAACTCGATTTCCCCAAAGTAGTGTGCCCACTTCAGATGCCTGGATTTAGCAACTATACTCCATCTGCGGAAGAAACGGTTGAGCGTAGAATGAAGTACGATTTCACCCGAAAGGAGCAGATCGAAAGGTCAGTTGACTTGACGATCAAGAAAACAGATGAGGCGAATTAATAGACCTACCCGAATGGGCAGGGCAACAACCAATCAAAATACACAGCGTCAGGCGCCTGTACAACCAAATGATGTACAGGCAAGGCAACCAAGTGTTCCTCCACCAAATATTCCAAAACAGCGTGGTTGTGGTTGCAAGAAATCGAGTTGATTGTATACTTTGTGAACCCCTAAAGAATGGAGACATATGACTGCTACTGCTACTGAAAACGAAACTGGAATGAAACTCTCACAGGAAACCCTGGCTGTTCTCAAGAACTTTGCCTCTCTGAACTCAAACATTCTCATTCGTCCAGGCAATACTATTGCCACCGTGACGCCTGTAAAGAATGTGATGGCTGAGGCAACCGTAGATGAAACCTTTGACATTGAGTTCGGCATTTGGGACTTGAACAAGTTCCTTGGCGTCATCTCGCTGTTCAAGGAACCGATGCTGACTTTCGGAGAGAAGTCTGTCGTAATCTCCGACGCAACGCGCAAGAATGCCCCGAGTGTCAACTACTACTACTGCGAACCTAGTCTGCTGACTGCTCCCAAGAAGAGCATCACGATGCCCGACATTCTTGTGTCGTTCAAGTTGACCGCAGACAATGTTGCTGAGATCATGCGCGCCAGTTCGGTGCTACAGGTCGGTGACATCTCTGTGCGCGGTACAAAGGACAAGATTGAGGTTGTCGTCTTCGACAAGG
>Ga0129333_10003750_pt1 | contig 14254 bp, 11 predicted proteins | sample CPB6_08_DNA_FD_94474 | JGI IMG/M metagenome (GOLD analysis project Ga0129333, IMG submission 94474) | Freshwater to marine salinity gradient microbial communities from Chesapeake Bay, USA - CPBay_Sum_0.6_0.8_DNA | ecosystem: Environmental > Aquatic > Marine > Coastal | place: USA: Chesapeake... | reverse complement strand
AGGAATTTCTTTTAGTTTACTTAAAAATGCTATATTTCCTGTCATTTCAGCTATTTTTTCAAATTCGCTTGAAATATTATTAATCTTTAACAGTGATTTAACAAATTCTCCCAAAAATATTTGTTTTTTAGACCCCAATTCTTGTAGAACCTGTTTACATTCTTCTACATTCTCACAATCACACCATTTTTCTACAAAATTTAATAAATCATAATGAATATCATAATCAAACCCAGTGTTTATACTTTTCGATATTTCTTTATCACGATAAAGATTATATAATATTTCCACCTCTTTAACAATCTCATTTATTTCGAAATCATCTGATTTAGGAACATTATCTTTAAAATCATCTACTACTCTTATATTAGTGAAACAACTGAATAAAGCAACTAATTGTTTTGACATTAAACTGTCTATTTTTTTATCGTTATACAATTTTGAAAAAGCTAAACAATGTATTTCTCGAATTTGTGATGCTATTGTACCATTAAGTGTTAGTTTTAAGGACAATTCATTTGAAGTATCACCTTCAATAAATCCTTCTTCAAATAACAATTGTAATACGTTTCCAACACCAGAACTAAAATATTTATTTAATGAATCATATTGTTTTTGTAGTTCATTTATTTCGCTTTCTTTTTCAAAAATTTTTAAATAATTTTTTAAATCTGTTTCGATGTATTTATAATTTTCTCTAATATTCTGTATTTTCCTCTCCATTTCTTTGCGTTTTTTGTTTACTGTATTCTTAACATTATTCATTAAATCTATATATTCATTTAAGATTTCAGTTGGTGTTCTTGAAATATATATATTATTATTTCTGTTATCTAATTCAGTTTGTAGCATTGATATTTTTGTATATAAATCGCCCATTTGTTTATCTAAGTCTCCAGTAATCATACTTTTGCTCGCAAATTGAATCAAATTAGTATCTCCAATATCAAGTAAATTCAATAATAAATTATATGAAATTTTGAACTTTGATGTAAGCGTTTGCGGTTTACCATTCATCATTTGTTTATAACTTACTGAATCTACATCGCGAAACAAATTATTTAAATGTATCACATGTCCAACTGTATCGAGACCTAATCTACCTGCTCTACCTGCGGCTTGTGTATATTCATGACTATATAGCATACGAACAATTTCACCATTGAACTTATTTACATCCGTAAAAATGGTTGTTTTAACAGGTAAATTAATCCCAACACTCATCGTTTCAGTACAAAATAAAATCTTAATGAATCCTCTCGCAAATAAGAGTTCCGTCATTTCTCTTAAAATAGGCATTAAACCAGCGTGATGAATACCAACACCTTTTCTAAGAAGTTTAACTGTATTAACATATTCAGGAAGATGTAAATATTCCTCATAATTTGGTAACTTACGAATAATTTGCTCACATTCCCTATCTACAATATAAGGTACTTTGCTATCAAATTCCAGTAGATTGGTAGTCATTTCTTCCGCACATATTTCGAGTTGTTTACGTGAAAAAACATAACAAAGGGCCGGTAGCATCTCTTTTTCGACCAAATGCTCAGCCAATTTATTTAATATATGTTGACGTCTCACTCGGATATCATGTTTCTCAAATAATTTTATAACCTTTATCATATTTTGATAATTGACATCATTAAACACATTTTTTTCATCTTGAATAACAATTGGCTTATTGGTTAGGCGTTTAATTTCTTCTTGAGTCGCTTTATCCTTAATATATTTATTAATGGATCCAGGTCCTGTAATGAAACTATAATGAATAAGTGGAACTGCTCTTACCTGTTTTCGTGTCAAAAATACTTCCTTTTCAACGGGTTTAGAAATATCTCCTTTTGTTTCGAGCCAAAAAGCGAATCTTTCTGGGTCATCTAATGTAGCTGATAATCCTATCATTTGAATATGAGGTGGTAAAAGCATAATACATTGTTCCCAAACATTACCTCTATGCTCATCATTAATCATATGAATTTCGTCGAAAACAACACAACCGAGTTCATTTTGAATATCCATTTCAAAGGATACAGAAGAAGATGGTGCTGGACTATTACTTTTAATTTGATATAATTTATTGAGCAAGATTTCGGTTGTCATGATTAAAACATCAGCATCTGGATTGGTCTTAATATCTCCAGTAATTAATCCGATAGAAATATTAGGATATTTATTTGTGAAATTATAAAATTTTTCGTTACTTAAAGCTTTAATAGGACTGGTGTAAATAGTTTTCTTGCCTTTTGAATGGAAATATTGGAGTGCGAATTCACCACCGAAAGTCTTGCCACTACCAGTTGGACAGCAAATTAGCACATGATTTCCAGTAACAACTCCTTCAATACACCACTTTTGGAAATCATGTAATTCATATGAATAATTTTCATAATAATTTTTATATTCTCCTTCATTTGTTTTTGGATAGTTGTAACTACAAACCTTTACCATAATGATTTATATAATTTATATTATTATCTTTATGTTATTTTTTTATGTAATTAAATAAAAAATTGAAAGCTTATTAGTATTATAAATTAAATACAATAATAAAAGAATCAATATATATCAAAATGTCTGTTTGTTGCTATCAATCCAATGATGTATTCTATCAAAAAACTAATGATAGATATGGTTTCATTTATCTAAATGATGACAATAAAATGTGTAAAAGAAAATTTAAAGAATTTAAATGTATTGATATTAAAATATTCAAATTTAATATAAATTTTACTAATTTATTAAATATAATTAATGTCATATTAACAGATTTTTGTGAAGCGTCTGTTATAGGTTATGAAAAAATAACTAATAAATATTGGTGTAAAAATTATGATGGAAAATTTTGTTCACTACATATGGAATTAGAAATAAGTTATCAAGAATTAGATACCACAATTATTAAATTTATTCCGGTAATAGGAAGAGAAAATCAGATAGAGAATTTTGTGTCAAATTTCACTGAATCAATAGAACTTTATAGAAGTTCGCCATTTATAAGGTCATGTTTGGATGGAACTGTCTGTCTTTAAGTAGGTAAAATTTATTATTTTTTTACCTATTTAAAGACCAATTATACTACATAATGTAGAGATTTTTGGTAAAAACACTCAAAAAAACGTTCACTACACTATGTAATGAAGGCGTCCGAATTTCGAATAGAAAAGTATTTGAACTTTTTGAAAATGGACAAAAAAAATGTCCAAAAAAAAATAGTCCGGATATTTTATGGAAAAAGGCGCGCCGCCTTACCATATTTTAAAATTATCGTGTGGCTACCAAAAAAATAAATTTTATTTTGTGATGATAATTTTTTTTAAAAAGTATTTAGAGATTTTTATGTCACTATTATATATATTGACAAATGATGACAAAAAAGTCGACAAAAATCTCTTCGAATTTTCATTGTATGAAATGTGACTATTTTACATGTAAAAAATCCGATTATTACAAACATTTAATGACACTGAAACATCAAATTAGTGACAATGATGACATTAATAGTGACATAAAAATCTCTAAAAGCTATATTTGTGATTGTGGAAAAATATATAAACACAGACAAGGTTTATCATTACACAAAAAAAAGTGTAGTTTATTACACCAAGAAGTTACAGAATCAAAAACCACTACATATTCGAGTGAAAGTGAAATTAAAATGCTTACAAATTTAGTACTTGATGTAGTAAAGCAAAATCAAGAATTAACCAATAAAATAGTGGATATTTGTCAGAGCAATATTGGTAATAAACAAACAAATAATATATCACATAGTAACATCAATTCCAATAATAAAACATTTAATCTTCAATTTTTTCTTAATGAGACCTGTAAGAATGCCATGAATATAACAGATTTTGTTGATTCTCTCCAACTCCAGCTTTCAGATTTAGAAAATGTAGGCAAACTTGGTTATGTAGAAGGTATTTCCAGTATAATTGTTAAGAATTTGAACGCATTAGATGAGACAACCAGACCGATTCATTGTACAGATAAAAAGAGAGAAACATTTTATATAAAAGATGAAGACAAATGGGAAAAAGAAGACGAACAAAGGAATACAATTAAAAAAGTAATTAAAAATGTAGCCTGTAAAAATCAGAGATTATTAATGAAGTTCAAAGAGTATCATCCAGGATGTAATTATAGTGATTCGAAATATGCGGATCAATATAGTAAATTAGTGATTGAAGCGATGGGTGGAACAGGTAATAATGATACAGAAAAAGAAGAGAAAATTATTAAAAAAATAGCAAAAGAAGTAACGATTGACAAAGGTATAGATAATATAGATTAAATCAATATTTTGTTATTAAATTACGTATTAATACTTCATCTCTTGGCAACATTTGTTTACCATCATTAATATACCATCTCCAATACAAATATTTATCATTTAAAATGGTTAGTTTACCATAACCATATTCGGTTCCATTTCTAAACGCACTCCATTTAGGTTCATCATAATATTTATTATCTAATCCTTCTAAATTACCAGCATTTCCTATTGTTATGTAAACTGGTCCATAAATATCGGTGTTATTTCTATAAACCGGATATGTACGTTCATAATCATGGACATGTCCATTAAAAACAATATTAATATTATATTCATAAAATAAATTTTCCATATTTTCACGCATCAAAATGGTTTGCGAATCAGCATAATGATTAATATTTGAGCTATACCAAGGGCAATGCATAACGACTATAACCCATGGTGTAATATTTCTGTTAACATATAATAAATTATTTTGTAACCAATTATACTGCAAAGAAGTTGGCGATGAATTTGTATATGGATTCAAGAAAATAATGTGAGCAAAACCGCTGTCAAAAGAATAGAAGGAATTACCGTAATTATACTCTGTTTGAAAAATACTCGGAGTACAAAATGGTAAACCAGTAGTTGGATTAATCTCACTTTTTATAATAACATCACCAAACTCTGCTGGCTTAAAATATGGCATCCTATATCGTTTTTCAAACGCAGTAAAAAGATTCATATAATCTGTACCATTAAATTCTATTTCATGATTTCCAGGACAAACCATCCATGGCGTATAAGAGGCAAGTTCTTCAATCATTTCACCATAAGAATCCCATAATTGTTGATCACAATCAGCATAACTTAAATCACCAGCATGTAATATCATACTGATATTTTGTTCATTTATTAAATGGTTAATAGTTGATAAAGAATGGATAGTTTGTCCAATATCTCCTATAATACCAAAAGTAATCTTTGTATCACTACCAGTTTCAGGTAATGTTTTAAATGATAAAATATTACTCATTAATTGAACCGTAAAATCTCCACATTGGTAGTAATATTGAGTAGATGGTTGTAAATCAGTTAAAAGAACATGATGATTATAACCACTTTTATAATATTTGGATTTATAGTAAAATTCATAATAAGAGGAAGAACCGTGAGCTATGTTTTCTAAATTCATTTTATCTAACCCATACACAACATGAGAAAAACAATCATCTTTTGTTAGCCATGATATAGTCATAGATTTAGAATTCAAACCTTGCGCAATGTGAATTTGTGATACACTACAATTGAAAGCATTTAACCCTTGAAAAAACAATAATAAAATTATTAGAATCATTTATAATATAAATATAGTATTATTTATATTATTTATATTATTTATTTATTCTATAATAAATGAAGACGAATTTTTCTTTTAAATTTTTCTTCATCATTAAAAAGAAATAACTTAAATTTTTTATTTGTAAAATTGTTGAAGTCTTCACTCAAAGTAAGTCTTGAAGAAAGTTTTAATTCAGGTAAGAAAACCATGTATTGATATAAACCATCATTTCTATAAATTTTATCGAATATGTAACCATCATAATTCTTTTCCATAACTTCTGGATTATTGTGACATAAATCAAGTAAAGAACAATCACACTGAACTTTTCTTATAGATCTCATAGTTGTATTGATATATTCCATTTCATTTAACCATTTGTTGTAAAATTGCGTAGAAGCATCTGTTAATTGAATCATATTATTTAAAGTTTGAAATTTTATCATATTTAATAAATCAACTAAACGTCTAATTGGGCTGGTTATATGAATATATGCGTCAACATCCAGTAATTCATGTCTTGTATCGACTATTTCAGACCCATCAATATATTGACCAGTAGCGCTATTCCATATTTTAATAAATTTAGAAACATCTTCAGGCAATGAATCAGGAACAATAAATTCTTTTCTAATAATTGTAGACCGAAAAATACCAGTTTTATGTTTAATTAATTCAGTAGCACAATGATAATTCATTAATATCATGAGATAACAAACAAGTTCATGACTATTTCGTACATTATTAATATACTTATAATGTTTGGAAAGCTCACGAACACAATTCAAAATAGTATGATACTTGGGATCACCTAACAACTTAGGATCTTCATAAACATAATTATGAGAAACTTTAATTATCGCATTACAATATCTAATATCAATAATTTTATTATTTTGGATAAATATATCCATAACAAAGGCAATTCTTCTAACATTTTCTTGTAAACTACATAAACAATCCGATAAAATAGTTGGCAACATTGGTCTTTTCTTATCTGGTAAATAAATTGTCGAAATTCGTCTTGAAAATGAATTCCATAAATTTAATACATCCATCCAAATAGTAACATTAGATATATAAATACTCAATTGTTTGACATTACCATCTAATTCGTTAATACTAAATCCGTCATCAAAATCTTGACTATTAAGTGGATCAATTGTCATTATATGCCATAAATCTTTGTTAGTTCTGTCTTGAATATTTGGATATTTTATTTTAATTTGATCAATAATTCCTTCATAGGATTTACTTTCAAGAGATTTCATTGTGTCTTTCTGAAATTTTTGAATAGATGCGTTTAAACTTTTACAATATAGTTGGTATTCATAATAATTATCTAAAATATCAACTGGTCCGATAACATTATCAAGTTTGGCTCTTGGATGTTTATCTTCCCACTCTTCAAAATTAATTGTGACATACAAATTTTTTAAAACTTTGGAGAAACCTATATTTTTAATTTCATAAGGAACTAAGAAAGATGGTAGTCTTATATCATCTGGAATACATTTATATAATAATTTTCCAACATTATTTTTTATTCTATTCATTGTATACGTTTGTCCTTCGATTCTTCTTTCTCTTCCATAAGTTTTATTTCCATCGAGAATTAAAACTCCTGGTATAGCAGGTCCACATCTAATAGATGAATGAATCAGTATAGCTTTACCTTTCTCATCCATTACGAATACATCATTAGTGAATAATTTATTTTCAATTGGATTTAGGTCCATATCTATTTTTTGAAATTGTTTTGTTTCAAACACTTGCCAGGAACTATAATTCCTGTCATTTATATGTATTTTGAATGTATTATTATTCATTTTGCTACATATATGTAGTAAGATATCTTTAAGTATATATAAAAAAATTGAATATAATTTTTAGAAAGTATTATAAGTTAAAAAGTATTAAAAAGTATTAAAAAGTATTAAAATTAAAAATAATCATTTGAAATATGGATCCTGAAAATAGAAATAATTATCCAATACCTCCAAGGAGTTGTTCATTTTGTAGGAGAAGAGGTCATAATATATTAACATGTAATGATATTCAATTACGTGATTTTGAAGTAACCTGTTTTAGATATATATCATCTATTACAAATAGAAATTATATGGAATCGCAATTTAGAAATTTCTTAATTTCAGAATGGCTATATTACGAAAATTATGTGAGATCATTTGCTATCAGATATTGTAGAGCACCATCCAGAGGTAATATAGAAATTTATATTAACACTATAATAATTCATTTTCTACCAGTAATTGAATATAGAAGAATAATCTTATCGAGTGAAATTATAGAATCATCTAATGAACAAATTAATACGCATCAAACAATACCAATAATAGATCAAACAAGTAGAACAGAAGAACATCTTCCACTTAATATAAGAAATTTTATAAATAATTCTCCAAACGTTTCTCAATCCAATCAAACTACATCAATGGCTTATAGAGTATTATTTATGGAAATGATAATGTCAATACATGAATCCGTCTCAAATCAAAATAGAAAATTCGATATAAAAATGAATATATGCGAAGAAACAAAAGAGGAATTAAGTAAAAAATGTGAATGTAATATTTGTTATGAAGAAAATGAAAATGTAACATTTATAAAGTTTGATTGTGGTCATAAATTTTGTAAAGATTGTGTAAAAAAATCATTACAAAATGAAATAAAACAAAATTATTGTTGTGCTTATTGTAGAAAAGAAATTAAAGAATTTCAAATACACGAATCAGCAATATTAAATGAACTTAATAATTATATAAAATAAAATATTTATTATCATTTCAATTATCGAATTTTATTTAAAAAAGTTTAAATATAAAATAGTCATCCAAGAAATTAAATATTTTTTAAATTATATTGTATTAGTTGCAGCACACCCTCAGCCTCCTTTCATAACTGGATTAGAATTAATATAGGGTGTTGTATTTAAAGAAGGTGTTGGATCACCGCCTCAACCGCCTCGCATAAATCGACGTTTTGTGCGTCTAATTTTTTTGTTCATTTTGGTTTTTCGTTGAATCTTATTTTTTTTACTTTTGCTTTTTCGTGTCTTAGAAAAAGGATTCAAAGATGACAACAAATTAGTAAGTATCATTATAATATATTATAATATTATTTTTTCCTATAATTCAGCACCTACCACATTATTAATTTCCTGATTAATTTCCTGATTAATTTCCTGATTAATTTCCTGATTAATTTCCTTATTTATTTCAATATGTTTATCAAGTATTAAATCTTCATTGTCAACAGGAACTACAATATCATGTGATTTATTTAAATCTTTGATATCTATTTTTTTGACAACATTTCTCTTGATATTTTGAATTTGTAACGCATGCAGAGAAATATAAGGTATTATAGCTAAATTATTCATATAGGTTCTATAATTAAAAAAAGATATACTGGTCTTGTTATTATTGAATTTGATACTATACCACCAATAAGCAGGAATATATAATGTTTTACCGGGTAAAAGAGTAAATTCGAGACATTTGATTTTATCAAAATCCGCTGTAAATTTAGGTTGAGGATTCCACGGATTAACTGGTGATTTAAATTCGAAATTTTCATAATCATAAATAGGATATAAATATTTAGTACTGTGTGGAGGCGCCAATTTGATTTGAGCACTACCTTGTGTTAATAAAAGGTAACTTCTATAATTAATTTCATATCTAAATGGTGTACAAGTATTTGTGCTACCCATTAAAATATCATAATTACAATTCGATACCATATATGGTCGTAAGAATTCGTCATTATATCGCATATTTTTCGCGACACCAGTTTCATCTAAAAAATCCTTGTTATTTTCGGAGTAATAAGAAGAACTATTATCTTCGTTGAAAAGTTTAATAGAAGAATGAAGCGGTAATGGCATGTATAACTCAGTATTAGAATCATTCTCTCTAACATTGCGTATTTTAACCTCAAAAGCATAATAATTATTGGCAATGTAATCGCGATTTGATGTCTCCATAATTTTATCACAATCGAAATCAAAGAGTACAGGCTGTCTTAGATCACATATTTCTTCTAATCTATCCTTAGACGGTTGATCAACTTCATACATTTCTAAGTCTTCACCGGTTTTCAAATGAAACTGAACATGTAAATATAAAAATAAAACTACACAAAATATAAAAAAAGCTATTATTATTCTCATCTTAATTAAAAATGATAATAATATTTATAGAGTATAACGAACTTACTCGTCAACTAATTTAGGTGCTATATAAAAAGTTAATGAACTTTCATTTCCTAAATTATAATTAATTTTCATAGGACATTCATTACTCAAACAAAAATCAATTTCATTGGATAATTTATTTGTTATACACATTTTACTAATATATATTAAACTATATGTTAAATTAACTTCTTCATCTTCTATAATAGCATAACTATCCATATCCTCGGCAGGTATATCAACACGCATTTCAACGGATTCACCTAATGTTTTAAAAATAACACAATTATTTGTACATTTTATGTTAAGATCGTCTCCAAAAGTATTTAATTGTGACAACATGTCAGTTATATTTTTAGATAAAATAGTGAACTCAGCATCATATTCTGTATTTGGTATAACCATTTGTTCATATTCATAATCTAATAAAGGTAATTTAAAATATTTATTATAAGTTGTTTTCGATTTTTTTGAATTATTTTGTTCATTATTATCAATATTTTTAAGTTCAATTATTAGAGATTCTAAATAATCATCTTCTAAATAAAATACTAAACTTTGATCATCCGCTTTGGTGCTTATAATGGAATGGAAAATTCCAGTATCAAAACATAACTCATATTTCTTATTTACTTCATAATAATCAAACCATTCAAAATATAATTTCAAATCAAAAAGACAAATATGTGATTTATCCATACCCTGAACATGAAATGTGGTTTTGTTAATCGTTAAATTAATTTGTGAAGATGAATTTTTTAAAAGATGGAAGAAAGATATAAATATATCTTTTTTTCTTTTATCGCTGATAACAAATGCTACTTTTTTCTTGTAAATAGATTCCATATTAAATATAATAATTGAGTTATTTTTAATATGTTTTTAACTATTATTAGCTAATTCTTGTTTAATCATATTTTTTAAGTCAACTGACATGATGGTATTCTCTCCATCAATTTCATTTAAACTTGTGATCTCTTGTTCTGGTTCTTGGTCTTGTTCTTGTTCTTGCTCCATTATTTCACCTCCATTATTTAATTCTGGAATAATACGTTTCTCTAATTCGCCTAAAGCGGTTTCATAATCAGATAAATTTTGTGTAACTTCTTGGGTAAACATATCATATTTTACCATAAATGATTTAAGAATATCTTTGGTTTCCGTTAATTCTCTATTAAATCTAAATACTTGTTCTGTATTCTTAGCAAGTTCAATGGTGTGTTTTGAAACAACATCGCCCATAATTTTAAATTGTTCATTCAAATTTTTGATATCTTCGTTTAATTTATTTGTTTCTTCAGTATTAGAAGTACTGTTAACAGTGCCGTTCTTTTCGAGTGAATTTAAACGATTAATTATGGAATTTAATACAGAACTATCTATTATTTTATGATTATCAGGAACTCCAGACAAATCGTTTGAAATAGATGATTTATTTTGTTCTTCGTGGTCTGTTTCAATAATCCATTGTTCAACTCTACCAAGTCTTATTGTAATAAGACCGATAGCATCAGAAATGCTTAGCTTCTGAAATGGCAATCCATTTTGTTGTTGTTGTTGTTGTTGTTGTTCATAATTTTGTTGAAATTGTTTAAGATTCTGTTTTCCTAATTGTTGTTGTGGTTGCATCATGGTTTTTGAGGTTCTAACATTATTAGGTGGAGGTGGCATATTATAACCCATATTGGCAGGCATTTGTTGAGCAAAAGCGGCATGTGATCCAATTGATGTAATTGGTCTATTTCCACTAACAGGTGGAGCATTTTCTCCAGCCCTTTTTGATCTGGCAGCAGCAAGTGATCTTGAACTCATTAATATAAATATAATACAATTTGTTTCTAAATAACTTACGCAAAAAACATTTAAAATTAAATTAATTTTTTATCATTGAATTATATATGAATAAATTTATCATTTTAGGCAATCGTGTTCCTTATGAATACTTTATTACATCAGGATCAGGTCAGTCAAACGTAGGTTCTGAAGGTCTACCTTATGAAACAGGTTCATATGATCAAGCGCTTACTGAAGCAGGAATTGAAGATGCGAATATTATTGAATACACAAGTGTAATTCCAACTGGAGCCAAACAAATTTCAAAGGAAGAAGGATTAAAAAGAATTCATTGGGGTGAAGTTTTAGAATGTATTAAAGCGCAAGCAAATGGAGGCAAAGGTAATTTTATTAGTTCTGCAGTAATGACAACGGATGTTTATGACCCAAATGGTAAGTTTTTAGGTGGTTTTGCGTGTGAATATTCTGGTAGTGGATCTAAAAAGGAAGCAGAAAATTCATTAGAAGGTTCAATAGATGGTATTATAGAGAGAAGAAATTATGGTAAAACAAATGGTGGTGCTAAGATGTATGAAGATAATGTAACAGATAAAGGTTATAAATATCATCCAGGAAAACTATTCGAATATCAAGGATTAGAAGTTACAGATGATCACGGAACCGTTTTGACAGCAATATGTTTTGTATCTCATAAATATCCAGATTTATCTTCAATGAAAGGTGGTCGAAAAACAAGAAAAAATAGAAAAAATTAGTGATTTTATTTTTCCTCATTATATTTATCAATAACAACACATTGTGATATATTATGTATAATTTGTTGTTCTTTATCTACATTATTATTAGAACCTCCCATAGCTTCTAATACTATTTTATCGTATTTATCAGATATCTTTGAATAAGAATTTTTATAATCAGGATATTTCTCTCGAAACTGTGATAATAATCTAATATTTTTATTTTCAACATGTTTAATCACTTTTTTTAATCTTGTATTTTGATTGTCCTCTTTTTCCCATTTATCTTCATCTTTTACGTACATTGTTTCCCTTTTTTTATCTGTACAATGTACAGGTCTTTGTGTAACATCAAGTGCTTTAAGATTTGTAGTAATAATATTAGATATTCCTTGAGTATATCCCAATTCACCCACTTTTTCTAAATCAGAAAGTTGTAGCTTTATTGACTCGACAAAATCCATAATATTCATGGCATCTTTACAAGTTTCATTCAAAAACAATTGAAGATTGAATGTTTTATTATTATTGTTATTATTGTTATGAGAATTAGTAATCTGATTAGTTCCATTTTTCACTAAATTATTAAGCGTATTATGCTGTTCAAGTATGATTTGCTTCATTTCTTTGTTATCTTTAATAAGTTCCAAGACCAATTCAGTCGTAATTATGTTTGTTGGATTGGTTGTTATCACTTGTTGTTCTTTTATGTATTCGTCATTAAAAGAACATGTTTTTTTATGTCTTGATAATCCAGACATATATTTATAAATATTTCCACATTTACAAACATATTCGGCATTTTTTGGCATTAAATAGTTATCATTTGTTATCATTTTGTTATCATTGTGTTTTTTTGTGTTGATATGTGACAAATAATTTGATTTTTTAAAGCATATAAAATGACAAAATTCACATGAAAATTTTCGGCATTTTTCGGCATTTTCGGCATTATCCATATTTACCATACAATGATAATAAAAAAATGCCTAAATACTTTTTCTGAAAAATAATAAAAAAAATACAATCACATTTTTTTTATTTACAATGTCAATTGAGACGATAAAGATTTCAAATGAAAATCGGAATTTTTTGTCAGTAAGAAGTGTTTTGGCTATCCGATTTTGGACATTTTTTTTGTCCATTTTGAGAAAGTTAAAATACTTTTCTATATGAAATTCGGGCGCCCTTCATATGTAGGAACGTTTTTTCTATAAAATCCAGAGAATTTAAAGAATTTCCCTTCATCATGTAGTGTTTTGGTCTTTAAGGGTGTAAAAATTTGCATATTTAATTATGTGTTTAAATAATATAATTAAGTCAATAAACATGAGTGAACCGCAATTACACCGACCAAAAAGAAAAATGAGACAAACTTTCTATAAAAAATAAAAAATTTTGTTATTTTCTCTTCGGTGATGTAAAAGCACCCTATCCATTTTCTTATATAGAAAATCTTGGGCTTGTCTCACATTTCACGGCTCCCTTTGGGAGCGGTTGGAGACTTTTATTATCTTTGTATTCTCTTCTATATTTTTCAGGTCTTTCTCCTGTTTCTAAATATGATTTGAATACTTTTTGGATATTCTTACATCCATTCTTATCACGATTGATACATCCCTTCCTTTTATTTTCCATTTGATATGTTAGGATAGAATGTATCTTTCGTTCTTTCTGTGATTTATCTTTCTTGAATTTCAAATATAAATTTTCACAAGATTCTTCTGTTTTATATGATAAACAAGATGTTCTAAATTCATCTATATTATAAACCTTAAATGTTTCTTGTAATTTTCGCTTTAATGTTAAATTGGGTGTAGATATGAAGTTTCTCATTTGTTTTCCTATACTCCAATCACCTATGATAATAATATGGTCTTTGCTGTATTTCTTTGCTATTT
>Ga0129333_10003749_pt1 | contig 14254 bp, 14 predicted proteins | sample CPB6_08_DNA_FD_94474 | JGI IMG/M metagenome (GOLD analysis project Ga0129333, IMG submission 94474) | Freshwater to marine salinity gradient microbial communities from Chesapeake Bay, USA - CPBay_Sum_0.6_0.8_DNA | ecosystem: Environmental > Aquatic > Marine > Coastal | place: USA: Chesapeake... | reverse complement strand
TGACGGCATCGAGTCGGCAGTGCCCCTGCTTGATGAGGTCTTCCAGTCGACCCGGGGTGGCGATCACGATGTCGGTGCCGGACTGCAGCGCCTTGACCTGCGGTCCCTGTCCGACGCCGCCGAAAATGACGGTCGCCCGCAGGTCCATGGCCTGCGCCAGCGGTGACACGACAGCGAGCACCTGGTTGGCGAGCTCGCGCGTCGGTACGAGGACCAGGCCTCGTGGTGCGCCGCGCTCAGTGCGGCGACCCTCACTCGCAAGCCTGGCGACCAGCGGCAGGCTGAAGGCCAGGGTCTTGCCCGAGCCGGTGCGGCCCCGGCCGAGGACATCGCGGCCACTCAGACTGTCGGGCAGCGTGGCGGACTGGATCGGGAACGGCGTGCTGATTCCCGCCTTCGAGAGATGAACGGCGAGCACGTCAGGGACGCCGCATTCAAGGAACGTGGTGATAGAGGAGGAGACGGGGCGCGACGTCGTCGCGCCCGCGGAGGACGAACTCATGATGCTTCTTTCCTGAGGGCTTGTGACCGCGGACGAGTCCGCTGGGGCGCGAGGACGATCCTCACGCGAGTGACGCGCATTACCGTGCGCGGGCGCAGGGATCGCCTCCGGAGGGAGCGACACGGAAAGCGAGCGACGATGGGGGAATCAGTCAGATGACGATTCACGTGCGGCGACACTTCTGCGCGTCCCCATAGTGACACAGGGATGTCGATCAACCAAATCGCGCAGCATGTCGCCTGGCCCGCGAAAGGCCGACGGCTCAGTCGTGCAACCCCACCGCTGGCACGGTGCCCCATCCCACTCGACTCCCTGATGGGTCATGACTGACGATCTGAGGAGCGGGACCTCGGCATCTGGTCGACAGCGTCACGCTCGGAGGGGTCATGGGGCGGAGGCGTCGACCTCATCGAATCCAGGTTGAGGCCTTGCGCGCCGATATGGGGCGCAAGGTTGTCGGCCCTGAGGACACATTCGCCGTGCCGGAGATCGATGCAGTTGGTGTCGTAGCAGCGCTTCGCGAGAAGGGTGCAGGCCGGGGAGCAGTCCCGCGGGCGCTAACTCCATTGCAGACCGCACGGCGGGCCCAACGGCCTCAAGGACCTGACTACGGCCTTGTCGTTTGACGGGTCAGCGATCTGCAGGCTTCCCACGAGAACGACGTCGCCATCAGCCTGGCGCATGGACACGGTCACATCAGCAAAGCGGGCCTGCTGACTGCTTCCAACGACCTGGACGACGGCCACCATGGGCGCATCCCTGATGACGAAGTAGACCAGTGGCCGCGGGGCTGTCAGTCACATGTCGACGTTACCGAGCGGCGGCAAGTGCGGCACCGATCACGCCCGAATCGGACCCGAGCGCCGCGGCCACAATCTCCGGAGCGTGTGGTCGACTCAGTGCGAGCGCGCTCGCACGCACTTGGTCGTGCCACCAGCCTCCCGAAGAACCGAGGCCTCCGCCGAGCACCACTACCTGGGGGTCGACGATGTCGACGGCCCAGGCGATCGCACTACCGAGGGCCTGGGCAGCGCTCGTGGCGATTGCACGGGCACGCGCATCCTGACCCTGTGCGCGAGCGAGCACCTCACGTGCTCCGTCGACTGACTGGCCGGTGAGCCGCTCGTATCTGCGGCCGAAGGCCGAGCCCGATGCGAACTGCTCCACCGTGACCAACCCGCCGGCGTCGAGTCCGCGGTCGATGGGTAGTTCACCGAGCGCGATGGCCTCCCCGCGATGGCCGGCCCAGACCGCTCCATCGAGGACGAGGGCGCACGAGATGCCCGTGCCTACGCTGACGTAGAGCATCGACGCGCATCCACGACCTGCACCGAGGCGGGCTTCAGCGAGGGCACCGCAGCGCACATCGCTCTCGACGGTCACGGGTGCGATGTCGGCGAAGAGGTCGGCGGGCTGCGTCGTCCACGCGAGCACGAGATCGCTGTGCAGTGCGTTGTCACGGACGTATTCGGGTACGCCGACGCCGACGCCGGCAATTGTCAGGCCGTTGGCTGCCGCATCCTCAGCGATGCCGTGCGCGGTGGCGTGGGAGATGCGCATGCCCGGGTCTGCTCCTCCGGAGGTGCCGGTGGGCGATTCCAGGCTCGTGAGGATGGCGCCGGTCTCATCGACGAGGGCAGCGCGGACCTTGGTGCCGCCGACGTCGACCCCAAGGAAGACGTCGCCGGTCACGCCAGGTAACCGGGTGCACTCCCGGAGATCGCGCGCGCCGGGGCGTCGGACTGGTTGACGATGCGGTAGGCGAAGCCGTCGGGCACAACCATGGAGTCACCCGCGCGCACGCGCCACCAGGTGGCGTTCTCCGCGTCCGGCGTGTGAACGTGGAGCTCGCCTTCGGTGATGTGGAGGAGCGCGTCGCCGTCATGACGTCGCGTGGCGCTCGACTGCCCTGGGAGCACGGTTACCTCTGCGACAGTCAGGTGCTCGGTGGAGCACAGCAGGCCGACCTGTACGTCGCCCTCCGCTCGCCAACGCAGGTCCTGCTCACGCACGAGGTGGAGGGTGTCCTTGTCCTCCCATGTTGAGCGCTGCATCGGCCAATGACCGAGCACGGAGCCGTCGGCGTGGGCAGGGGACTCCAGGTAGGGCACCGTCTTGGCGTAGGCGGAGGAAGCGCCGGTTGCCGGTGGTGGCGAAAAGAACTCGAGTACGCGCACCGGACCGGTGCCCCAGTTGACCCCGTGGTGCCAGGTGTCGCGTCGGAAGAACACGCCATCGCCGGCATTGGCCTTGACCACCTGTCCGTGCGCCGGATCGATGACGGCGATCGTGCCCTCGAGTACGACGTACACCTCGTCGGCGGCGAAGACCGTGCGGTTGTCGGTCGAGTGCCCGAACCTGCCTCCCGGCGGCAGCGTGAAGATCAGCGCGTGAAGCTTGTCGGTGGACAGGAGCACTTCGTCGCCGACGTAACCGGACTCGGCGTCACCCCACAGATGGCGGGTGACGTTGGTGGGCGTCACGACACCGGGCTCGTCGTAGACGGGCCTGGGAGTGGCTCGTCGTGCCATGGGTCCTCCTCGGTAAGGGTGCGCGAGCCTGGCTAGATGCGGAAGAGCGTTGCCGTGAAGCGGTAGGCGTCGCCGCGGTAGATCATGCGACCCGCTGCCATGACACGCTCCTGGGTGTCGACGGTGACCTCGTGCCCGATGAGGACGGGGTAGCCGACCGCGACCTCCAGCAGCGTGGCCACGTGCTCCGACGCCGAGTCGGCCTGCAGGGTGTAGTCGCAGCGCGAGGGCACGAGGCCGTATCGCTCGCCGAGCAGTCGATAGAGCGATGAGTCATCGAGCGACTCGGACTCCAGGCCGGGCACGAGCTTGGCCGGGAGCGACAAGGTCTGGACCGCGACGGGGAGCGCGTCGAGAGTGCGCACGCGCTCGAGCTCGACGACGTCCGATGCCGCGGGCACGCCGAGGAGGTCGGCGACCTCAAAGGTGCAGGGCCGCAGGACCTGCGAGACGGTGCGCGAGCCGGCGGTGAGACCACGTGCGGAGGCGCCCTCTGAGAACCCCATGAGGACGTTGGGGCCCTCACTGATGTACGCGCGGGCGACGAACCAGCCGCGCTGGGGAGCGGGCTCGAGCACGCCCGCGTCAGCTAGCTCCTTCAGAGCGTGGCGCAAGGTGGTGCGGCTCACGCCGAGCTCCTCGGCGAGTGCGCGCTCACCGGGCAGCAAGGATCCCGGGGGCCAGCGCCCTGAGGCGAGGTTCGAGGCGATCGCTCGATACGCGCTCAGTGACGGACTGCGACCCCCAGTGCGCTCAGACGTGCCTGGGCTCATGGTTCGGCGACCCTAGCACGCTGGTTCTTATTCCAACCAGTGTTGACATATGTAGACCAGTAGATGAGAGTGCCCTCCAAACAGCCAGAGGGAGCTTCGGTGGCGCGTATCCGGGTAGGCATGGTGGGCCTGGGCCTGATCAGCCAGGGCGTGCACCTGCCCAACCTCGAGACCCTGCGCGACTTCTACGCCATCACGGCCGTGTGCGATGCATCGGGATCTCTGGCCCGCGAGGTCGCCGCGCGACTGCCGGGCGACGTGGCCTGGGGTCACGACTGGCGCGCCATCGTCGCATCGCCGGAGGTCGATGCGGTCTTCGTACTCACACCTGGGTCGCATGGTGAGATCGTCGCCGCGGCGCTCGAGGCGGGCAAGCACGTCTTCGCCGAGAAGCCGCTCGCGCATTCGCGCTCCGAGACCGACGAGCTCATCCGACTCGCGCAGGAGCGCGCCCTGGTCCTCCAGGTCGGGACGATGAAGGCACACGATGACCTCATCGCTCCCGCACGGGCAGCCATCGGGCGCATCGGCGAACTGCGCGTCGCCCGGGTGACGGTCCTGCACCCCACCGATGAGTGCCAGTTCGAGCACGTCACGCTGCTGCCCGCCAGCGAACCCGACGCCGCAGTCGTTGCGGCGGGCCAGACCTACACCGAGGCGCGCAACCAGGAGGCCGTCGGTGGCTCCGCCCTCGGCGTACGAGCCCTATACGCCAACGTCCTGCTCGGCTCGGTCGTGCACGAGATGGCGCTGCTGCGCGCGCTCGGTCTCGGCCTTCCGCAGTCGTGGGACTTCGTGAGCATCGATCCACCGCTCGGCGATACCGCGCCGCCCGAGCCACCGCGCATCCTCGGAGTCGGTCGCCTGGCATCAGGCGCGCAGTTGCAGCTGTCGTGGAACTGGGTGCCCGACTACCCCGAGTACAACGAAGAGGTCATGGTCATTGGCAGTGCCGGCCGCGTCACCCTCACGCTGCCAGGTCCCTACCTCGCCCACCACCGCTCCATGCTCACCATCGAGGAGCTCGTCGATGGCATGCGTCATCTCGACACGATCTTCTCCGGCTTCACCACCGCATTCGTGCGCGAACTGGAAGCGTTCGCGCGCAGCGTGCGCGAGGATGCGCCGGTCGTGTGCGATGCGCGCGGCTCCCTCGAGGACCTGACCTGCCTGCAGGGCATGGCCGCCCAGGCGGGTCGCCAGGCCGGAGTCGCCGTCGGCGGGGAGGCGGCATGAGCGGCATCGGCAATGCCCCCGTGAGCTTCGGCATCTTCGGCACCACCGGCGGCTCGGCCGCACCCTCCGACATGCTGCGCGCACTTGCCGCCAGCGAGTACGACGGCGCCGAGCTCGGCCCGCCCGGGCTCTTCGGCACCCCTGAAGAGGCTGCCGCGCTCTTCGACGAGGTGGGCCTAAGCGCCATCGGCGCCTACGTGCCGCTCCACCTCGCCCTCGACGAGGAGACGTTCGCCGCAGACATGGAGCGCATGGCGATCACCTGCCGCGAGCTCGTGGCCACGGGTGGGCGCCTGGCGATCCTCGCCGACGAGGGATCGGCCGAGTTGCTCGTCAACCCCGCGCGCGAGGATCGGGCACTCGCCCTCGACGACGCTCAGTGGGAGCTCGCCGTTCAGAGGCTGGCGCAGGCAGTCGAACTCGCCCGGTCGCACGGTCTCGCCGCTTCTTTCCACCCGCACATCTCCACTTTCGTCGAGTCCGCGTGGGAGGTCGACCGCCTCCTGGCCACCACCGACGTCACCCTCACGCTCGATATCGGCCACATGGCGCTGGCCGGAGCCGACCCGGTGGCGTGCGTGCATGCCTGGGCCGACCGCATCGATCATGTCCACATCAAAGACGTCGATCAGTCGGTGCTCGCGCGCGCCAAGCGCGAAGGCCGCACCGACTTCGACGAATGGTGGTCGGATGTGTGCGTGCCGCTCGGGGCAGGCGACGTCGACATCGAGGGAGTCCTCGCGGCGCTCGCCGAGCACGACTACTCCGGTTGGCTGGTCGTCGAGCAGGATCGCGCCCCGACATCGGTCGAGCAGCTTGCAGGGGTCGCGGCTGAGCAGGCCGCCAACCGCGCGTGGCTTGCTTCGAGGTGTGCCCGCGCGAAGGGGGCCTCGGCATGACCGAACTCACGGTGTTCGCCGACTCCGAGAGCATGGGCCTCGCGCTAGCGAGCGAGATCGCCGCGGGCATCGAGGAGTCGGCCGCGCACGAACGGCGGTACCTCCTCGGTTGCCCCGGGGGTCGCAGCCCGCGCACGACCTACGCCGCGCTCACGCGACTGGTGGCTGAGCGTGCGCTGGACCTGTCGCACCTGGTCATAGTGATGATGGACGACTACGTCGAGCGCGAGGGCGACTCCTTCTATCGCGTCGACCCTGCGCTGCACCACTCGGTCGAGGGCTTCGCGCTGCGCGAGATCGTCGGACCACTGGACCGGGCCGCGCGCGTGGGCATCTCGCCGGATCACCTATGGATGCCGGATCCGGCGGATCCCGCGGCGTACGACGCGCGCCTGCGGGACGCAGAGGGAGTGGACCTGTTCATCCTTGCGTCTGGTGACTCCGACGGTCACATCGCCTTCAACCCGTCAGGGTCCGCCCGCGACTCGCGCACCCGGATCATCGAGCTCGCCGAGTCGACCCGGCGCGACAACCTCGGCACGTTCCCGGAGTTCGGCAGCCTCGATGCGGTGCCGCACTACGGCATCAGCGTGGGCGTCGCCACCCTCATCGATGTCTCACGGCGCGCCGTCCTGGTCGCTCCCGGGCCCTCCAAGGTCGAGGCGGTACGCCGCATCGCGTCCGCCACCGACTACGACCCAGAGTGGCCGGCGACCCTACTCGCCTGCTGCCGCAATGCTGCCCTTTTCGCAGACTCGCTGTCCGCGCCCTCCAGCAGGGGGGACCATGTGCCCGACGGGGCACCGACCGGAAGGAATGAGGTTCACTGATGAGAGAAACCACGTTGGGGGGGCGAAGGGCGCGCCGCGTCCTGCATCCCCGCACGACCGCTATCGCCGGCCTCGCGGCTGTCGGACTGGTGCTCGCGGCCTGCTCCTCGGGGGGATCGAGCACCGAGAGCAGCAGCGCTGCACCGGAGTCCTCAGGTGCGACCGCTGCAGCGGCGTCCGAGGCACCTGCCGAGGCCGTCGAGCTGTGGGTGCAGAGCGGCAATGGCGGCGCGGATGCGCTTCTGGCCGGGTACGAGGCACTCAACGCGGCATTCGAGGCGGCCAATCCCGGCGTCACGATCCGCTTCGAGGTCAAGTCCTTCACCGACCTCGTCGACACACTGCCGCTGCAGTTGTCCGGCGATGACGTCCCCGACGTCACCCAGGTCAACCAGGGCTACGGCTCGCTCGGCCAGCTCGTCGGCTCGGGCCTCGTCGCACCGCTCGACGATGTCGCGCAGGCCAATGACTGGGAGGGACGCCAGGGCCCGGCCCTGGTCGGGCTCGACGGTCGCTTCAGCCCGGACGGCAAGACCATGGGTTCGGGTGATCTCTACGGCATGTCCGCGACCGGTGCATGGGTCGGCCTGTACATGAACATGGACATCGCGAAAGAGCTCGGCATCACCGCGCCGCCTACCTCCCTCGAGGAGATGGAGGCGATGCTCGCCAAGGCCAAGGAGAGCGGCAAGACAGGCCTCATGTTCGGCGCGACGGACGGCGGCGAGCAGATCTGGCTCATGGCCAACCTGCTGATGGCCTACACCAGCCCTCAGACTGTCTCCGATGTCATCAACGGCACGAGTGAGCAGCTTCCCCCGGAGATGCTGCAGGCGGCCGAGACGATGAAGGCATGGGCGGAGGCCGGCTACCTCACCGAGGGCTGGGCGGCGCTCGACAGCACCGAGGTGCTCGGCATGTTCGCCGACGGCGAGGGTCTGTTCGCCCTCAACGGCTCGTGGAATGTCTTCCAGTCGGATACGCCCGAGTCCTTCCGGCTCGTGCCGTTCCCACTGGGCGATGCCAGCACCATCGCGGCCATCGCCACGGGCGACCTGCCCTGGTCAGTGCCGACGAATGCCAAGAACCCGGATGTGGCGAAGGCGTACATCAACTTCATCACCAGCCCGGAGGCCTCGGAGATCTGGATCAAGCAGGGCCAGGTCCCCGCGACCGTGTCCGGCAATGAGACGGCACTCGTCGAGGCCAACGGCCTCACCGGCGTGTCGGCCGATGCCGTGCTCTCGTGGGTGAATGTCATGCAGAACGGCACCCCGGTCGGCTTCCCCGACTGGGCCACGCCCACCTGGTATGACACCATCGCGCAGTCCTCGACGGCACTCATGGCAGGAGAGATCACCCCGCAGGAGTTCGTCGACGCACTGCAGGCCGACTACGGCACCTTCACCGCGGAGCGGATGGGCTCGTAGCGCACGTGAGCCTCGCCCCGGTCCCCGTCACTGCGGGGGGACGACGTAAGTCGCCCCCCCGCAGTCGGGCGCCCGGGGAGCCCCGCCGTATCGGCTACCTCTTCATCCTGCCGGCGGTCCTGGTCTACGCCGCCTTCGTCTTCGCACCCTTCCTGCACTCCATCTACCTGTCCTTCTTCGAGGGCAACGGCATCACCCGGATGGAGTTCGTCGGAGTCGCCAACTACGTGGACATCGCCACGAATCCGGTGCTCAGGTCGGCCTTCATCCACGCGCTCGAGTTGATCGTCTTCTACTCGATCATCCCCATCGCGATCGGATTGCTCCTCGCCAGCGTCCTGCATCGCAGCCGCATCCGGGGCGTGGCCTTCTACCGCACGGCCCTGTTCCTGCCTTACGTCATCGCGCCCACTGCGATCGCGGTGATCTGGCGCTGGATCCTGGCGCCGCGCGGCCCCCTCAACAGCTTCCTCGAGGCCGTAGGACTCGGCGCGCTCGCGACGCCGTGGCTGGGCGACTTCACCTGGGCCCTGCCTAGCGTCGGCCTGGTGGGCACCTGGGTGATGTTCGGCCTCGCCCTGGCCCTGCTGCTCGCCGGAGCGCAGAAGATCCCGCTCGAGCTCTACGAGGCGGTGCGCTTGGACGGTGGTGGCCTGTGGACCGAGTTCCGCGCTGTCACGCTCCCCGGGCTGCGCTACGAGATCGTCGTCGCGCTGGTGCTCACCACCACGGCCGCGCTGCGCAACTTCGACATCATCTACGTGATGACCTCGGGTGGCCCGGGCAATGCCACGGTCGTCCCGAGCTACCTCGTCTATCAGCAGGCCTTCAAGGTCGCGCAGATCGGCGCGGCAGCGGCCATGGGCACCGTGCTTATCCTCGCCATCGTCGGCGTAAACCTGCTCATCACGCGCATGGCGAGGGGATCCTCATGATCGCCCGCCGCGACGTGATCCTAGGCTACGTCCTGCTCAGCCTGGCCGCGCTCATCTCCCTCGGCCCGCTGCTGGGCGTCATGATCCTCGCGCTCGGCGAGCCCGGGCGGATCGGCATCAACCTCGACATCGCCAACGCGACCAACTTCGGCAACTTCGCCGACGTCTGGGAGAAGGGCGACTTCGGCCCCGCCATCCGCACGAGCTTCATCATCACCAGCGTCGTCGTCGTGGTGTCGGTGATCCTCAGCGTGCCGGCGGGCTATGCCATCGCCCTCATGGACTTCCCGGGCCGCTCGGCGATCTTCGCCCTGCTCATCCTCGGCATCCTCATGCCGCTCGAGTCGATGATCGTGCCGCTCTTCCTCGACATGCGGCGCTTCAACCTCGACAACAACTACTGGTCGGTGATCTTGCCGCAGGTCGGCTTCTCCGTGGCCTTCGGAGTCTTCTGGATGCGTGCCTTCTTCGTGCAGTCGGCACGCTCCCTCGTCGAGGCCGCGTGGATCGACGGTGCCAACTCCTGGCAGACGCTCACACGCGTCCTCGTGCCGCTGGCCCGACCGCAGATGCTCACTCTGGCCGTGCTGTTCTTCGTGTGGAACTGGAATGACTTCCTGCTGCCGCTCGTGATGCTCTCGGGATCCGACCTGCAGACCGCACCCATGGCCCTGGTCACCTTCGAGGGAGCGCGCCGCACCGACTTCGCCTATCTCGGAGCGGCCTCGATCATCACGATCATCCCCGTCGTCATCGTCTTCATCCTGCTGCAGCGCAGCTTCACCCGGGGGATCCTCGCCGGCTCGATCAAGGAATAGGAGATCCACCCGTGTCCCAGCCCGTCCGTCTCGGTGTCATCGGCCTCGGCCGCGTCTTCGAGCGCTACGCCGCGGTCGTCGACCCGATTGTGCGTTCTGGCCGCGCCGCAGTCGTGTGTGCCTACGACCCTAAGGCAGAGCGCGGCGCGGTAGCCGAGGAGCTCTTCCCGGGCGTGGGACTGGTCGCAAGCGCCGCTGCGGTGATCGCCGATCCCGAGGTCGACGCGGTGCTCGTCCTCACGAGCATGAATGAGCACGGTGACCTGGGCATCGCGGCGTACTCCGCGGGCAAGCATGTGCTCATCGAGAAGCCCATGGCGACATCCATGGACCAGGCGGCCGAGCTCGTCCGGCTGAGCCAGAAGTCGGATCGCATCATGGTGTGCGCACCGCACGTGCTGCTCTCACCCACCTATCGCGAGATGCATCGGCGCCTGCGCGCCGGAGAGATCGGCGACGTCAAGCTCGCGCGCGCCCTCTACGGCTGGTCGGGGCCGTGGTGGGGAGAGTGGTTCTACCAGCCGGGCGGCGGCTCGCTCTTCGATCTGGGTGTCTACAACGTCACCACCCTGTGCGGCTTCCTCGGCTCGGTGAAGCGCGTGACCGCACTCGTCGGGACGGCGATCAAGGAGCGCATGGTCAACGGCGAGCCCATGCGGGTCACTGCCGATGACAACGCCCAGATGCTCCTCGATTTCGGCAATGAGGTCTACGCCTCGGTGACGACCGGCTTCACGATCCAGAAGTACGGCCGGGCACCGGCGGTCGAGCTCTACGGACTCGAGGGCAGCATGGACATGCTCGGCGATGACTGGGCACCGCGCGGCTTCGAGGTGTGGCGCAACGAGTCCGGCTACTGGGAGATCCACGAGGAGACGGCGCCGGACTGGCCGTGGACCGATGGTGTCGCTCACCTGATCTCCTGCATCGAGCGCGGGGTACCGTCCGTGACTCGCCCCGAGCAGGCCTACCACGTCCTCGAGGTCATGCTGGCCGCGATGCGCTCGGCCGAGGAGGGCCGCGCGATCGCGATCACGAGCGAGTTCCCGGAACCGGACTACACGCACGAGTCGGAGTTCGTCATGGACGAACGCCGCAAGCACGACACGAGCAGCTAGACGCGCAGGACCGAGAAGCAGAGGATCGAGGAGACCGGGACGATGAGCGAGCGCGTGGTGTTCGACGGTGTGAGCGTGACCTATCCGGGCATGTCGGCACCGGCCCTCCGCGAGGTCAGCCTTGAGGTGCCCGAGGGCGAACTCCTTGTCCTCGTTGGGCCGTCGGGCTGCGGCAAGTCCACCTTCCTGCGGGCTCTCGCCGGGCTGGAGGGCGTCTCGGCGGGCCGCATCCTGATCGGCGATCGCGATGTCACACGGGTGCCGGCCAAGGATCGCGACGTCGCGATGGTTTTCCAGAACTACGCCCTCTACCCGCAGATGACGGTCGCGCAGAACATGGGCTTCGCGCTCAAGGTCGCCAAGGTGCCCAAGGACGAGATCAAGACGCGCGTGGGTGCGGCCGCGCGCCTGCTAGATCTCGAGCCCTACCTGGACCGCAAGCCGGGCGCGCTGTCGGGCGGGCAGCGCCAGCGCGTCGCCATGGGCCGCGCGATCGTGCGCGAGCCCCAGGCCTTCCTCATGGATGAGCCCCTGAGCAATCTCGATGCCAAGCTCCGGGTGCAGACCCGCGCGCAGATCGCGACGCTCCAGCGCCGCCTCGGCACCACCATGGTCTACGTCACCCACGATCAGGTCGAGGCGATGACCCTCGGCGATCGCGTCGCGATCCTCAAGGACGGTGAGATCCAGCAGGTCGATTCCCCGGCCGCGGTCTACGACCGCCCCGTCAATGCCTTCGTCGCCTCGTTCATCGGCTCGCCGAGCATGAATCTCGCGGAGGTCGACGTAGTCGACGCGGGAGTGTCACTCGCGGGAACGACGATCCCCGTCGACCGGGAGGTCCTGGCCAAAGTGACGTCCGGACGCGCCCTGCTCGGCGTGCGCCCGGAGGACCTCGACGTCGTCGGCTCAGGGGTGGCAATCACGGTGGAACTCGTGGAGATGCTGGGCGCGGACACGTACATATACGGGCGACTGTCGGAGGGCCCCCTCCTGGTGGCTCGCGTGGACCCCTCGATCCGCCCAGCGCTGGGATCGGTCGTCCACGTCATGCCATCGCGCACCTACCTCTTCGCCGCCGAGGGCGATCAGTCACTCCTCGGCTGATCGGCCCGCGTTCCCTGCCTCGGTAGTCGTCCTCGTTTCGAAGGGCGCGTTCCAGTGTCGAGTGTGGGTGTCGTGACGTTCGCCAGTGCGAAAAGCGACGCTAATGCTGGTGTTACCGGCGCATTATTGATCTTTGCATCGTGTGGCTCACGATTGTGAATGACCTCCCGGCTTTGGGTCGAGCCTTGGAGCACGCCCTTCCCGCCGAAGGAGTGGTTTCCTGATCCTTCTGGCTCAGGGGTGATGGCCCCCCGTGCCACCGTTGGTCACCGAGGTACTCGCTCAAGGTCTTCGCGAACGTCAGCGGCCGCGGCAATAATCAGCCCGTGCGCCATTCCCGATCGATCGTCCTCACCTCGCTGCTGTGCGCTGCGATGGTCGTCGCTAGCGCGGCACAGACGGCGGCCGCACCCTCGCCCAAGGCTGGTGGCACCTGCACGCAGGTGGGCCTGCACGTGCGCGTGAACGGCACGGAGCTGGTCTGCGTGAAGAAGGGCAAGAAGCGCATCTGGCGCGTCGTGCAGCAGGCCGGGGGGACCTCCGGCTCAGGCGGCGGATCAGCCGGGACTGGCCTCCCGGATCTGGCCACGCTCACCGCCCATCGCAGCGACGTCCTGCCCATCGATATCGCCAACGCCAGCTCGGTGGCCCCCTTCCTCGGGGTACGGTCGCAGATGCCGCACAAGGGCATGCACGTGAACTTCCAAGGAGTCGGACCGTTCGCGACTGCACTCGATCCGACCGCCTACCCGGCAGTGCGTGCGGTCGCCGACGGCGTGGTGTCGAGCGTCGAGCCGCTACGGCAGATGGGCTCGCACCAGGCCTACGGTTTCAACCTCGTCATCGGACGGCAGGGCAACGACGACATCACGCTGAACTACTCCCTCGAACCCTTCGTCATGGAGCCCTCCTCCGGCTACTACACCAACTTCCTCAAGGTCAGGAACGGCCAGCAGGTGAAGAAGGGCGATGTCCTGGGCTACCTCTACGTGCCACCGGGGCAGACGAGCGGCACGCACCTGCACTTCCACATGAATGTCGGGCAGGCCATGGGCGCTCCCACGATCTTCACCCCGGCAGCGGTGGCACAACTGCAGTCCCGGTTCGGCGATCCCGGCGGCGTCGAGAACGGCGTGCCGCTGCCCGCCTGCATCGGCTACAAGGTCGATGCCGGCGAGAACCCACTCGGCACCGGCGCCATCGACTGCCTGAACTGACGGGGAGGTCAGTCGGCGCCTACGTGACCCGATGGCGCTAGCAGCTCTCGAGGCGTCAGGCGCTCACGGCCGAGTAGACCACGTAGATCTGCGTGATTATGACCCCGACTGTGACGATCGCCGCGATCACGAGCGCGGCGGTGGCGAGGCCCGAGCCCTGACTCGCATCTCTCTTGGACGCCGAGCGTGCCCTCGCGCTGGCTCGCAGGGCGACGATCGGCAGGATTAGCGAGACGAGTCCGATCACGACGACGAGGGCGACCACCAGCACCTTGACGAGCACCGGATTGCTCGGCTCGTACACGACCATCGCGGCGAAGAGCAGGGCCGTCAGCTCGACGAAGAGCACGACCGGCGAGACGATGAGGCTGACGATCGCGAGGATGAACGCCGGGCCGGGCCGGTTCACGGGCAACTCATAGCGATCCTCATGCCGGGCACGCTAGCGGGGCTCGGACCCTCGAGTCTGGCGAAGCCCGGAATCTGCTGCCTACTGCTCGCCCTCAGGCACTCCGGCATTCTTCCTCTCCGGCTCCACCAGGGGCAGGCTCCAGTTGTAGCGGACGGCGAGCATCCGGACGGCGAACACCACCAGCACGGCCGTCCACGTGTCCAGGGTCGGTGGCAGGCCCAGCTCACTCATCGCCAGGAAGCAGACGGCACCCGCAACGCCGGCGGAGGCATAGACAGGTCCGGTCAGCACCATCGGCCGCACACCGGTGAGCAGATCGCGGATCACTCCTCCGCCCACGCCCGTGAGGACGCCGAGCATCACGGCGAGCACAGGGGCGATCCCGGCCTGCAGGCCGATGTCCGTGCCGAGCACCACAAAGGCGCTGAGCCCCGCAGCGTCCGCGA
>Ga0129333_10003748_pt1 | contig 14254 bp, 11 predicted proteins | sample CPB6_08_DNA_FD_94474 | JGI IMG/M metagenome (GOLD analysis project Ga0129333, IMG submission 94474) | Freshwater to marine salinity gradient microbial communities from Chesapeake Bay, USA - CPBay_Sum_0.6_0.8_DNA | ecosystem: Environmental > Aquatic > Marine > Coastal | place: USA: Chesapeake... | reverse complement strand
GAACAGGGGGTAGGGAATAGGGGAATGCCTGCTCTCTTGCCCCTTCTCACTCGTCACTCACCACGCCTCACTTCTCCCCCTCTTCTCGGCTTAGTCTGGGGAATCGGCTATTACAGCATCAGTTTGCACTGGATTACTGGTCTTCATCCCCTGATGTGGATGGGGATGTCTTGGAGCAGTAGCATTACGATCGCGGGAGTGGCGTGGCTGTTTCTAACCCTCTGGAATACCACCCCGATCGTTTTGTGGATGCTGGGTCTAAGCTGGGGGTCTGCCCGCTGGCAGTGGACGCGCTCTCAAAAGTTGGCGGTGGGGGTTGCCCTCTGGTGTAGTTTAGACTGGCTTTGGAGTCATCTACCCATCTACAGCGGTTCCCTAGCCATTAGTCAAAGTCCCGGCAATCTCTGGCTCCTCTACGGCACTCGCTGGTTTGGCTCCCTCGGCATCAGTGCGGCGATCGTTTTAGTTAATGGCTTACTGGCCTACGGTTTACGGGCCACTCTTCAAACTCTTCAACAAACGCCCAACGCTCGAACCTGGTGGAGTTTGGCACTGGGGACGGTGCTGATCTTGCAGGTCGTCGGCTGGGGAATGGGTCAGGTGGCAAGTGGAGAGTGGGGAAGTGGGGAGTGGAGGAGTGGGAAGCAGACCGAGAGCAGTGCGCCGCTCACCTTGGGACTCATTCAAGGCAATATTCCCACTCGGATTAAGCTTACCCCTGCGGGAATTCAGCAATCCCTCAAGGTCTATCGCCAGGGATATGAAGCCCTCGCTGGTTTGGGGGTAGATGCGGTTCTGATGCCGGAAGGAGCCCTGCCCCTGGTCTGGGAAGGAAGTACCCGCACTCAAAGTAGTCTTTACCACTCCATCCGTCGCCTAGGGGTTCCCGCTTGGATTAGCACGTTTTTAAGCGCCGAGCCTCAGAACTCAGGCCTCAGTCAAAGCTTGATTGCGGTGGATGGGACAGGCACCGTCACCAGTCGTTACAACAAAGTCAAACTGGTGCCTTTTGGGGAATATATTCCCCTGGAAAAGCTACTGAGTAAAATCTTACGTCGCCTTTCCCTCATGGAAGGCAGCCTAGTGCCTGGGCAGCCCGGACAATCCTTTGATACCCCCTGGGGCACCGCCGCGATCGGCATTTGTTATGAGCCCCTCTTTCCTCAAATCCTGCGAGAACAAGTCCAACGAGGTGCGGCCTTTATCCTCACCGCTTCTAACCTTGATCCCTACGATACCCGGCTTATGGCTTACCAAGAAGCCCTCAACGTCATGCGGGCCATCGAAAACGATCGCTGGTTAGTGGCAATCAGTAACACCGGCTATTCCAGCCTCATCAACCCCCTAGGGCAAGTCCTGTGGCGATCGTCCCCCCACCAACTGGCGATCGAACCCGTGCAGTTATACCCGCGCCACACCCGAACTTTCTATAGCCAAACGGGAGAAGGGGTTCTGCTGGGAGTATTGTGGGTGTGTGTACTGGCTCTTTATCTAGGAGAGAGGGTCAAGTTTTGATCTAGAACTCCGTGATAAACTGGTGAATAGGCTGCATTCAGGATTTTTCCCATGAGACATATTCGCTTTGACTGGGCTATTAAAAAAATTCTGCGCGATAAAGTTAACTTTGTCATTTTAGAAGGATTTCTGACGGAGTTAATTGGGGATGCCATTACGATCGAATCGATACTAGAAAGTGAAAGTAATAAATTTGCCGAAGATAGTAAATTTAACCGTGTCGATATTTTAGCCCGCAGCGGCGACGGCAAACTGGTGCTCATTGAAGTGCAAAATAGCACTGAACAGGATTATTTTCATCGAATGCTTTATGGAACCTCTGCCTTAATTTCAGAATATTTGACCCAAGGTGAACCCTACGGCAACGTTAAAAAAGTCTATTCAGTTAACATTGTCTACTTTTCCCTAGGGCGCGGGGATGATTATGTATATGAGGGACGTATAGACTTTCGAGGTCGTCACCTCAACGATCGTTTGGAACTATCTACCAATCAACAGGAACTCTTTAAAATTCAAAATATTTATCAGATTTTTCCTGAATATTATTTACTGCGGGTTAATAAATTTGATAACGAAACGGAAGATAACCTAGATCAGTGGATTTACTTCCTAAAAAACAGTGAAATTAAAGAAGAGTTTTCTGCTAAAGGTTTACCCGAAGCGAAGGAAAGACTACGGGAAGAACGCTTAGAAGGTGCAGACAGTGAAGCCTATCGGCAATTTATCAAAGACCGTCAGTATGAAATTAGTATTTTAGCCAGTACCCGCGCCGAGGCAGAGTTAGAAGGCTGGAAAAAAGGCGTTCAAGATGGTTTGGAGCAAGGGTTAGAACAAGGACTTCAACAGGGACGTGAACAAGGACGTGAAGAAGGGCAGCGACTTCAACAAGTCCGCATTGCTCAAAGCCTAAAACGATCGGGCAGTCCTGTGGATTTTATTGCAGAAATCACGGGACTAACGATCGCTGAGGTGGAGGCGTTGAGTTCTTGAATTTAACTGGCGGATTGTAAATAAGCCTCGATCGCTGGTGTGATGCCTTCATTCTCTCCCCAGCGTAACCCCTGAACCTTTGCACCGCTCAGATTTACCTGACTTAAATTTGCTCCCCGGAGATCCGCTTCCCGCAGATCTGCCCCGCTGAGGTTGGCTAGGGCTAAACTAGCCCGATGGAGGTTTGCCCCCCGTAAATCCGCATTGCTGAGCAGCGCCCCACTCAGATCCGCCCCACTCAACCGCGCATAACTGAGATTGGCTTCCGTAAAATCTGCATCGCTGAGATCCGCCCCCCGCAGGTTTGCTCCCCTGAGGTTTGCATTACTCAAGTCCTGATTCCGTAAATCCCCCGCCATGAAATTAATTCCCACCAAATCTTCCTTGAGATCCAGTTGAGATACCTTTAAGAGGGTGCCTAAGTCCGTTGCACAGTGGGTCAGGTCAGCGATCGTTTGGGCGAGGGTTTCGGATCTGGTGGCGGAGGGGTTCACTGGCTTCTCATGGCTCTCCGATCGCCCTAAGGAGGAGAGGGGATTGGGCAGGGTTTTTACCACTTCCCGCAACACCACCCGCTCTAAAATACCGTGACTATTGGGGGAAATATCGTGGTGCCAAAGTCCATTGGCTTCCAAAATCCGCAGATCGGCAGCGCTCACCCTGGCGGTTAAGACAAAATCTGGGGTCTGGGCAGAAATCTCCCCCAAGACGATCGCCCCCTGTAAGGATCCCTGAAACTGAAACCCTTCTGTGGCTAAGCCAAATCCTGACCAGCTTTTCGCTGTTAAAAAACGATGGGAGTCTGGACAATAGCGCCCCATTGCCTGATCGATTCCCTGTAAGAGAGGGATTTTAGCGATCGTCATGGGGGGAACCGTCTCCCCTTGCAAATCTAGCCGGAGCCCCGTCAGCCCCACCCGCAGGATCGCCCCGCCGACCCCTTCAACAGACTCAACGCCACACTTGAGGGTGAGGGTAAAACGATCGGGTGCAAAAGAATCCGCCTGCAACAAGAGCAAGTCGGGATGGGAGTTTTGGGCAAGCATGACTTCAAGATGATGCGTCAAAAAACGACGAAAGGCTTTAACTTAAGGGCTTCCAGTGAGGAACTTTGAGCGAGAAACATTATCGGCTAGTGCGTACACTATCAACCTTACGGACAAAGAGATCCGTCAAGAAGGTAATAATGCGGCGCGGCCGGGTTTTAATGTTCACGCTAACGGACATCCCCGATTGTAACTGAGTCGGATTCCCATTAATCACAATTTGCTGCTGATCCAAGGAAATCTCAGCGGGATAGCGGAAATACTGGTAGATTTCGTCAGGTTCCAAGGCATCCGCGCTGATCTTCAGTAACTTCCCTTTCACATCCCCAAACTCGCTGTAGGGGAAGGAATCAATACGCACATCCACATCCTGACCCACATTGACAAATCCAATATCCCGGTTGGTAATAAAGACCCGTGCCACCAGTTGACCGTCATCCGGCACAATTTTTAAAATGGGCTCACTGGTATTGGCCACAAAACCGGGGGCAGTAGGTTTCAAATCAAAGACCTTGCCGCTCACCGGAGCCGTTAAAACTTGATATTCTAGGGTCTTTTCTGTTTGGCTTAATTGACTGCGAATTTCATCCATTTTTTTCTGGTTTTCCACAATCAGTTTGTTTAACTGACTATCAATTTCCGCAATCCGTTTATCATTGTCAGAAATGCGTTGATAGAGATCATCATTAGACGCAGCAACAGTATTTTGTAACTGTTCTTGGGCTTGCTGAATATCTAACAATAGCCGCTGCTCTTCCTCCCGTAACCGCTCAATTTCCGATTCTAGGGTTTGTACTTCCTGCTGTTGTTTGAGGAACTGTATGCGGGCCAGTCCTCCCTCTTCCATGAGGGGAGTAATATCATCTAAAATTGCCTGATTGGTGGCAAGGTTATTACTGTTACTATCTAATTGCACGCGCACCTGACTCAACTGCCGCTCTAACTGTTGAACCTCTAACTCTGCCGCAGCCACCCGTGAATCTTTTTCCGTCCGAGCGGATTGAAGACGTTGCAACTGGGGCGCGGTTAAACTAACGCTACTGCCGCCCAATTGAGCGCGATAATATTCATTTTCTGCCACTAGGGCTGCCCGATTATCGGTTAAATAAAATAATTCATTGGGGACAGTGCTGGGTACATTAGTCGGACGGGTACTCCCACTGCCGTTCATTTGACTGCGATAAAAGGCGGTCTCCGCTTCCAGGCTGGCTAAAATCTGCCGTAGGGAAACATCCTGGGCTTGGGAGGTGGTTTGATCAAAGCGGATCAGGGGTTGTCCGGCTTTTACGGTGTCCCCTTCTTCTACATCAATCTCGGAAACCACGCCCGCAACAGGAGCTTGTACTTCTTTCACTGCTGCTTTGGGCTCTAGTTTCCCCTGGGCTGGAATAGCTTCCTCTACTTTGGCGATACAGGCCCAGGCAATGGTAAAGGAACTAATCCCCACGATCGCCCAGGCCACGAAACGAGAGGCCCAGGGGGACTGGCGTAAAATGACCGGTTGCTCAAAAGCGAGGGGAGCGGGTTGGTAGACCGACATGCGGTTTTCAGACTGGGCCGGGGTTTGGGCAACAAGGGCACCCCCAGGTCTACCATTACCGTTGCCGTTGGATCCAGAGGATTGAGTCATAGGTAAAAACTAAATCAAAACTGAGTTTAATACTTTTTTTACAGCACTAGACTGATGAAACGGTTGTGTGGTGTGCGCCCGAAGGGTACCACACAACCCCTTTAGATTGCTGTAGAAACAGGGTTTTACTGATTTCAGGATAGGGAGGAATACTCTGAGGCATTATAAACGCCCTTGGTCAGGATGTCTTGGGAGGAGCTTAGACAATCACAAATATTCATCTTTTGTTACTGGGCTAGCATATCAGAAGCGATCGTCTTAAAATCTGTAAAATTCTGGAAACCCCTGTGAAATCTCCCCTATGAATACCCTTCCTAAGGTTAACCTCCCCCGTTTTCTGCAAGCGCTGACCTGGGTACTGGATCCGATTAATTACCAACAGAACAACTATCGGCGCTATGGGGATCTGTTTCAAGTCAATTTTGCCTCCAAGATGTTCATGAGTAGCCAATCGGGGCGGCTGTTAATGCTATGTGAACCCCAGGCTCTCCAACAGGTGCTCAGTCAGGATATGGGTAAGGTTTTTTCCGCACCGGGAGAGGTGAACAAGGTGCTGGAGTCGATCGTGGGGCCCAATTCCAGTTTGCTGATGAGCGGAGAGGCCCATCGTCGCCGCCGTCAACTGGTCACGCCCCCCTTTCATGGGGAGCGCCTGAAGGCTTTTGGGCAGTTGATTTTAAGCATTGCTACCGAAGTGCTGGAGCATCAGCCCCTAGGGGAGTCTTTTTCGGCCCGGCCCCTCATGCAGCGCTTTACCATGCGGGTCATTATGGAAGCGGTGTTTGGTCTTCACCGAGACGATCGGTATGAAGCGCTGGAAACCGCCCTACGCCAACGCATTGATTTAACCAGTGGCCCGATCCCCTCCTTGCTGATTTTCTTTCCCATCCTCCAAAAAGACTGGGGGGCATGGAGTCCGGGGCGACGGATTAAAGCCCTCAATGAGGCAATTAATACCCTGTTATATGCAGAAATTAGCGATCGTCGGGCGGAGGGGAATTCGGAGCGATCGGATGTGTTGTCCTTACTGATGGCCGCCACGGATGAAAATGGGAACCACTTAACGGATCAGGAACTCCGGGACGAACTGATGACATTGCTGTTAGCGGGTCATGAAACCACTGCCACCGCGTTAACCTGGGGGCTTTATCTCTTACCCCGCCATCCCCACATCCTGGAAAAACTTCAGGCTGAATTAAGCACCCTGCCCACCCCTTGGGATCCCCTACAGGTGATTCGTTTGCCCTACTTGGAAGCGGTCTGTAATGAAATCCTGCGCATTCATCCCGTCGCCATGATTACCTTTCCCCGCCGCGTCGAAAGTTCCACCACTTTGATGGGACATGATCTGCATCCCGGTGATGTCATTATCGGATCCATGTTTTTAATTCATCAGCGGGAAGAACTTTACCCACAGCCACGGGTATTCCGTCCAGAGCGATTTTTAGAGCAGCAATTTTCCCCTGCGGAATTTATTCCCTTTGGGGCAGGTGCGCGACGGTGTATCGGCTCTGCCCTAGCGTTGTATGAGATGAAGTTAGCCCTAGCCTATGCCTTCCATCATTGGGATTGGGTACTCGAAACCCAACGAGAGCTAAAGTCCCATCGTCGAGGGATTACCCTGGCTCCTAATGGGGAGGTGCGGTTGCGGAAAGTGGGTTTACGGGTAAAGGGGTAGATTTTATCGAGAAAAACCGGCCCCGATCGCTTCTGCTAGGGTGCTAATGACTCGATAAATCGTCACCGTCGCCAAGATCATACTCGCCGGTAATACCCCCTCCAACAACAGAATGGCTGTGGTTTCAAAAACCCCTAAGCCCCCCGGTGCGCCGGGAATGACTAGGCCGAGAACCCAGGCTAGGCTAAAGCCACTCACCAAACGTCCGATCTGATGGAGGGGGAGAGGATAGATGGACAAAACGATCGTTAAAAAGCCTAAACTTCGCAGCAAGACAAACAGTAATTCTCCGCCTAAGGGTTGCCAGGGATAATGCAAGACAGCGGGGGGGTTCTGAGGGACTGGATCTAGCGGGTCTTGAGCAACGACTGGTTGATTCTGATCGAGTTGATGGATCTGCTTGCGTTTCGATCGTTCTAAACGCTGAAGTACGGGATTCAGAAAACGCGGTTGTAAGAGACCTAAAACAATCCCTAACCCTAGGATTCTGATTCCCCAGGGAAGAGGACTACCCAAGGCAAGAATGAGGGCAGCGGCCATCATTAAAAAAGCTTCTAGACCAACGCTGAGAATGCTGATAGCCAGGGGGATTTGCTGGGCTTGGCTGGCCCGTACCCGTGCGACAAAGTGCCAAATATTGCCCGGTAGGTATTTAGCAATATTTGTCCTGAGATAAACCTGCATCGCCCAAGTGTAGGACTGGGGATAGTTCAGATAGTGAAGAATCCAGCCCCAGACAACCCCCGCCCAACAGTGAGCAGCGATCGTTAGGGCCAGGGCTAGAGCAATCAACCGGTAGGCTCTAGGGGTGAGTTGTAGGGCTAACATCTCCGCACCATACCGCCGTAGATGATCCCCCAAAAAAACGATCGTTACCCCCAAAACAAACCATCTTAAAAAGGGTTTGAGGGCCGTGAGAGTACGGAGGGCTAAACGCTGCATAAATCAGGCGGGTAGGATGCTAGGATTTGTGAATTATCTCAAGGTTTCTCAACGATTTACCCGCTTCTCCGTTATGCCTGAATTACCGGAAGTTGAAACGGTCTGCCAAGGTTTAAACCACAGAACTTGTAGTGCAGTCATTACGGGAGGGCAGGTCTTATTATCACGCACGATCGCCTATCCTCCAGACGGGGAGGCGTTTCTCAACGGTTTACGGGGAACTCACATTCAAAGTTGGCAACGGCGCGGCAAATATCTGCTGGCCAAGCTCCTCCGGGACGATCAGGAAGCGGGATGGTTTGGGGTTCACCTCCGCATGACCGGACAACTGCTTTGGGTTTCTACCAAGACCCCCATCGATCGCCACACTCGGCTGCGGTTGAGCTTTGCGCCGGGAGAGGATGGAGTGGCCCAAGAATTGCGGTTTGTGGATGTGCGAACCTTTGGACAGGTGTGGTGGATCCCCCCCGATCGTTCCCCGGAGGAGGTGATTACAACCCTAAAAAAGCTGGGGCCAGAACCCCTCTCACCCGATTTTTCCGCCCAATATCTTCAGCAACGGCTCCGCAAAGCCCAACGATCGCTGAAAACGGCCCTCTTGGATCAGGCACTGATTGCAGGGTTAGGCAATATTTATGCAGATGAATGTTTATTTCTGAGTGGTTTACATCCCCAAACCGTTGCTCAGGTTTTGACCACAGCAGAGATCCAACAGTTAGTGGAAGCGATCGTAACCGTATTGACAGCGGGCATTGCTGCCGGAGGAACCACCTTAAGGGATTATCGAACCGTAGAGGGAACCAATGGAAATTATGGCGGACAGGCCTGGGTCTATCGTCGTACCGGAGAACCTTGCCGCCGCTGTCAAACTCCCATTGAACGGATTAAACTAGCAGGACGATCGACGCACTTTTGCCCGTCCTGTCAGCCTTTGAAGGGAATCCTGAATTGAACCTCGAACCGATCGGGTTACTCGGTAATGATGCCGGGTTGAATCAATTCATCAGACATTTCTAAAATCGCCCGCTTAACCGGCTTGAGGGTCACTTCTTCCTTGCCGTCAAAATCTTCATAGCGACGACGTTTGGCCCGTCGAGCAATTTGAACCGTAATGCGATAGCGATTACTGGCAGAGCGGATCAAATCCTCTGCTCGATAAATAACATCCATATTGTGATCGTTATACACCGTTAAAGCCCGTCCAAATAAAACAGCTTAGGGGATGATTCTAGCATGGATGTCTAGCTTCCCCCCGTGCCTACTTTACAATTTCATAATTTTTCGACAGTGCTTCGAGGACGGGTCTGCACAAAAACTGATTTACCTGGCTCGGACTGTCCCATAGAGTTTTGCCCCATGGAGTTTTGCCCCATGGAGTTCTGACCCATAGGGGACATCTCGGCAGAAATTTCAGATCCTTTCTCAGAGCCTTTCCAGGAATGAACCATTAACGTAGTGTCGGATTGCACGGGGTCTTCCAAGAGGGGAAACGATCGCCAGATGTGGGTAAACTGCTGGGCGGGAATGGTGAGATACAAAAGATCGCCTGCCCCTAGACGGGCATCTAAGAGTGACCAGCCATGCACGGTGGCGTGGGTACGTTCCAGATAGAGGGGTACACAATCCGTCAGCATGGCCATGTCTTTGACCCGATGACCATAAAAGGGATGATCGGGGGTAATGCTGGTGGACATGGCAATCCAGAGAATATTGGCAGTCATCCCATTGCCCAGCACCCGACCCCCCAAGGCCGCTGCTGCAAAGGACGGGGCAGCTAACTCTGTGGGACAGAGGACGGAGGTAAAGTTAAAAATCTGTTGGGACATATTCGCCAATTTGGAATCTTGATTTCGCACCACTACGGCTAAATGGGGATTAATCCCCTTGGCACTTAAGGCAACTTCCAAATTGGTGGTGTCATTGCTGGTAACGGTGAGCAGTCCTCTAGCTCGCTTTACATTAGCTGCTTCTAGGGTGGCGGCTAAGCTGGCATCTCCTTGAATGACCGGAATTTTGAGGGATCGGGCCGTACTCAGAAAACGATTCTGACTATCTTTTTCAATGACCACCACTTCATACCCCTGGGATTGCAATTGTTGGGCGGTTTTAATGCCTAACCCCCCTAAACCACACACAATATAATGATGACGCTGGGGCACCTGAGCCACATCCCATAGCCGTTGAAAATGAGTTCCTAAAACAAAATCATTGAGCAAGGCATAAAAAATGCCCACCACCGCCGCCCCCACCAGCATCATCAGCACGGTAAAGAATTTCACCACCCCTGGGGAAGACTCCACTACCGCTTCGTTGCCCCCTGCGCCAGTAATCATGCCCACGGAAAAATAAAGGGCATCCACAATCTGGGTTTGATGATCCGTGGAAATATAAACAAAGGTGGCCAAAGCAATGGCCGCAATTAAACTCAGGGTTACCCAAAAAGCCGGTCGCTCGTAGCGCTGAAACCGATGGAGACCCTGCACCGCCTTCCCCATTTTGTACTGCAAGACCTCCCACCAGGGTTTGTGTCGAGTTTTCATTTGGGGACTACTGGCCACAATGAGCCGATCGTTTTCCTGTAAACATCGATGTTGTTCAATTGCAGTAATTAAATCCACCGGATCCCGTGCAGGCAGGTAATAAATCAACATCCGAGTCCGATCGTCCCAGAGGGTAGAGAGGGGAATCCCATGCCAGGGATGCTGCAAAGTAATATGTTCTTCGTGAATGGGCCAGGTTTGATTGAATAATTGCAATTGACCAATGGCTAAATTGCCCAAAGCGGCAAAACTAAACACCGGAGCCGCCAACTTGGAAACACTGAGGGTAACGTGATTCTCCAAGGTACGATCGAGTTGTTCCCCTAAACTACTATTGAAAAGCCGATTGATCACCTGAAGCCGGGGATTAAGAATCCGCGCTTGCATCAAAATCGAAAGATTCAGATTATCATCCCCAAAGGCCAGGATGAGGGTACGGGCTTGGGGAATGAGCGCAGCCCTTAGCACCACCTCATTTCGAGGATCTCCCACAATAATATTCGTTTCATCGGGAATAGGCTCTGTGTTAAGCCCTAAAACCTCCGCGCCCTGCTGACGCAGAAGGCAAAAAATACGATAGCCTGTGCGCCCCAACCCACAGACCACAATCAGGGAAGCGTCGTTGGCAAACAGCATGGGATCTAACGGGAGAAATAGCCCCTAATTATCCTCTACGCCACAAAATCCTACTGTAGCTTTTGAAACTATCTCCAGAAAGCTGGCCAAACCCAGAGCTATTCACCCAGAGTTATATTACGATCCAGGATTATTGGAATCTAGGATTATTGCGATCCAGTTTCTGGCGTTGGAGGGGCGCTAGACTCGGCTTCTGGCGTTGCTTCGGGGGAAGATGCTGGAGAGGATTCAGGAGCCGTAGTTCCTTCGGAGGGGGTAGCACTTTCAGAGGGGGTGGGATTACTTTCCTGAATCAGTTGGTTAATCTGATCTTTATATTGACTAGGGGCCAGATTCGATGCGGATTCTAATAAGGGGCGTGCCTCTTCGTTTTTCCCTTGGGTTTTTAGGACGATCGCTTTGGCCAAGAGGGGACGAAAGTCCTTAGCATCTTGCTTCATAATGTCGTCATACACGCCGATCGCTTCATCAAAACGGCTTTGCTCCGCATAGACCTGACCCAAAATAAGCTGCACCGCAATCACATCGATCGTTCCTGGAGTGTCTGTATTAGCCTTCTCTGCTAATTTCAAAGTATCTTGCAACAGCCCCAGGGCCGCTTCTGGACGATTTTGCTGAAGTAATAGCCCCACTAAACCTTGGAGTGCATCCAGATTGCCAGGATTGCCGGTTAATAACTTGCGGTAAGCCTCTGCCGCCCCTTCCCGATCGTTCACCTGTTGCTTGGCTTGGGCCAAGAGTAGCCCATAGGTAGGTTCTTCGGGGTTGAGGGTTGCTAATTTTTCTAACGGAACGATCGCCCCTGGAATATCGCCCAATTGCAGCCGCAGTTCTAACAATCCCCGGAGGGCGGTTTGATTTTCCGGTTCCCGTTGTAGAACTAATTCATAGCCCTTTGCCTGTTCTTCGAGGACGGCTTTTTGATCCTGAGAGACCCCCGCCGAAGGACTGGGTTGGCTACTCGTAACGGGTGTATCCCGGCGCAGCGCCGTTCCCAACAGGGGGGCAACCGTTAACCCGACAAAGGACAGAAGGGAAACAATCAGAAAAATATTGGTGATTAGGCGGCGCTGTTTTTCAGTCACGATCGTTCCTCAGGCAGATTAAAATCACAACTTAACATACCTTACAAGAGTGTTCTCTACATCATTATGGATTGAGTGCGTTATGGATCTCAGTGCATTGCGCCGTGAGTATAGTGCGATAGGACTAACCCGATCGAATCTTCAGTCCGATCCCTTTGACCAATTTGAGCAGTGGTTTCAGCAAGCCACCCAAGCCGATTTATTAGAGCCCAACGGCATGATTTTATCCACCGTCGATGCCCAGGGAATGCCCATGCAGCGCACGGTTCTCTTAAAATATTTCGATCGCCAAGGGTTTGTCTTTTTTACCAATTACGAAAGCCGCAAGGCCCAGCATCTTCGCCACAACCCCCAGGTTTGTCTACTTTTTCCCTGGTGGGGCTTAGAGCGCCAGGTCATCATCACTGGCACCGCCACCCCCATTTCTACTGGGGAATCTTTAACCTATTTTCTATCCCGTCCTCGGGGCAGTCAGCTTGGGGCGTGGTGTTCCCAGCAAAGCCAAGTGATTTCCTCCCGTCAGTTGTTAGAACTTCAATTCGAGAAAATGCGAGAGAAATTTGCCCAAGGGGAAGTGCCCTTACCCCCCTTTTGGGGCGGATATCGAGTCACTCCCCAAAGCTTTGAGTTCTGGCAGGGACGCTCTAATCGCTTACACGATCGCTTTTTGTATCGTGCTGGAACCAGCGGGGATTCCCCTTGGACGATCGATCGGCTGTCTCCCTAGAGTCTCTCCTTGAGTCTTGCTTCTGTCCTTTTTCTCCAAACCGGCCCAAGTCTCTGGGACAATATAATAAGATCCCTTACATTTGTCCCAATCTGTGCCAATCTGTACTAATCCGTGCCAATCCGTGCCAAATGCCAAACAACACACCTATAGCACCTATAGTTAGTGAGATTGATCACAATAGTAAATCCCAGGAGTTTTATAAACTCAGCCTATGAATCTATTCATACGAGGTACCTAATGTGTGGTTTAAGGTGTTCAATACCAGCAATTCTCATTATGGAAACCTTGCCTGGCTCCTGACTCCGACTATTGAGAACGTTCTCAATAGTCCCGCCTGAAATGCCGATGCTTCCGTTAAGCGATCTGAGGCTGAAACTCCTTTATTAGTACACACGTTTTAAAATGAGAATTGCTGGTTCAATACCGAAGAGGGGACAACTTTTAATCTTTTGGGGTACACTTAAATTAGGTCATTTGATAAGATAAATAACCTTTTTCAATTATTGTGGTAGATCTAAAAGGTATATCATTATACAAGTACCTAGGTCTATGTGAACTTGCTGAACCTTCATAGCGGTATTGTAGTTAGTCTGATTCTAGTTAGTCTGGTAGTTAACCGAGTTATTTAACCAAGACTTAGCCAAGGTACTGAGACAATACCGATTTATTCATCCCTGAACGGTATAAGCCGTTTATTTACACTGTCTCTCCTCACTTACCTTATGTTCTCCGTGCTGCCTCCAACCCTATCCTCCTCATCCGAGCAATCCCCCCGTCCTTTTCTGGTTTGGCAACGTATTATTGACTGGGCGCAGGAGCATTATCGCCATCGTACCTTTTGTCGAGATGAGCGTATCCCCAGTCGGGAAGGCTTGCTTTATTTAGTTCAGAGCGGTTGTGTCCGTTTATCTAGCCTAGCGCCGAACTCATCTCCGGTAATGGATGATTCTCCAGAAGATCTAGAAGAGGGGGATCTCTCCCAAGCCTTTTTAGGATTTGTTGGAGCAGGCGAACCCTTCGAGTTGGTTTCTCGGCAACCCCTAACGATGGTAGCCCATTCCCATGCGGATCAAACCCAGGTGATCTGGATGTATTGGAATGAGTTGGATAATTGGCCCCATTTTCGTCGAGAGGTGATGGAAGCCTTCCGCTACCAGCATCAACGTAAGTTATTGTTGCTCAGTGCCCTAGGACAACGGCGCACGATCGATCGGCTGCTGGGATTTTTAACCCTGTTAATCGAAGAGTACGGCGAACCCGCTCAGGATAAGGTTTGTCTACCCTGGCCCCTTACCCACGCTCAAATTGGCAGTGCGATCGGCTCTACGCGGGTGACGGTAACTCGCTTAATGGGACGGTTGCGGCAACAGGGAATGTTAGAAATTCAGCGAGAAAACCAGATTTGTTTGCCTATGGATCGCCTACATCCCCTGGTGCATGAGTCAGATTAATTCAGATTAAT
>Ga0129333_10003747_pt1 | contig 14261 bp, 29 predicted proteins | sample CPB6_08_DNA_FD_94474 | JGI IMG/M metagenome (GOLD analysis project Ga0129333, IMG submission 94474) | Freshwater to marine salinity gradient microbial communities from Chesapeake Bay, USA - CPBay_Sum_0.6_0.8_DNA | ecosystem: Environmental > Aquatic > Marine > Coastal | place: USA: Chesapeake... | reverse complement strand
CATGCAGTAATGAGTGATATCAATAAATTTGCTCCTTTAGCAACTGATATGTTGTTATTTCATGATATTAGACCTAAAGAAGTCAATTCTAGCTGCGGTGTGTATCAATCTATTATTGATTCAAATATTACTTTAGACGAAGAAATTATTTCTAATGAAGGAATAATGGGAATAGGAATTAAATACATTAAATAGTATGTTAATAGCAACTCTTAACCATAACCTGCCAGATTTAACTGATAATCTAGTGACTCAACTAAAACGTGACTCATATTTTAATGAATGTGAGCTTATGGTTTTAGATAATGGATCAAAAGAATCATTGGCAAAGTCGACGACACATCAAGTAGACCAAAATGTATTTTTTGGAGGAGGATTTAATATAGTATTAGATTACTTCCTTAATAATACAACTCACGAATGGTTGTATTTTTTAAACAATGATTAAATATTTCATGGTCCTAGCTTCCTTAGCACATCTATAGAAAACGCAAAAATTTCTAATGCAGATGTATATTCTCCTTCAGTTATTAACGCGTCGACAGACCAATGTCATTGGAAACAAATGTGGAACTGGGGTAAAGGATTAAGGCACGTTAAATGGATTGATTTTCAGTGCCCGCTTATGCATAGAAGAGTTTTAGAAAAAATACAACGCTTTCCCGATGAATTAATTTACGGTTGGGGTCTAGATTTTTATACAGGATGTATTACAGAACAAAATGGATGGAAAACTGTAGTAGACGATGCTCATACTATTTGTCATTTAAACTCTCAGACATTTGCTCAAAATAAAATTGATATAGGAGTTAGTGAATTTTGTAGAAACGCGGAAATGAATATGTTTAATTATTTTAGTAATTCTCATTTTTATTCATTATATTTAGACTTAAGAAAGTATGGAGAAAATTATGACATTAAATGAATTAGCTGACAAACATGGTACTGATAAAGGACCATATGATCATATGTATACCAACAGGTATAGCATTTATCTAGAGTCATACAGAGATATTGAATTCAATTTATTAGAAATCGGTGTATATAACGGTGCATCAGTTAGAATGTGGAAAGAATACTTTACCAAGGCGAATATAGTGGCTATTGATATCGATCCTAGATGTAAAGAATATGAAGAGGATAGAATTACTATACATATCGGAGATCAGACAGATGTAAATTTCTTAAACAAACTTGTAGATAAGCACTGTCATTTTGAAGTAATATTGGACGATGGCGGCCATTCATTTAAACAGCAAATAGTTTCGTTCGAAACGTTATTTCCTAGATTAACGCCGGGCGGATTGTATTTTCTAGAAGATATGCATACTTCATATAGGCTGAAAAGTGTATGGGATGACCACTACATTACAGGAGTTAATTATTTTAAAAACTTAGTTGATGCTGTAAATCTAAATGGCAAAAGTTTTTGTGGCTATAAAGAAATTAATGGCCAATCGCTAAATTATTATGAACGTAATGTAGACTACATTCATTTTTATAAAAGCATGTTAGCAATTGGCAAAAAAGATGAAAGTTTATGATAACATGTAATTTTAATGGTCGTCTAGGAAATAATTTGTTTCAGATAGCTACTGTAGCTTCTTTGGCTAATAAAATTGGAGTTGATTTTATGTTACCTAATACTACTCATGCTGGACATAGAGGTGATATTACAGTTGATTTAAGCATGTTTGAATATTCTTTTAATCGAGGAGAATGTGAGTTTGAGTCTGAATATAATGAATCTGTATTTGAATACATTAGCATTCAACCTAAAGATAAACTTAGAATTGGAGGATTTTTTCAATCTTGGAAATATTTTGAAGACATTAAAGAACTGTTGCTACGCAAGTATTTTACACCATCAAAAGATGTTAACGAGGCTTTAGGTAAGTATACGATATCTGACAATAGTTTAGGAATTAGCGTACGTCGCGGAGATTATTTAATGTTGCAATACAATCATTGCGTCTTAGATACGACGTACTATCAAGAAGTACTTAACGAATATTTTCAAGATAACATAGATCAAATATTTATATTTTCAGATGATTTAGATTGGTGTAAATCGGTTTTTGGTACTGAAGTAATTTATGTACAAGATACTATAGGCGCTCAATTATTTTTAATGAGTAAAATGAAACATTTAATACTATCAAATAGTACATTTGCTTGGTGGGGAGCTTATCTAAATCAAAATAATGGCACTATTATTGCTCCTACCCCATGGTTTGGACCAAATTATTCGGATAAAGATACGAGTGATTTGTATTATCCGTCATGGAACGTTTTTTCACATAAAATTACCAAACATTCGTTTAACATAACCCCTGACATGTATGAATAAAATTTTTAGAATAGTACAGTATATTCAACCATGGGAAATTGATAATTTTGAAAGACAGGTAAATCAAATGATTCAATCTTCTTTTTATATTTCTAACGACATAAAAATTATATGGGACGTTACTTTAAATACTAGTATTATAGATTGGGATAAAAGTCAACTTCCTGAAGAATATCTTTTAAATAAATTTAAATACTTAGAGACAATTACAAATTACTATTATACTGCTGAATTTGATCTGAGCGCGGGTATACAAGCGGGTATACAAGGCGCTGCTGATAAAAAAAGAAGCTCTGTTTTAAAAAATCAAGACTATGTTATATGGCTAGACTCGGACATATATTTTTCTAAGTATACTCTTCCTTATTTAACGCAATCCGCAATTTACATAGAAGAACCTTTATTTATTTTAACCCCAGAAATAATTAAGTATTGGGATGACAGCTGGGATTGCATAACACACTATAAATTTTTAAATGAGCCGCATAATCACAGAGATTATTTTGATCTTTACAGTTTAGATATCTTAGTCGAAAATAATGAGTTTTCTTTAAAGAAAATTAATCAATTAAAATTTGGGAGTGGTTGGTTTACTCTTTTGCCTAATCAACTTATTCAACAAATTGAAATTCCGGAAGAAATAGGATCCTATGGCCCGGAGGATACTTATTTAATGTGTTGTGCAAAAATTTTAGGCATTAATCAGTATGTTTTAAAAGGAATAGTCGTATCTGAAATAGGGGAAAAATATTTAACCAATCAAAATTATATCAAACCGCTGTTACACGTAAAAATATCAGACAAACAAAAAATATCAGATATCGAATTTAATCAGTTAGTTAATAAATTTTACAACCGATATAACTCGTAAATATCATGTATATGGAAAAAATAACTTTTTGTATTCCTAGTAAATCAAATTTACGCTATCTTAAAACTTGCATTCCGTCAATTCGAGAAAATGCTTATAGAAAAGATCATGATATAATTGTGTTTGTAGATTCAGACGAAGATGGAACAGTTGAGTGGTTAGAACAAGTTAAAGATCAATATAACTTAACTTACTATATTAACCCAAATTTAGGTAAAAGTTTATTTGGCATTGGTAAAGCATATGATTATTGTATTGAAAAATCAACCACAGATATTTTTATGATATTCCATGCTGATATGATGCTAGGAAAAAATGCTGATTTTAAAGCATATCAAAATCTTCTTCATAAAACTGTAGTATGTTCAACTCGCATTGAGCCCCCTATTCATCCAAACGCCGGAGAAAAAATTCAAATTGATTTTGGAATGTGGCCTGAAGAATGGAAAAAAGAAGAATTTAATCAATATGTTGATACTCAGCTTAATGAAACTAAAACAACAGAAGGTATATTTGCTCCTTGGATGATGTATAAATCTGAATTTTTAGAAATACTCGGTGGACATGATCCTATACTACATTCGTGTAGAGAAGACTCTGATTTATTTAATAGAATGAAGTTGGCTGGGTTTACATTTATTCAACCATGGAATTCTTTAGTATATCACTTAACCGGCCGCGGTGCCGGAAGTTTTAGCGGAGACAAAGATCGTCACGACTCTTGGCAACTTCAAATGCTAAATTCAACAAAAGAGTTTATACGAAAATGGCAATCAAATGTAAAGCATTCAAATTTAATGAATCCTATCATATCGCCTAGATACAATATACAAGCAGTAATTAGAAATTGTCATGAAAATTTACTTGAAGCTTTAGAGCCTTGGTTTGATTGTGTGTACGTTCAAACTGACTTGCCTGAACTAGTAAATCGATATGTAAATAAAGAACAAGTAAATACCAAATTTGATTTAACTAATCGAATTAAATTTTTCATTGAAGAGTCGTTTCCGAGCAGCGAAATTGACATACTAGTAGAGATCGACGGAAATTCTTTTACAGTCCAGTCGTATAATATAATACAAAGTCTGTCTGACATTATTACTGACTCCGGAGACATTGGAAAGTTTGAATTGAATGGACTTTCTATTACTATTAACAAATTAACTACTTACGAGGCAAATTTAATTTACAACAAACAATAACATTGAGACGTTCATTTGATATTTATTTTAAAAAAATGATCGGCCCAACAATTAAATTTTTTTCTGAAGAAAATACATTTACAAAAACGTCTATCTCTAATCCAATTCCAGAAGATCTAGAAAAAGCAGTTTTATTAAATTTAAGCTGTCATGTAGATCACGAAGGATTTGATTTAAATGACATCGAGCAAGTATATTGTAAGGCAAATGACATTTTGTTAACAAACGACTCAACGTGGTATAAAGATGGTGGTAAAGAAAATGGAGCGACAGCTGTGATTTATCCTTGGAAAATAGAAATACTCGATTCTTCTTTAATTGTAGATCATGCACATTTTGTATTTCGATATGCATTTGAAGGAGAAGCTCGGAAACAAGTTTTAAAATATGCAGAGCAACGACCTGAATTGTATAGATTGCTGTCGGCAAAATTTAAGTGCGGTCTAGATTTATGTATTGACTTTATTAACAGAAAAACTGAATCAGTAGAACCGATAGTTCACATTGAATGGGATTTTGACAACATAGAAGAAATGAAATCGAAAAGAATGTATGTAGAAAGCATTTTAAGTGATGCGGCTTGGTCGGCTATTTTACCGTCAATCCTTCGATATAACAGTCTTTGTCGTTACAATAACGTCGACGCCTTTGATCAAGCTAACACCCGGTCTATGGTGTTGTTTGGGGTAAAATCGTATAAATTAATTCCAACTATCTAAACATGAAAAAGAAACTAGCTTTAGAAAACGATTTACTTAAAGTTTCAAAACCGTATGAAATTATTACCGGCGACCAAGTGCGTAACATCAATACAAATTGCCCGCATTACAAGTCGACTGGCGAAGTTTTATACGTGCATGACAATGGTAACATTACTTATCTGGTAAACAACCAAGGTGCTACATATACACCTGGAGACGAGTTGACAAAATCTGCAGATCAATTAATAAAAATTTTCACTCATACTCCTAGGCCCGGATATGGAAGTTTTACAAACGAATGTGTAATAGCAAAAATACCTGTCGGCGATAAAACTATCTTAGCTAAAAATCGAGATCGAGGATATTCGGCTGAAATAGAAATTGTTCACGAGTTGGTCGGAGGAGTAGAAATAGTATACTTACACGATCGATTAACAGATTGGAGTGAAGGTATGAACGAATTTGGCATTGGAGTTATCAATGCTTCGCTTACTGTTGATTTCGATGAAAAAGAAGGCGATTTAGCTAAGAAAAATGTAGAAAAAGGAAAAAGTCCAAACGTTTCATACGATGGATTGAAAATTCGAACTGCTCTTGGAAAACGCAAGCTATCTGAAACAGTTCGATCTATTACTACGTTTGTCGGAGAAGATAAAAAAGATGTAGGCGTTAAAGGACATACCATAGTAGCAAATTCAAAATATGCGTTTTCAATTGAAATGACATCTAGGCATTTGCCTGTTATCAAAAAAATAAAACCTTCAGAAGTTTTAGTTCGCACCAATCATGGAATTGAATATCCCGACACTGGGTATACTTCTGGAACTAAAAGAAAATCTTCAATATCAAGAATGAAATTAGCCAAAAATGCTTTAGAAAAAATAAAACAGCCTTCTGAAGTGCTTCCGGCGCTAGCAAAACAATATACTGAAGATAAATTCATGAATCCGTATCGAAGAAAAAATAAATTTGACATGGAAACTACTTCGCAAGTAATGTACAATTTAAATGATTTAGAATTTTACTTGCGATGGGATATAGATCATTCTGAATTTAAAGGTGTTGTCAATCGACTACCTAAAGGATATCGACCTAAAATTAAAATCACTGTAGAAGAAACCGATTAATTTTTATTATGCAACGTATAGAAAATTATTTAAAAAATGTAATGGACAATGGGTATGAGCTTTTAATTCGAGATCATATAACTTGGCCTAGAGATCTTTTAGATTCGCAAAAAGTTGAATTGTTAGATCGAGCTAGACTTTATTTTGAAGAAAGAGATGAATTTGAAAAGTGTATAAAACTTCAAAATAAAATTAAAGAACTTTGCACTGCTTTGCCAGCAAAAGAAAGACGCCAAAGAATAACTAGGCCTCGTAAACAACGAAATAATTAAAATTCTCATATTTATTATAAATCAATTAAATTATGGAAACAACTAAAAACGTTTTTGAAATCAAATCTGAAATCGAAACTTTGTGGAACACATTCAACACCAATCACGAAGATTTTAAAACTACTGGAACTAAAAAGTATGCCGCTGCAGCCCGCAAAGCAATTAACGAACTTAAAAAGTTGGTAACTGCTTACAAGAAGGCTTCAATGGTAGAAGTAAAATCAGGAAAATAATTGTCGATCACGTGTTTTTGGACAATACTATCAACTAAACAATGAAAAAAGAAACATTACTTCAAATTATTCGCGAAGAAATATCTAACGAATTAAAAAATAGCAATTTTCAATTGAACGAGGTATATGATTTAGAACAAGTTAAATACAGCGCTTCAGTCCAAAAACACGTAGACAATTTAGTCAATGCTCTTTCAAAGACATCAAGTTTGACCAAGCCTCAAGTAGCTGCTATTTTAAATGACATCATATTAGCGTTAGGATTGAATAGAACGCAAATTACCATGTACATGTCGATGATTAAACAATCTCGGCAAAAGTACGACTTCTAACTTTAAATTAGAAGATTGTTTAACTAAAAACCAATAGTATGGACTATGACAGTAGCGAAGGCAACACGATTAGGAAAAATAGCTGGTGTATGCGTTTTAATCGCAATGTTTTTAAATCCATTTGGATTCGATGCAGTACAGTATTGGCTAATCAATCAGACTGGGAGTATTTACAAAGCAAATTTCGTTTTGTATGTAGCATCGGCTTCTTTATTTGGGTGTGGTATTTTTTTACGACAATTATCTAAAAAGTATGAAAAAAAGTCGATTGATACAAATAATTAAAGAAGAAGTACAACTTAGACTTTTTGAATTTGGTATGGAGCAACCGTACTTTACCCCGGCTGGATTTGAACAAATGAATGTTCCTAGAGAAAAACGCATTCAGCGTTTCACTGATCCAGAAAAATGGAGAATTATCGCTATGCAATTAGGGGCTGTTGTACGAGATCGCGGAGATGATCGAATTGCAGTTTTACCAAATGGAAAGATTTTAGGTACATTTGCAAAAATGACGCAAATCGGTACGCTGTCTTTGTAATTACAAAAGAGTTTCTTATATTTAATTTTGAAAAAGTTATGTACATATACATATTTATCATTTCCTTATTCTGTATCACTTTCATACTGTTAATAAAAGTATACAGTTTATCTAAAAAAATCAATGTTTTAGAAAAAAACTATTCAATTTTTTTAGAATATTCTAGAAATTTAGCATATTCAATTAAAGACATTCAAGATTATCTCTTAAAAAGAGATGGCCATCTTTCTGAAAATTTTCAAACAGATGTTGAAAACATGACATTGCCCAGGCCGCCATTTTTTAAATCTATTGTCGGAGAAGCTTAAATTTATTTCTTTTGATATTTATTATAAATATTAAAAGTCGTATATGAAATTTATAACTTGGTTAGGAGGCGTATTTAAAGATGAAAACGGCAATCCGTCATCCAAACGAATAGTAGGAATTATGTGTTCTATTTTTCTTTGTCTTTCAATGTATTTTGACAAAGCCCCGTCAAACTATTTAGTCGATGCAGTCGCGCTTCTAGCATTCGGTGGTTTAGGATTGACTTCTATTGATAAAATTTTTGATAAAATTTGGGGAAAGCGCGTTAACAATAAAACAAGCGATACTTCAAACAATTAATATGCATCTTATAGGATTGGCATCAGGGGCTTTAGTTTTTTTCATTATATATAGCACATATTTCGTTTGTAAAAAAGTTCAATGTTTTAGAAAAAATAAAAAACATCAAAATCGCTTAGATCGTTTAGCTACGCTGTTAGATTTAGAAGAACGAATTGACTGTGAAATAAACGACGAACTTGTACAACTTTCAAAAGATCAAAAGAAAAAATAATTATTTCGATAAATTTTGGTATATTCAAAAGAATTTACTAAATTTAAGTTATAATTATGAAAGTTACTCTTATATCCGATACCCACAGCAAACATAAGCAAATAACTGACCATTTGCCTGGAGGTGATCTGCTGATACACGCCGGCGATATGTCTTCAAGGGGATATCTACACGAAATACAACAGTTTTGTAAATGGTTTGATTCATTATCTTACACCTGTAAGGTTTTTATTGCTGGTAATCATGACTTTGGGTTTGAAGTGCACGGTGAGGAAACGCAACAAATACTAAACTCCTATAAATGGATAACTTATTTACAAGACAGCGACATGCTGTTCGGTGAAACACCTGACAGGTGTGTTAAAATTTATGGCTCTCCATGGTCTCCTAGATTCTACGATTGGGCTTTTAACGCTGACAAAGGAGCCGACATAAAGCAGCACTGGGATAAAATACCCGACGATGTGGATATTTTAGTAACTCACGGCCCAGCATTTGGTATACTTGATACTGTAGAAGGTCGCAGAGATGTGCATCTGGGCTGTGAAGACTTGTTGCAAGCTATTAAACGAGTAAAGCCTAAAATACATGTATGTGGTCATATTCATTCAGGATATGGATACCAGTATTCTGAAGAAACTGATACTCATTACTTTAATGTAGCTGTATTGAATGAGCAATACATTTACACACAAAAACCTATAAGTTTTGAATGGGACGTTACACAAAATAAAATTGAATTTATATGAAACAGTTAGGACTTATTAATTATGAAGGCTATGTAATTTCATTGTTGCGCGCTGGAAAAGATAAATTTACCTTTATAGACCAGTGGGGATATTCAATCATTACAGCCAACAAAAACATGGTGTACGAATTTATTCAAGGAAATTTGATTTTGTTTGATCATCGGCAAAATAAATGGAATTGGTTAGAACAATCCCAAGACGCCTTGACAGATTCTTCAGAAATAATAAACTTCTTAGAACAATAAAAACATAAATATGCCTAGATTTAACAGTGATGTTGACATTGATGTCGACGAATTTTTGAATTCTTGCTCAAAACGAGAACTTAATGAAGCAATTGATTATTTAGTCGAAACCGGCCACGTTTATAAAAAAGACGTAGCTTCTTCTGAAAATATTTTAGATCAAGAGTGGTCTGAAATTACCCGAAGTATTTCTAATTGCAGATTAAGAATTTCTCAGGAAGATGAAGATGTACTAAGAAAAATTGCTAAAAAATATGAACTATAAATAATTAAAGATATGAGCAAACCCATTTTTGTGATACGATTTCCTTTAGATGTACCTGCCACTGTCGTATATAGTGATTACGAGCAAATTCAAACGAAATTTACTGATTATCATGTGTTGCCTCTTCGAGATAACAGAGCAGACAGAGTAGAATTTGAATGTTATAGTTTGCAGGATGTGAATACACAGGACTTTGAAAATCTAAAAAAGGACGTATTGAATCTTTTAGATTTTTCAAAACAGGCTTAAGAATAGACAATAAACAGTATCGAATTTTTTGTGTACATATTTATATTAAAAGTATGTACACGAGAACTCAAATAGAACAAGCAGTTAAACGAAAAGGATTTGTCTGGTTCGAAGATACTCGCAATGTAAATTACGATGTAAATATAGTAGGTATTCGAAACAGTGTTACGGGGTTAGCAGTCACTAATATTTTTGACGATTGGCTAACCCTTTCTTACAAAGAAGGCGGCCAATGGAAATTTCATATTTGGCCAGTAACTACTGATCCGGGCAAAAAAGGAGTAATGGAATTTTCTGCTACAGGCGGCGTTGCTAGGTTGGTGCCCGGGCAATACAAAGCTACATATTCTTTAGGATTACACAGAGGGCAATACGAAGCACTTCGTCAAGTTAAACCAGTAAAAGTATTTCGAGATTCCGATCGAAATTTAACATTTAATGAATCGGTTATAACTGAAGGTATATACGGAATTAATATACACAAGGCAGGTGCCAATTCTACGTATGTAGAAAATTGGTCAGAAGGATGTCAGGTTTTTAAGCGGTCTGCCGACTTCGATGAATTTATTCGCATTTGCCGAAAGGCTAGAGATGTACACGGGAATTTTTTTACGTATACATTACTAAATTCAGCTGAAATTTAATAATTAATTTGGTTATGGAAAAAGAAAAATCGAGTAATACCGGCCGTAAAACTGGTAGATCGTATAATAAAGGGTATCAATTGATTGAATCGCAAATTCGATATGCGATGGCTAATACTCTTTCAAATGCAGAAGCTGCTAGATGGTTACATGTATCTAAATTAACTTGGAGAAAGTATGCCACGAAATATATTGACGCGGAAACTGGTAAAAATTTGTATGATTTGCATCGAGAAACTGGTGCAAACAAACGAATTGTATTGCCAAAAAGTCGTTATCGAATCAAAAAAAGAAATTCGCCGTGGGCTTATCAAGCATTGCCTATGGAAGATATTTTTTTAAATAAGCATCCGAATTATTCTAGAAATCGCTTTAAGGAGCGATTAATTAAAGAAGGATGGGTAGCGGAACGATGTTGCAATTGCGGATATCAAGAGCGTAGATTATACGACTATGAAGTTCCATTAAAATTAAATTTTATTGATGAGAACAAGAAAAATTTTTCTATGGAAAATATTCGCTTGTTGTGTTACAATTGCTTCTTTATATTAGTAAAAAATCCGGACGGGGGCACTAGTAAACAATATCGAATTGATGAAGTTACTGGAGAGCCAATCCCTATCCGGACTGATAGAAAGTCTATAAAATATCAAATGTTCAAGCCCGGTCCATATTATCAATTAAATAAGGAAGCTCGATCGGCTGCTGATATTTCAACCACTCGAAATACTGATAATCAAAGTCAATAGCATCATCTATTGTCTCGAAATCATTTAGAAGTGTGTCTTTAATTGCGCTCATTTTTCAAATGTAAAAAAGAGTGTCTTTGCAGACACTCTTTTATTCATAACTAATTAAGCTAATTCGCTGTTCTTAACGCGACGATATGTAAGTCGGTAAGCTTCGCTTAAAATTGTCTCGTTGTTTCGTTCTCCGCGAATTACCCTTGAGCAATGAGAAATTGAGTAACCGGTATTAACTGCTACTTTGGTTACATCACCTCTGCGTTGACGAGACGCAATTACCGTCATCTTAATGAGTTTTGGTACTCTTTTCATAATAATGATTTTTATATTGGGATTTCATCCCTGGTTAAACATATCAAAATATAATAAAATCAAATTAAATCACAAAATTTTCTTTTGTAATAAATTATTTTTTTGACATCAAAAGAATATTTGGCAGTGCAAATGATTTTACATACATTTATGATGTAAATTTGCATCAAAAAACTCAAAATTATACATTATTTTCTATTGATATTCAAGAACTTACGTAACTCATTGATACTCAATGCAATAAAGTTAATAAATGATTTGGAATCGATTGAAAAAGCCCCTATATTTATGGTATAGAAATAAAAAATAAAATTAATTATGAAAATAAAAAAATTCACGACCAAATCTCTATAGTTCTAATACCAAAAACACCATGAGCACATTTACAATAGACTTTTTTGAACTGGCTTTTTTAGCAGAAGCCTGTATTCCGCCAAGACCCATTGCACGGACAATGTTTTGGCAAGACCTTACCAATAAGTACTGGGGTCAAATGACAGAAGGGGAAAGAATCCACCTGTTTGAATGGTTGCAAAAAAACTGGCAATATGAAGAAAGCCTGAAAACACAGGAGGACACTCAAATATTTCACGCAAGGTTCAATCCCGACAATCAGTACACGGTGAAGACAAATTACAATAATAAAGAGGAAACGCATAGGGCGTTTCGGATGGGAGAACGATATTACATTACATCTTCCTCGTGGATAGCCGATGAATACATTATTGCATCCCAAAAGTTTACACCTGTAAGAGAATATTAAAACCAAACAATATGAAACACAAGGTAATTAAAACAGACAACTATCTACTTGTTGTAGATGAATCAGAGATTAAAGTGAGTGACTGGTGTATTATGTTTGACAGTATTGGGAATATATTCTCAAACCCACAGCAATACACTAATCCTGAAACACAGCATCTTAACAAGGGATTAAAGAAAATCATCGCTTACCTACCACTAAACAATGCACCCATTCTTGAAGGTGTGCCTTTGTTGCCACCGCTTGAAGATGATGTTGAGAAGTTGGCAAAAGAAGAAGTATTGTATAATGACCAAAAAAGAGCATGGTGGAAACAAGGCTACAACAAAGCCAAAGAGAAGTATAAGTACACAGAGGAGGAATATAATAAGTTATTATCTTTTATCAAAAAAATAGATGATGAAGGATACGACCCTTATGATTCTGTGCACCATTTGCAAGTTAGTAGGTTCGTAGATGAAGCAAGAAACATAATTCAATCCCTCCAACAACCAAAATATCCTGTTGCTTTTGAGTCAACTATTGGAGTTTGTAGCAAATGGTTAGCGGAACAATGCGATAATAATTGTTGCGGAAAACCTGAAAAGATAATGACAATCACCAACTCACAGGGTCAAACACAATTAGTAGGAACTTACATATACGAATAACATGAGCCAAGAATCAAAAAAACAGACAGCGGTTGAGTGGTTGGTTGAGCAATACGCTCAAGGAAATTACGGTTGGGAAGCATATACACAAGCCAAAGAAATGGAGAAAGAGCAGAAGAAAGATGCTTGGGTAGATGGAAATCATACACAGAGATGCATAGCAAACAAAGAGGTAGATGAATGCTTTGATAACTATTACACCGAAGTCTATGGAAAAGAATAAGACAGCAGTTGAGTGGTTGGAAGAAAAATACAACCACCTTGCTTGGATGCGTGCTCGCGATGAAATATCGGCAGGTTTGGCTGTTGAATGGCTTGAAAACTTTTTAGAAGAAGCCAAAAAAATGGAAAAGCAGCAGATAATGGATGCGCATTGGCAAGGATTTAAAAACTTTTGTGATAATAATGAAATATCAGAACAATACTACACAGAAACCTATGGAAAGCAACAAAATGCATGATGCAAAAAGTATGATGAGCGAAACCCAGCCAGATTGCTTGGGTGCTGTTAATAGTTTTATATGTTTTTTGATAGGACATAAATACAAAATAGTGGGTAGGTCAAATGGTAATATTTGGGGATGGAATGATTTAGAGTGCAAACGATGTAAAACTAAGTCAGATACACTTATAGATTAATTGCACCTAACTCGCCGCTAACCCGCTCCTACACGCTTTTTTTCACGAAAAACAACCACAAACCATGAACACAGAGAAAACAAACCACGAAAACGAAAGCCAGCCATCTTGCTTGGGTGCTGTTAGTAGCCGTTTATTGTTACGGATTGCAGCAGACTTACAAAAAGAACTGGTTAGACAAACTAATGAAGTAGTTAAGCAAGATTTAGAAATGCAAATTGAAGGATTAAAATCATTGCATAAAGAGGTCGAAGATTATAGAACGATAAAGCGTCTTTTAAATGACCGCTAACTCGCTACTACACGCTTTTTTTCACGCAAAAACCACAAACCATGAAAACAGAAAGAAAACAAAAATTGATTGAAGCACTTAAATCTGAAAGATTAAGATTTGCTGAAAGAGGACAAGACACAACCGAACATGATATAGCAATTCAATTTTTGCTATTAGGTTCTACAAGTTGTAATCCCGATAAATGGAAATTATTAGATGCAGTTATGAACGAGTTTGAAACGGTCTGTTCTGATTATGGCTGCTAACGGTTTG
>Ga0129333_10003746_pt1 | contig 14261 bp, 28 predicted proteins | sample CPB6_08_DNA_FD_94474 | JGI IMG/M metagenome (GOLD analysis project Ga0129333, IMG submission 94474) | Freshwater to marine salinity gradient microbial communities from Chesapeake Bay, USA - CPBay_Sum_0.6_0.8_DNA | ecosystem: Environmental > Aquatic > Marine > Coastal | place: USA: Chesapeake... | reverse complement strand
GTGTCAAACGACTCCACGGGAAGAAACGACCCCCCTACCATGTTCGGGAGGCTTTCGAGGCGATGGCGTTTCGGCCGTTGTTGCAGCGTGGGCAGGCGGCTCGGAGGTTGGCGGGGTCCCACCATGCGCCGCCGCGGGACACGGGGACGATGTGGTCGACTTGGTTCGCGACGAGAGTGCAACCGGGCGCACCGATTCGGCAGATGTGTTGGTCGCGTTCGAGGACTTGTCGGCGGATGGTGCGCCACGGCCCCGAGTAGTGCGGCTTTCTCATCGGACTTTTCCGACCTTTGCCACGGCTTCGACGCAGTCGTCGCCGAGCGCCCACAATGCTAAAGGGAACGGTGTCGAGCCGTTCATAGTCTGATCTATCCGCTCAAACCGAAGGCTGTAGACGTAGACCATCGCCGTGTCGGTATCCCATAGGCGCTGGCACCAAGCGGACTTAGCCAGCGGAAGTAAGGCGATGCCGTGGCCGTGGTTAAGGAAGCGGTCGACCCACGGGGCGGGCTTCGAGTATGGAGGGTTCATCCAGACGCGGCCTTCCCACGGTTGGGCGAGGCCGTCGTCGGCCGCCGTGTAGTAGCGGGCCGCGGGGACGTTTATCGGACCTTCGGGTGGGCAGGCTACGTCGAGGTCGAAGGTGATTCCCATCGTGTCGAAGATCCAGCGGGGCGTGTAGTAGTCGTCCGTGGTTCGGGCTTCTTGTTGGCCGCCGAGTAGGGAGAGTTGGATCGCGGTCATGGGGCGCTCGAGGCTCCGGCCCACGGTCTCCAGCCGTAGAGCCTCCAGAGGGCGAGGGCCGCCTTCATGCATTTCGACGGGGAGGCGCGGAGTTCTTCCATGTCGCGGCGGATGATGCGCTCGCGGGTGAGGTAGCCGCGGTTGGAGCCGTTGATCTGCATCGCGCAGTACGAGCCGCCCCACGGGTCTTTAGAGTTGAGTGCGAGGTTTCGGCATAGTGACTCACGTGCAGCGATTCGCCTGAGTTCGGGTAGTTCGCGGCGGGGCCAGCCGACGGCGGCGGCGGTTTTGGCGAGGCGGTGACATTCGGGGGCGTCCGGGTTGTAGTAGCGGGCGGCCGCGGCGGTCGGTGTCATGGTGGAGATCATAAACGCGAGGCCGATGGTGAGGGTAGTGCGGTGTGCCATTGGTGGCTCCTAACGGGACGGTGCGCCTTCGAGCCGTGGTCGGCGAGGCGTGGGTCGTGGGTTGCCATAGAGCCTAGTCGCGTCTAGCGGCCGGGGTGTGGGAATCGGTCTCTCATGTAGGCCGCCCAGTTCCGCTGTAGGTCGTCGAGGAGGCCGCCCGCTTCGCGGTAGAGGCCGCGTTGCCGGAACTGGAAGATCTCCTCGAGGGCTGCGACCATCGGGCGGAGTTCTTCGACTTCGGCGGCGAGTTGGTCGACGCGGGCTTCGAGCCTCCAGCGTTCGCGTTCGTTCGTGTCATCCATGCGTAACCTCCGCGGTACTTGGTTTATGGCGTTCGAGGTATTCGGCTCGATCTAAGTATTGTTGTATGAGTTCTCTCGCTTGATCCTTGTTTAGGTCGTCTCTCCATCGGGCCTCGAGGTCGAGGCGCTTTTGCAGAGACCAGAGGAACTTCAGTTGTGCGACGCTTGCCGGTTCGTCGGTCATTAGTAGCCCGCCTCCCGTAAGAGGTGGATCATGTCGGCGAGGGTGACGATCGCGTATTGGTCGGAAGGGCGGCCGTGCCCTCGGCGTTTCACGACGAGAATCCCGAGGTCGGCGTTCGCGTTGGTGCGTTCGGTTTCGGCTTCCTCGAGCCATTCGGAGAGGCGGATCGTCTTCGCGTTCTTAAGTTCCCAGACGATGCCGGGCGTTCCGGAGATGTCGCCGCGGTCCTTGTTGCCGGTGAGGGGTGCGCGGTCTGCGTGTTCCCAGTATTGGGCGAGGTAGTCGGCGATAAGCCGCTCGAACGCGGTTCCTTTCGCTTTGCTTTTACTCACCTGCGCCCCTCTCGATGAAGGTTACTTTTAGGCCGTCGTGGTAGGCCTTGAGGAGGAGAACCGCGGATTCGCGGTCACACTTCGGACAAGGGTTAAGGCCGCGCCAGATAAACGCGGCGCTCTTCGAGAATTGGGCGACGATGTTCTCGCACTCCGGGCAGTAGTGCGGGGTGACGACCTCGTACTTGATCGTTTTACCCACGGTGACGGTCCCGGAAGTCGTCGATGTCGACCATGAGGTCGGCGTATCCGCGGGCCTCGTAACCGCACGAGATCTGCGCGAAGATCGCGTAGGCCCGGTCGAGAAGTTTCTGCGCGGTGTTGAGGTCTTGGCCGCATTGTTCGAGCATCCGTCGGTGGAAGCCGTGAAGCGAGTTGTCTTTGTTGGCGACGGGTTCGATCGGCGGCGGGGTGGACTCGAACGCGGCCCATACGTCGGGGTTATTCATCTGCGGCCTCCGGTCGTTGACTTTCGACCATGTCGTTAAGCGTTTTGCTTACCATGTCGCAGAGTGGACACTTGTCCCACATCCCGTGTTGATAAAACCAATAATGACAAAACGAGCGCCAGATGTGACCGCGTTCGGCGCGTAAGCGTTCGATTTCTTCGGCGGCTTCGATCAGCGTCGACCATGAGTCTCGTTGGTCGTGCCAGTTTCGTAGCCGTGTCACGATGTCATTATTCATAGCGGCGGCTCCTGTTGCTCGGGTGGTTGCGGTGGCGGCGTAGTGCGCGACGGTCGAGGGTTTCGACGATCGCGATCGCGGCGATGCCGGCGATGAGAAGGGCGAGGAGTTCTTTCAGCATGGCACGCACCTAGAACGGCTCCTCGTCCGGGTGGTCGTCGGCGACGTCGATTCCGAAACCGGGCGGGAGAGCGCGGTGTTTCAGGATGTAGTCGATCGCTTCTTTTGCGTCTTGCGCCGAAAGCGAGGGTGGGATCGCCGCGTCGAGTTTGTGCTTGAAGATGAGGTCGCCGAGGTAGGCGGCCTGTTTCGCGGAGGCGAGACGCGGCGCGAATTGCCCGGAGGGTCGCGGGTTGTCGTCGTTGCGGTCGTCGCGGTGGCGTTCCGCTTTCTGCATCTCTTCGCGGCTTGGGCGGTTGCCTTTCGCGGAGAAACCGAGGTTCGCGAGCGCCCGCCCGATGCTCGACGTTTCGCACGTTTCGACGAGGGAACCTTTCGGAGCGGTCGATGTCGCGACCGACTCTTCGGCGTAGCCAGTCGCGTCAGGGCGGGACGCTTCGACGGTTTTGTAGACCTCGGCGCGAATGATGACGGCGAGGGTGCGGCCTGCGTCGTCGATCTTGATCTCCTCGAGGTGTGTGACGATTCGTCCGTCTGGGTACTTCTCCCAGAAGCGGTGAATGCGTGAGTCGACTGTTTCGTAGTCGTCCATAAAGTTCGGCATGGCTAGTTGTCTCCTCTCATTTCGACGAGTGCGCCGACGAGCGAGTTAATCCACGGGTCGTCGATGTGGCGGCCGCGACGGTAGTCGGCTTCGAGTGCTGCGGCGATCTGCCTCTCGAGTTCGCGGACCTTCCCGGCGTGGGTTTGTGCCGGGGTGTCGTAGCGTTCGCGTTCCGGGTAGGCGTCGCGGAAATGTGAATGTACGTAGGGATGCGATTTGCCGCGTTTGGTGCGGAGCATGAAGACGCGACCCGTCTTGTGCAGGTTGGAGAGTGCGCCCGAGGCTTGTCCGTGGTGGAGGCCGAGGCGGTCGGCGACTTCGCCCCATGTGAGACCGAAAGGTTCGTGCGCCAAAATGTTGAGGATTTGTAGGGCGCGATCGGCGGCGGTTCCGTCGCTGGCTTCGCGGTGCGCTCGTTCCCTCGAGGCGGGTCTGTCGACCGAGCCTGTCGTTTGATCGGCGTATGCGAAGAGGCCGCCGAGTTCTTCGCGTGAAATGTATCCGGGCATTAGCGACCCAGCCTTGCGGCGTTCTCTTGCGCCTTAACCATGAGTTCCGTCGCGATAGTTGCAATTTCGTTTAGCGCGTCAGCCGCGTCGGTCCATTCGTGCAGTTTCATCGCGTAATCGACTTGGCGGAGGATTTCACGGACGTCGCGGATTTCGTTGCGGAATGCGCCGATTTTGTTGGGTGCGTCTTGCGCGTAGTGGTGGCGCTGAAGGGTTGAGAGTGTGTTTAATTCATTGTGCATTAGCGACCTCCCTTCTTCACGATTTCGACGGCGACTTGTGCGAGGTTGATCGGGCGGAAGTCTTGCTCGCGTTTTGCGACACGACGGAAACGGTCGTTAGTGACTGCGTACTTTTCGCAGAGCCGTGACGCTTCGCGGGGTGTCACCATGTCGGGCGCTACTTCGCGAAGTTCGGTCAGGATGCGGAGGGCTGTGTTGGTTTGTTTCTTGGTGAGGTTGTGCATAGGTCTAAAGGTAACCGAACAAAAGCGGCTCGTCAAGGATCTGTTCGCATACTTGCAAAAGCGTGGCGGCCGTGCGCATAATCGGGACTGCACTTCTAAGAGTTAGTTCGCGAGCGGTCCCCCGGTTGCATGGGGCGGCGTTTATCCACCGGGAACGGGGTGTTCCGCCCTGTCGTGGGGCGGTGCAGCGTACGAACGGCAGAAACGTGATCGGTGTCGGTCCCTAGCGTGGAGAACGGCGGCCGAGGGTGCAATTCCCTGAAGCGTGGGGGGAAGGCTCCGGAGACTCGAGTTAACCCTAGAGAACAAGCCGCCCCCGGCGGCGCGTTAGCCGCCAACGGCGGAACAAAGACTCGAACCGCGAATAGTGGAGCCGCCCCGGCGTGAACAAAGTTTTGCACAACCAAGAGTTCGCGAGGTCCGAGGCGGCTCGACACTATGAGGGGGAACCGTTGCCGTGGTCCCGCCCGTAACCCTAGCCGAACCGTGTCGAGTTTGTAATGCTCTAGAAGGGGGGTGTCCGATGCGGGGTGTGTCCCGCGGTCAACCGATAGCCGGCGGCGCGGCCTCCGAGATCGCTTTCCACGCTTTCACGAACGCTTTAGGGTCGTCGGCCATCGCCGGGGCGAGTTCCACGTGGATCCATTTCCCGCCCGGGGTTCCCCCGTTGTCGGTCTCGGTCCAGTCTTTCCACCCGGGCTTGCCCGAGCGGTTGCAGCGGAACCCGCGGCCCCACTTCTCGGTTCCCGCCTTCGACGTTCCCGAATAGTCGTGGATCTCTTCGATGCCGAGCGCCACATGGTTCGCCTCGAGCCATAGACAGTAAGCGCCGACCGTGGCCGCCTTCTTCGGGTCGTAGCCGAGGTCGACGGCGCGGCCTGTGGCGTGGACCGAGAGGCGGGTCGAGCCTCTCATCGGTCGGTTCGCCCAGATGCCGAGGTTCCGAAAGCCGCGGTTGACCATGATCTCGGCGAACTTGACCGTCCCGGGCCGCGGACCTTCGGCGGGATCCGAGTTCCCGGTGTATGGCATAACCATTAGTTGCTCTCCTTGTCGTCGGGGATCCCGTCGCCGTCCGAGTCTTTGCCGCGGCCGCCGGACATCATCATCCCGGAAAGGATCCCGGTTGTGAATGAGACGGCGGGGGTGAGGATCTTGAAGAACTCGGCGTCGTTCGGGGCTTGTTCCATCGGCTGACTTACGAAAATGAGCGCGTAGAGGATCGTCATCATCGACAGGGCGTAGACGACGGCGATCGTGCATCCGATAACGAACCGCAGACGGGCGGAGAGTTCGGTCGAGGTGTAGCGGCGGCCTCGTCTCATGCGCATTTTTCGATGATCCTTTGCGGGTTAGTTCGGTTGTCGTAGAAGATCGTCGACGGCGGGATCCACCCGAGCGCCTTATTTTTGGTGCGGACGATCGTGGTCGTGGTGGGTGCGGCTGCTTCGCATGGGTTCCGGTAGCGGTCTGTGCATCCGGTTAGAGCGGTGGCCGTGAGAAGCGCCGCCGCAAAGGCGACGCGGGTTCTCATTCTGTCGGAGTCTCCTCTTCGGGTTCGGGTGTCGGTTCAGGCTCGGGAGTTGGCTCGGGCTCGACGTAGCCGGGAGGGTTCGGGAAGTCGGCGATCGGCCCCGGTTCCCATGTTGCGGGGAAGTCGCGAAGCGCCTGTCGGTAGGCGGCCCACGCGGCGCGGTCGACGGGTGCGTCGAGGTGTTGCGTCCAGTCGCAAGCGGCGAGAAGCCTGTCGCGTTGGTGTCGCATTCGGGCGGTCAGGATGTCGAGGTCGTCGGTGTCGACGAGGCCGAGGTTATTTAGATTCATTTAGGCCGCCTCGTAAAGAAATGTTCCGGTATAGCGTTGGTTCGTACCGACGTACGCCGTATTGTCGTATTTGTCGAGACGAACGCTTGACGTAGTTAATTTTAGAAACACGCCCGTATTTCCGTTAACTGCGTTTTCTCTCCATGTTCCGAGCGAACCTCCGTTAGTGAAGGTGTCGAGCATCGTAATCGGGACCGTTAGGACCATTCCGTTCGTCCCGGTCCCGACGTTAGTAATCGTTGCCGAAAATTGGCAGATCACGATCTTTTGGATCTGTGCATAACGCGCCATGTTGAGCGTAACCGACGTAAAAGTTCCCGTGTTCGCGGTAATTGTCGGCGTCCAGTTTTCCCAGACTGCGCCGATTTGGTTCGCGATAGCGGCGGTCCACGCTTGCCCCTGCGTTATCCCTGCCGTGTATTGGGTTGCCATCTAGTCGCTCCTATCCGCAGTAATTGTAATCGACGCGGCCACGGACGGGGTCGTCGCAGATAAGCGGCGAGGTGTACCGCATCGAAAGGGTGAGTTGTGTGCGCCAGACCCCGGGTTCGATCTGGTGGTCGATCGCGTTTATGAGGGCCGCCCGGTCGAATTGGTTTCCGACGGTCGGGGTCCGCTTAAACGTGACACGATCTAATAGTTCGAGGCCGAGGATGGTCTGCCAGTCGGCGGCGGCGGTGTTCGGGGATACGTCGATCGGGGAGATCTGCGGAATGAGTACCCCTTCGACCCCTAACTCCAACGTCGCGAGGTCGAGGGCCGAGGTGGGCGAGTCGAGTTGTGTTTCGATCGTTGTCGCGGCCGCCCCGTAGCCGGTTATGACGGCGTCGCTGTAGAGGTTGACTTCGCCGTCGCCGGAGTAGTTAACGGTGATGTCGTTCTTCAGGTTGTCGGCGTCGTATTCGATGTTCAACTCGGTTCCGTAGCGGATCCCTACCCCAGAGTCGGTGAACGTCGCCTGCGACACGGCGGAGCGGGTGGCGTTAAATACGTCGCGGCGGGCGGTCATTGTGAGAACCCCGGTCTTCGATACGTAGAGTTCGCCGCCTTCGGAGTCTGCGACGAGTTGTAGTTCGGGGACGACGCCGGTCCCGGAGCCGATTTCGGCGACTGTCGCGACGGGGGAGGCGGGGAATGATTCGAGGGCGGCGGGCCAGTCGGTCGTGTCGAGGAGGCGTTGCATCCGCGCCGAGGTTGTTTCGGTGAGTCGCCCTAACCCGTAGTTGTAGAGGTTGGTTTGTTCTGTCGCTGTTAGTTTGCGTTCCCAAATAGCGAGGTCTTGTACCGTTACGCCTTGCAGGAAGACGAAATCTTGGGCGGCGCTAAGGCGTGTCGCGTCGGCAGACCGTGTGCTTGTTACGTCAACGTCATTGACTTTGATTTGTAATGTTTGCGTCGCCGCGTCGAAATTAACGGCATAAAAAATTGGTTGCGTCGCGGTGATTTGTTGCGTAATAGCATAAGTGAAGCCGTAACTTGTCCCGTTAATAAAGATTTGGAGCGTTCCGGCTGGTTGCAGCCCTGTCTTTTGCCAGTAGGTAAAGTTGACTGAACCGTTCCCGTATGTGACTTGGAAAATGGCTGCGTTGCCTGTCGAGCCGGTAAAAGTGATCCAACCGGTGAAACCGAAATCTACGATCGTTGACGCCATCGGATAGGCCGCCGACGATCCACCGGTCGGCCATGTTGAGTAACTCGGGGCATAGATCGCGTTCCCGGTTAAGCCGTCGGTTTGGCTGGCCGCCTCGAAGATGAAAGGTGAACTTGTTGTGAGACGGTTCAGGTTGTAAGGGAGGCGGCCGAAGTCTTTAATTGTTTGGCTGCCGCGGGAATCGTTGCCTTTGTAGTAGTGAAGCGGTGAGAGGCTTTCGGTGTAGTAACGCGGCCAGTCCGTCGGTACTTGCTCGTTCGCCATGAGACCGAGCGCGTCGAAACATTGGATCGTGACCGTCGAATCCTTCCCCGCTTCGGACCAAGTCACGGGCCATCCGGCGACGAACCCGCGAAACACCTCGTAGGTCTGGCCGCCGATTTGGCCGACGATGCGGACCGGCCGCCGCGGCGTTAGCCCGTTCGGATAGTACGGGCCGCTCGTATAGAACGGGTCGAAGCGCCTGTCGCGGTTGTCGAGGACGATCTGCGCAGTTCCGGTGTCGAATTGGTCAAGGTCGGAGGCGCGGCCGCGGTGCGTGGTGATGGAGCGGACGTATTGCGTGACTTCGGTCCATGCGGGGGCGGCGGTGTAGGGGCCGTCCGTAAATGAGATGTAGACCCCGGCGATGGGGAAGACCGTCGGCTGGTAGCCGTCGCCGTTGTAGGTGTAGGCGGCCGCGTCGTAGGTGACGCCGGTCTGATCGTACGTTATGGGCATTAGTCCCGGTAGCCGTAGACGCGGATCGTTCCGCCGGTAATTGAGCCAGTTGAAGGCGCGAACGTGATAGCGGTGTATTGCGTATTGTTTGCCAACATCCCCGACGTTGTGCCGTTGTAGAGATCGCCTGCAAAACCGCCCGTATATGCCGTGCGATTCGCCACGTTAGGATTCATTACCGACCATGCGGCGCTAAAATTGTTAGCCCCGAAATAGCCCCAGTTCCATTCGGTGCCATTGTTTCGTTTTGCCGTTCCGTCACCGCTTGCATCGTAGGCCCAATATGCCGTAACACCGTAATAGCCGGTAGCCGTCCCGCCCAGCGTGACATATAGGGCCGGGTTTGCTGCGCTTGATACGACATAGCGCATAATGACTAGGTAGTTCTGGTACAGGCTAGACCATGCATTATTTATCGTTACGCTTGTATTGCCCGTGCCGACTGTTACTGTTCCCGTTGCGGATAGCGTGGCCGCCGTTCCGCCTGCGCTAGAGACGCTTGTCGGGATGACTTTTACGAGGCCCATGTAGGTTTCGATCTTCTCGACGGCGTCGTTCAGGTCCGAATGTTGGCCCGCGTGAGACGGCGACGCGAGCGAAGAATTAGCGAGCGGGTCGGTGAAGTTGTCGATCGCCCCGGGGAATGAGGAAGCCATTAGCGTTTCTTGCCTTTCTTCTTGCCGCCCTGCACAACGAGCGAACCCGCCCGCGTGTCATACTGCGACAAAACGGACTTGACTTGGCGGCCAATTTCGACGGGGTCGCCGACACCAGCCGCGATGTTGATCGTGAACCCCTGTCCGACTCCGGGCGCACCGATGGATGCGGACGAGAGCGCGTCGACTTGTGACTGCGCCGAAGAGATCGCACCCTTCGGGGCGAGGGCCGCCGTGATCCCGGAGGCGAGTCCCGACTGCACTCCAGCGAGGGCGGCGAGGTCGGCGTTTAGACTGCCGACGGTGAACCCTGCGGTTCCGTCGAGGATGGCTTTCGTGACTTCCGCGCCCGCGGTGGGGCCGAGGTCGAGAAGTTGACGCAGCCCAGCCTCTTGGAGGCCTTGACCGATGAGGGTCTTAAGGTTCGTGCCGAACGTCTTGGCCGCCTCGATCTGGGCGGCGAAAGCCGACGCTGGGGTTACCCGCGCCTTTTGTGCCGTTGCCACCGACTGCTCGGCCGTCGCAACGTCCTGAACGGCCTTCAGGTAGGCGTTCAGGTCGTCGCCTTGTTTCGCTACGTCGAGGGCCGCGTAGGCCTTCTTGCGGTCTTCTAGAGCCGCCGTATAGTCATCCTCCGACTGGGTGGCCTTGTCGTACGCTCCAGCGAGGGAGACGCCGAACGAGAACGCGAGGCTCTTCCCGAAGTCGTCGGCGGCTTCTTGTGCGTCTTTAAGATTCTGGCGGGCATCCTCGAGGGCTTGGCCGAGGGATTCTCGGAGCGCTTTCGCGTCTTCGCGGTACTCGATCCGCTTTTGTTTCGCTTTCGCTTTGCGGTCTTTCTCGTCGGCGTCGCGCTGCTCCCGGTCTTGTTTCGCGATCCGGTCGCGTTCCTCGGCCGCGTCTTTCTCATCCTCGACGAGTTGGAGAGTGACTTCGGAGAGTTGCCGGTATTGGTCGCGGAGGTAGCCGACCATGCGGTCGGCTTTCGCGGCGGCGTCGGCTTGGTCCTCGAATACGTCGGCGGTCTGTTTGTAGATCGCGTAGTCCTGAACGAGGATCGCCGAAAGTTTCTCGTAGTTGAGGGCGAGGTCGGCGAGGTTTTGTTCGGCTTCGACGGCGCGGCGTTGCCCGGTGACGACGTTCCACAATTCGTCCCAAGTTGTGGTGACCTCGTTGCCGATGTCGTTAAGGCCGGTCGTCTCGAAGATGAGGTTGTTTATGCTTCCCGCGGCGTCACCTGCGAGGGAGATGAGACCAGCGAGCGGGTTCCCAAACTTGTTGGTTTGTTCTTCCGCCTTGTCGAAAGAGTCGATGACCCCTTCGAGAACGGGGAGGAGTTGCTGCCCGAGGGATTCTTTTAGTTCGCCCCATCGGACGCCGAGGTTCTCAACCCTCCCGGCGAGAGTGTCCGCGGCCGCCGCTGCGGATCCGCCGAACTTGTCGGTGAGTTCGTCGGTGACTGCTGCGAACCCGCGACCCGAAACGGCCGCCTCGTCGATCGTGATTCCGAGGCGTGTGAGGCCTTGCGTCGATCCCATGTATGCGCGGGAAAGTGCCGTCGTGACCGAGGAGAGGTCGCGTCCCGCGCCGACCGAGACGTCGGTGGCGAGGGTGAGGAGTTTCTGCGCTTCGGTCGCCGACCCGGTGACGCGCACAAGTTGAGCGAGCGCGGGGCGGAGTTGGTCGTCGGTGATGTTCGTCGCGAGCATCGTCTTTTCGATGTAGTCCTCGACGCCCGCGACCTGCGCCTGTCGCGCCCCGGTCGTGTTCTGTAATTGTTTCGCTAGAAGCGCTTGGCTTTTTTGGTCCTCGAGCGCGGCCTTCACGACGTCGGCGGTGAATTGCACAACGGCCGCCCCAGCCAGACCGTAGGCAAGGTTCGATGCTTTAGCCCATTGGGCCTGTGCTTTGCCGAAGGTGGAGAGTTCTTGCGTCGCTTTCTTTAGTTCTTTGCGGAGCGGCGCAGAGTTGCCCGTAATCGGGATCGAGATCGACTTCGAGCGGGCCATAGCGTTAGCCTACTTTCGTGCCGTAGACGTTGCCCGCCTTATCGGAGGCGATGCCGTAGCGAACAATTAACTCGTTCAGTCGTTTCGCGTACACTTCCGCGACCTCGTCGCGGCGCGGGTCGAGCGCCTCATAGACGAACGGTTGCGGCTTGATCCTGCGGGCGGGCCATCCGAAATGGATTGGTCCCGCATACGGGACGCTCGAGTTACCAACCCGGACACGGCCGCCGCTACGGACCGCGGCCGCACGAATCGACGCGGCCATTCGCCCGCTACGTACCGGGGCGAGTTGTTTCGCGGCGGGGACGACCATCTCGGCCGCCTTAAGGTGGGTTGGCTTCATCTCGTTGACAAGGTCGCCGCCCATGTCGCGGAGCGCCCGCTGCACCTCTCGGAGACCTTCGATCTGGGCCGCGCCCATCGACGTATTCCGTGAGTCGATACGGAATCCGGTTAGCCCCCTAGCCATTAGGGATCTCGAGGTCGGCGAGAGCGTCCCAGTCGTTCGAGGGTCGCGGGACGATGTAACGGATCATGTGCTGCAAAATGTCGGGTGGGGTTTCGAGGAGTTCCCGCGGCGCGATCCCCGTCTTTAAAGCAAGGATGGCGAAGAGTTCGGCGGCGGCTCCTCCGGCGTAGGGTTTCCCGAGTCGTCGCCTTTGCCGTAGCGGATCCCGGCGACGTTGTCGATCCATTTCTCGAACACTTCGCCGAGCGCAACCGCTCCCGCTTTGAGGGCCGCATAGTAGGCGAGACGGTAGTGCCAATGTTTTGGGGCGTCGTCCGCCCATAGTTTGTCGAAGGTTTCGGTTTCTTTGTCCGCCTCGAAGGCGTACTCGACTGACGGCCATACCGGGAAGGTTCCCTCGCGGCCGTCCCTGTGCCGGACGGTGACGAGAAGCATGGCGGTTTAGGCGACGGCTTTAGCGAGTGATCCGCCGGTGAAGGAGACGGACATCGAGGCGAGGTCGCCGACCGAACCGGCGACGGGTTGCGTCGCGGCGAGGAATGCGTCGGTGATCGTGTACGACGGGTTCGTCGCGCCGACGGCCGCCGAGGTCGGCTTGACTACGACGGTGGTCGTGGAGCCGACGAGAGCGTCGAGGGTTGCCGCGACTTGTGACGCTGCGAAGTCCTGATTAAAGGTGACGTCGAGCGAAATGTTTTGGAGGCCGCCGGTGAACTTGTGTCCCGTTGCGCCCATCGCTGTCACTTCGACCGAGTCGGTTTCGTAGTTCAGGGTGAGCGAGGTGACGTAGTCCGACAGATCGACCGAGTTAACGGTGACGGCTGCGTCCTTCAATACAAAAACGGCCATTTAGTTCTCCTTGTCGGCCTTGCTGGGTTTGGTGTTTGCTGCGGACAGGTGTCCGGCTTCGATGAGCGCGTCGACGTTGCAGCCAACTAACTCTTCGTCTGTGACCGTGTCGCCCGCCTTCTTGTCGGCGATGCGATCGGTCATGATCTTGTAACTAGCCATAGGCTTCGACCTCGTACTCGTACGCGAAAAACTCAACGCCACCCATACTAAGCGAGATGGGCGTTGCGCGGGTGACTCTCATTGTTGAGCATGAGCCGCCGAGGTTGCCGCCCGACTCGAGCGCGGTCTTCACGGATCCTGCACCCGACCCGGCGAGGAGACTGTCGAGGGTGTCCGCACCCGACCGTTCCGACATTCGCGACACGACGACGTAAATCGAGAAGGTGGCGGCGTCGAGGCCGCGTTGCATCGCGTCATCCCAGTCGATCGAGACGTTCCCGACGATCGCCGACGGTGTCGCCGGAGCCGTGTCGGGGATGTAGTCATACACGGTGCGGATCGCGGCGATCGTGTCGAGCGCTGTTGCGGCCCCGCCGCGGAGGCTCGAGATCGTGATCGTCATCCGACGACCTCACGGCGGTATGCGCGGACCATCGCCGAAATGTCACGACCGAGCGGCGACATTCGGATAGCGCCCATTTCGGAAAGGCCGAGGACGCCACCGACCGAGTCTTTCCGCTTGTAGAGGTCGGCGCAGAGGATGAGGGTCGCTTCGACGATGTCGTCGGGGACGGCGGGCCAACCCCACCGGGCGGTCACGCGGACGCCCGGACGGTAGTTCCACGGGTAGGGGAAATACTGGGTTCCGAGCGAGGTGAGAAGGGTGAACGGCCGCCCGGTAGCGAGCGCGTTAAACGGCTCGACGATGAAGTCCGTGTCGTAGACCATCGGTGTCGAGTAGTTAGTTCCGTCGGTTGAGATGTCGACGGTGAGGCCTGTCGTCGTCGAGATGTCGTCGACGAGAAGCGACACCGGGGAGACCGCCCGGTAGTAGCGGGCCGACGTTGTGGAGTCTTGGTAGAAGTAGCGTCCGGCGATCCGGTCGATCGACCGCGACGCGGACTCAACGATCTGCTCGAGCATCGCGTCGTCGACGGTGTCGGCGACAGGGATCCCGAGATAAGCCTTCGCGGTAGCGAGCGTCACGTAACCGTTAGTTATTGCCACGCGCTACCTTTCGGACGGCCGCCTTCTTGACGGGTTTCTTCTTAGGAGTAGAGGCCTCCTCGGGTGGCACAGTCGACGCCAACCGAGAGAGGACTTCGGAGACATCGCACCCGAGGAGCGCCATCTGATCGACGACTTGGCGGGCGCGGTCGAGGCGGCCGCGGTTGAGGTAGCCGTCTAGTTCGCGTCGTAGTGCTGCGACGATGATCTCTTGCATGATGGGTTAGCCCCCCCGGCCTGTGCGACCGGGGGGAAACTAATTAGGCCCAGTTCGCGGTGATGAGGCCGGTTCCGGTGATCGCCGAGAACGCGGTCGGGTACTTGCCCGCCGTGTACGCGGAGAAACCGAAGACGACGGTCCGGATCGCGATGTTGCCGTCGGGCTGCTCGAAGCGGACGTAGAGCGGGTTGCCGCCCTGATCTTCCCAGATGTAGGACTCGCGGAAGTCGCCGACGATGACCGCGGTCTCGTTCGTGCCGCTACCGAGGTTCGTCGGGACGTTCGCGTCTGCGACGACCGGGATGCCGAGAACCTGAAGGCCGCCGAGGTCGTAGCCG
>Ga0129333_10003744_pt1 | contig 14262 bp, 11 predicted proteins | sample CPB6_08_DNA_FD_94474 | JGI IMG/M metagenome (GOLD analysis project Ga0129333, IMG submission 94474) | Freshwater to marine salinity gradient microbial communities from Chesapeake Bay, USA - CPBay_Sum_0.6_0.8_DNA | ecosystem: Environmental > Aquatic > Marine > Coastal | place: USA: Chesapeake... | reverse complement strand
CCCGGCAGGGAGTCGGAGGAGTCACCGCAGAAGCAGCGCGCCGTGACGAGGTTCTGCGGCCACACTCCCATCCTCTCCCTCACCGACTCTTTCGTGACGACCGCCTTCAGCGTGGGTGACCAGACAGTCACTCGATCGTCGACTAATTGTAAGTAGTCGTGATCCGAAGAAGCGATGAGCACCCGTGAACCGGAGTACGAGTATTTTGCGAGATATCCGATGACGTCGTCTGCCTCGCAGTCGGAGACGTAGATCTGGCGGATGGGCAGATTCCTCATCACGTGGACGAGAAGTTTCACTTGCCAGTTCTGGTTCTCCACCGTGTCGGGAATGTCACCCTCGTGAAACCTGTTGAGTTTCACGGGACGCCGGCGCGACTTGTAGTCCGGATAGATCGCCCGGCGCCTCGATGAGCCGCCGCCCTCCCACACGACCACGCACTCTTTCGGGCGGTGAGTCGAGATGAGAGAGTTCAGCGACTGTAGGAAGCCGACGACAGCTCCCACGTGCTGCCCTTCGGCCATCAGCGGATTTGCACAAAAGTTTCGAATGAATAGGTTCAGCTAAAGACCGTCAATCAGAAGAATTTGTTTCTGATCGACGGTCACCTCCTGAGAATTCTGAGACTGCATTGTCTATCGCCTCTTCAAAGTTTTGAAGTAGATCATTTTGCCAGATTGTGATGACATTATATCCAGACGATATGGCTAATTCAATTTTTCTTTTGTCTCTTTCCCAGACGTCTCTTGCAAAGAGTTTTCTGTGTCTGTCGAAATAGTCTGCTTCGTAGAAAGAAGGATTGAAATGCCAATAGTCGCCGTTGACCTCAATCAAGAGGTTCAATTCTTGAATGAAGATGTCGTAAACTCTATTTGAGACGCGAAATGAATGTTCGCAGTCATATCTTTTAGAGAGTGAATCTAACACCCGTATCTCCAGGCCGCTTCTCCACAACCCAGTCAGATTCGAATACTTTCCAAGTTTCCAGCGCTCTGCTGTTGCTGCTGCGCACTTTAAGCGAGTTTCATCTGAGTGGTGTTTTCCCTCGATCCAATTCTTCCCTCCACTGCTATAGAAGACAATCTTTTTACGTCGCATAATTTCGCGTGCTTCAGCAGTGTGGGGCTTCTTTCGAACGCCTGTCATCTTTTTAGAAAAGATTTCATACGCTCCATTTTTTAATTTTGTCTCTTTAGCTTTTTGAGCCCCCATTCTATAAGAATCTTCGCTTCTCAAAGGGCCCTTTTCTTCTATTCTTCTTTTCAAACCTTCTGATACTTTTTTTCTATTTTCAAGAGTTCTAACTTTCCCTTTGTTCGCTCTAGATATTTTTTCTCGACGCTCTTGAGAGCAGGGTCCACGTATGCTGCCTTTGTTCACAAGAACACTTGCAGCATTTGCTCGCGCCATCCCATTTTTCTTCGCTACTTCTGCATATTTTTCTTCGCCGAGACGGGATTTGAGAATCTTTATTGTTTTATTACGCCCAACCCCCCAGAGTCCCTTTATCTCTTCAATCACTGCGCCTGACAGAAAACACTCTATCCCGCTAAGGATGAGCTCGTCACTCAAGTTTTCATATGTCATCTGCTACCTCCACATATAAATATGGAGGTAGATCAGCAGATATATAACTTACGAACTACTCCGGAGAGACGTCGAGACCCGACTCGCTGAGCTGATCGGCGAGGGCGCGGACGTCCTCGTATGACTCGGGATCGATGTCGATGTCGGCCGCGGTGACCGAACTCTTCACCATCACCTTCTCGAGCATCGTCTCGAACCAGGGCGCCGCCTCGGGATCTCGCATCACCTTGTCCCTGAATTCCACCTTGTAGAATTTCTTGTCGACGATCACCTCGCCGTCGGCCGTCGCGACGTTGAAGTATTTCCAGGAGCCCGTGCCCTCGACGTTGATGACCGTGCCGTCGTCGAGTGTCACTTTTCCCGTCTCGCGGAGGAGGTCGAAGAGTTCCTCGTGTTCCTCGATACCCTTGCCGAAGATGATGCGGAAATTCGCCGAGCGGAAGGGCGGGCCGACCTTGTTCTTGATCGTCTTCGCCGAGACGTTGATGCCGACGACGTTGTCGCCGTTCGTCTTGATCTGCTGTCCCGCGCCGAGGCGGATGCGGACTGAGGAGTGGAACGGGATCGCGTTGCCGCCTGGGACCGCCGTCGGGTCGCCGTAGAGGACACCGATCTTCGTGCGAATCTGGTTCAGGCAGACGAAAAGGACGCTCTGGTCGCCGATGACTCCCGTGATCTTTCGCATTCCTTTCGAGATCACGCGGGCCTGGAGGCCGATGGTGTCCTTGTCGTAGGCGCCCTCGAGCTCGGCCTTTGGCGACGACGCGGCGACGGAGTCCCAGATGATGGTGATCGGCACGTTGCGAGAGACGGCCTTCGCCTTCAGGATCGTCTTCTCCGCGATGTCGAAGACTTCTTCCGTGCAGTGAGTGTCGACGTAGACGAAGCGCTTCGAGATGTCGACGCCGAGGGACTGGAGGTTCTCGGGGTTTGTCGCGTTCTCCGTGTCGATGTAGACGACGATCCCGCCCATCTGCTGGGTGGAGCGCGCGATGTGGGTCGCGATGTGGGACTTACCGATCGAGGGGGGACCGAAAATCTCGATGATCCGACCCTCCGGGAGCCCGCCGTTCCGACGGTTGGAGATGATGTAGTCGAGCTGTCGCGAGCCCGTCGAGATCCATCGCTTCACGTGAGTGGGCGACTGGTCAGACGAGAGGTTGTAGGCGACCCGGTGGCCGATGTCCTTGTTGAGGGAGTTGATGAGATCTGCAGTGAAGTCGTCACTGATCGCGGACTTCGATGTCGACTTCGGGGCGGGAGCGGTGGCTGTGTCTGTCGTCTCGTCAGTGACGACCTTCTTTTTCGGCGGCATTCTTCTCTCTCCTTGTGAGTTATTGTAACTTGAAGTTGAAACTGTTCACCCAGGCCGTGATGACCTGGGTGATTGATTCTCTCAACGAGGATGAGAACTACTCGAGATCGGCGAAGGCGTCGTCGAGATCGTCGAAGGTCTTCGACTTCGGCTTCGCAGCCCGCCCGCCGCCACCGCCCGAACGAAGCGCGGCAATGTCGCTGTCAATCGTCTCGGAGGTCGCCGGAGCGCTCGGACGGGTCTCGGTCCGCTCCGTCACGGAGGCCGTGGGCGTGCCGCCCGTGAGCCAGTCGTTCACGCGCTTCTCGATTTCCTCGACGGAGGCGTGCTCGTCGTAGTCTTCCATCCGCGGGATCGTCGAGAGCCACTGGCGGGTCTGGTTGGGATCCTTCGAGAGGGGCGTCTGAGTGGCGCGGGGAGTCACCTTCGTGTCGGCGAAGGTCTTGCCGGGCTGCTTCGAGACGGAGACCTTGATATCTCGACCGGTCTCGACGTCGGTAATGTCGCCGTAGTCATCGTCGAGCATCAGCTTCAGGAGGTCCTGATAGATCATCTTGCCGAAGGACCAGAGGCGGACGCCCTTCTCTTCCTCGCCGCGGACGACGACGGCAGCAGTCGTGCGGAGTTTCGGATAGAGTTTCTTGGCAAGCTCGCGACTCGCATCGGAGCCGTCATCGCGCAGTTTCTGGATGAGCTCCTGGATGGGATCCCGCTTGCCGAACTGGTGGGGCGAGAGGATCGCGGGCGCCTTGTCACCGCCGATGCCGTAGTAATACCACCGGTCGACGAACGGTTGGCCCTCGTTGTTCGGGAACGCGATGATTCGAACTTGGTAGTCCTTCCCTTCTTCGGGGCGCCACGTGACGGCGGACTTCTTGTTCTGGCCAGAGAGTTGGCCGAGCTTGCGGCGGATTGCGTCAAAGTCGATTGCCATTTTGTTTTTTCCTGTCAGTTGTTTGGGTGTTGTTTGAGTGTCCGGAAACGTCACCCCTTCCGGACACCTCAGTGTGGAACCAACCACATTGAGATTGTATGAATCGTTCTTAGTTGTTCAAGGGTCGTAGCGAAGGAACTTTTCGACCTCTCGCTGGTTCTTGAAGGGAGACTTCGCCCCGCCGAAGGACCGCGCGAGGCACTCGACAGAGTCCTCGTAGGTATCGCTGCGCTCGCGAAACATATTCGTCTCCAGATTGTCTGGAATTCCGTTGTCGTTCACGTCGACGAAGGGACCGATGGCGATGGCGACGGTGTTCACTTCATTCACTCGCTTTCCCTTTCGACGGGGCTTGCGGCGGCGGGCGGGATAAGTCGCATCGACTCCCAGGGGCATCACGGGTCCGCCGCCGAGAGCAGCGACACCCGAGAACTCTTCGAGCTCCCGGGTCTCTTCTTCAATGATCTCCCGAAGGAGCTGACGCAGTAGTCTTTCCATTCCCTTAATTAGGCTTGAGCGCGCTAATCCACTGTCGAGACTGTGACAAAAGGACAGAAAGTTGCGGCTCGGAGCCGAGATAGAACCTGTTCTCTTCCCGTGAGGGACCGCCGGCAGTGGCGATGGCGACCCACTCATCGGCCGTGAGACGGACACCGAACTCCTGGAGGAGCAGGAGAGACCGGTGAGCGACGGGCATCTTCGGGAGGTTCTCGTTGTAGCGATAGAGTCGGCCCTGTTTCCGGTGCCAGTCAGAGTCCTGCGGGATGAGGTAGTCATTGCCCTCAGAGTCGCCGACCATTCCGAGAGAGTGGAGGAGTCCCACTCGAATGACGGACTCTGCCGGAATGTCGAGTCCCATCGCCTTCGCGATGGTCCGCATCTGCTGCGTGACAGCCATCGAATACTCGATGAGTCCGCCGGGATGGGTCCAGGGTTCTGTCTCTAGCAGAGACCCTGGCGTGAGGATGAGCCGCTCGCCGAGCTTGTCGAGCAGGGTGGAGAGGGAGCCGCCGTCACCGGTGGCTGTGGTGAGAAGTCGCGAGAACTTCTCGTAGCGGGCCTGGAGGAGTGTTTCATCGAACATACGGTTATCATACCCTGGGATTCAGGGTGTTCAACGAACCTCGACTCGAACGAGAAATTTCTCACCGTCCTCTTCAAAGACCTGATAGTCTACCTTGCTGGGATCGATGTCGAGAATCTTCAGCTTCGCAGCTGCGTTGATCGTCGCTTTCACGTAGCGCGGCGCCTGGTAGGGTGAGATTGCCGCGCGGTCGATAGGTGAGAGGTTCGTGCTCGATCTCTTGCCATCCTCGTCCTCGTCCTCTTCGCTCTCGCTATCGAGGACCCTGATGTAGATCTCGACAGCCTTGTTGGAGAGGGCTGTCGGGTCCTCGAAAGCGAGAGCGACGGTCCTGTTGTCGGCAAAATTCTCGATGACTTCTTTGAGCGTCATCTTGCCGCCGTCCGTCGGGAAGCCGAGACGCTTCAGGAGCTCGGCCGGATTCGTGTCGGCGAGACCGAGCGCCTCGCGAGCGCCGCGACTGATGCCACCGAGGCGCTTTCTCACGCGTGCCTCGGCGAGAATCTTCCGTGTGTAGTGTCGAATGAATGTGTCGGTGTTCATAACGATAACTATACTGTTCACTCCAGTCCATTCAGAGAAAATGGGAAGTGTCCGAAAGGGGAAACATTTACCCCCTCAGCTGTGATCTCTGAGACTCTCTGGATGTTCCCGGGAGGGACGTCGAGAAAGAGAGCGTCGTGGACAAGGAAGAGCGGGTCGGCGAGGGGACCGAGGCGCTCGGCGAGACTGCTGAAGCCGAGGAGACAGACGTCGACGGCGGACGACTGCACCCAGTGGGGAATGAGGTGACGCTCGTCCTCGATGTGGAGGGGACGTCCGTAGGCGTTCCGACCCTTGCAGGCGAGGATCGCTTCCCTGAGCCTCTCGACCCTGAAGTGCTCGCGGACCTTCGTGCGAACGTCGACGGAGACGCCCTCGCTGGAGGCGGCGCCGTAGAGGAAGGAGAGGGTCGCGATTTTCGTGCGAGCGCGGGACTCGCCCATCTTGCGAGCCATTTCCTCGTAGACGTCGCCCTCTGCGGGACGACCGACGGCGTAGAGGGCGAGGCGGGGCTCGAGAGAGACGAAGTCCACGCTGAGGATGCGGCCGCCCGGGTATCGAGATGTCACGATGCTGCGGTGTTCCTTCGACAGCGTGAGGACGCGCGGGCCATCGATGACCTTCAGGCGACCCGTCTTCGTGGAGTGGTCATACCTCACGGGCGGAGCGGTCGAGCCGCGAGCGGGAAGGAACGACGCGAGGGGCGCGCCGCCATCGATGAGGGACCGCACCCGTGTCTCGTTCACTCGAATCGGCTGCAGGGACTCGAGGATGCGCCGACCCCTGACGAGGGTCTCCACGTAGCCCGTCTCCTCGGCCTCCTCGACGATGGGAATGACCTTGCGCCGCCACCTGTCGACAGCCGCGGCGAGCCCCCGGGGACCGAGGGCGAGGGACCAGTCGATGTCCCCGCTGCCGAGCCACGTCGAGTAGGCCGCCAGGTAGGAGGGATCGATGAGGGGCGGGAGCTCGCCGCCGAATGCCGTGAGGATGTCCTCGAGACCGAGGGCGATCGTCGAGGGCGAGCCCACGGCGTACGAGTCGGGCGGCGGCTCATCACGAGCGCGGACCCTCTCGCGGACAGAGATGAAGCGGGAAGTTCCAGTGAGCGACGGGTGCAGCGTAATTTCTCTCATAGAGAGACTGTATTCTGCTAGATGAGAATTTACTAGTCTTTAATGCCGGAAGGTCCCGTAAGAATGATTTTTATCTGAGAAGTGATCGTGCCTGAACCGCTTTTTTGTTTCACGTTCGCGATGATCGAGTCCGACGATTTCGATCTGATGTAGGGGATTTCATAGAAGTAGGCGCCGGTCGAGGCAGCATTCAAAACTTCTCTTTCAGTCGCAGAGTCGCTTCTCACGATTTCAATGTTGGAATTTTCTTCAAATGAATATTTGACAATTCCTGTTGGCGGTGACGGTGAAGAAGACCAGATCCTGATCGCGCTCGGATAGCCGTCGATGTATTTCGGATCATTGAGCACAGCCAGAGTGATCCCGGAGGCCAGAGTCTCCCAGTCACTTTCTGGTGTCGCCGACGGCGGTGTAGTGTTAGCTGACTGTTCCGATTCCCCAGAAGCCTGTTGAGCCTTTGCAGCTGCTATGTCGACAGCACGCCTGTCAGAATTGTAGATCCCGTATGCGCCCACGTTGATGATGAACTTTGCGCTCGTGCTGAATTCTCCCGGATTGAAAGTATGCGTGACGCTCGTGCAGGCGTAGATGTTGTCGACTGTCGTTCCTGTCCCGAAATCGATGTAGACTGACTGTCCAAAATTGATGAGCGGACAGCCGAGCATGTCCATAGTGACTTCAGTGGGCGTCACTATCATCGGCAGTCCCTTCTTGCGCGTAGACGCGGGTGAATCGCTCTCTGACTCGTCTGACTTGATGATGTTTATCGTGGCGAGAGCGGGGTCTGAGATGCTCGATACCGAAATGTTCTTGATCATCCCGGCGCTGTTGCCGTATCTGATGACCGGAAGTCCCTCTGCGATGAATCTTTTCACTGCTGCGGGCGACGAGGGTTCGAAGAGTTTCGTAAGATCGATTCCACGATAGGTCTTATCGCCCGCTTTGACAATAGCCCCTCTCTTTTCGAGTTCATTAATGAGACTGTTCCTGTTCTTGTCAATACTGCCCGGCTGCAGGTCTGCCCACGCTGTGTTCAAATCAGGAAACCCGGGCTGCGAACCGCTGTTCAGGGCCTGCGAATCGATGAGGAATGATCCGTCAGTTCTCGTTGCGTTGACAAGCTCAGAGTATTCCAAGAAAGGCGAGGCCGACTCATCGGTGACGTGAATCCTGAGTATGGTCTTCGACTCGTCTGCGACGTGGGGGACACACTCAAAATTGACCTGCAATTTTGGCATGACGAATTTGGAGTCGGCGATGCCCGCATTTACGAGGATTTCCTCGATCTTTGTCGAGCCTCCCTTGACAAGGTCGCCTTCCTTGTCATACTGCGCCGAAAAACCATACGCAGGATAGCTCACGCTTCCCACGTGATTCTGACCGATGAGAGCGACGAGCATCGAAGCGCTCACCTGGATGTTCTTTTTGTAGAGTTCCTTGATGTCATTCTCGAGCTTCTTCTTGTCGAGGGGGAACGCGGCCATCGATAGTCCCCTGACATACCCTGCGCGTGGGTTGATCTTTCCGAAGATGAGCTGTATCTCGTCAAATTTTGAAGACTTGGAGAGAGGAAGAGCGACAGCTCGCAGCAGGAGCCTGCCGAGCGAGATAGAGCCGCCAGCGTAGTCTTTGGTGTTAGATCCCGGCCATTTCCAGGGGGTGGTGCTGTCGCTTGACTGTGCAATGTCTCCCGTAGGAGGGAAAATTTCATCTTCGTTAAAGAGTTCGTTTATTATGTCCCCGGCTGCAACAGCACCGGAAGCCCTGACGTCTTCTGACGTCTTGATCAAATTCGACAAAGCTGTCGCCACGACAGCTGATGGTTTGCCTCCCGTCTTGTTCAGTTTCTCGACCTCACTCTTCAATGTCGCGAAGCTGCTCTCATCGAGTGAGACGCCACCGTCATCGGACGATGCTGCGCTGAGTATCGATTCGCTGAGCATGCTCTCAATCGTCGCATTTGTCGATATCGCCTTGTTGATAGAATCAAGAAGCTCCTTGATCGTCTGCGCAGAATTCTTGTTAGACTCTGCCGAGATATCATAACTGCGAGCTTCGAAGGCGCCCTTGGTGAAGAGGCTCAGGCTGATCGTCACTTGGCCCGCGTCGTCGAACTGGAATGACGAGTTGGTGACGCCGAATTTCTCTTTGCACTTGAGAGAATCGACGAATTGAGAGAAGACGTCGTCTTGAAGCGCGAAGCCTGTCAACTTTTTATTGACTTCATCTAATTTGGCGTTCTTGGAACCCGGATCGATTGACCACCCGTATTCAATTTCGACTTCTGTGCTTGAGTATGCTCCGGGTTTCACTAGAGAGGCGACTTCCGCGAGTCGTCCTCTGTCGTGAAGTGTCACGTTCATCGACGCGTTCTTGTATGACATCATACCCGCGCCCGCAGACACGATGTCTAGCGTGAGACTGTTGAGCGTGAGCAGGGGACGAAACCTGTCGACCGGGCGCACGGGAAACAGGTTGCTGTCGTTGATGTCATCGAGATTGGACACGAGTGTCTGCGGCATCGTGAAGAGTTCCATCCCGCCTGGACGAGGCTCGCCAGCGCTCGTCGAGCTGCCCTGCAACAGCATTGCGAGCGTGGGCTCTGTCTCACCGACAATGGGAGCATAACCTCGCAAATACCTGATTATGTTGAAAGAGTTTGCTGTCTTGACGCCGTTGTTGCGGGGCTGGACGATGTCGCTTGAGTAGACCTTGACTGCCACGTAGGGGACAGCGCGTGAGATGATGTGTGTCGGTATGATCGACGAGAAGATGGAAAGACCCGTCGTGTCCCTCACCTTCGTTCCCACGCGGGGCTCGAGAATTTCGATGACGCTGATATCGGGAGCGCTTTTTGATCTTTCTGCGCTGTCTTTTTGCAAAGAATAAGTCTCAGGAAGATAATAGAGCCATTTTTCATCCCCGATGCCTTTCGTTCCGAAAGATCTCGCTCCGCTTATGATACCAGCAGCTGTCGAAATTTTATTGCGACTTATTCGCTTACTCGGTATTGTGAACCTGACAAATTCTCTCAGGCGCTGGGCTTCAGAGTTTTCGAGAACATTCTGATTATTAACATCCTTGCTACTGAGAAACTCATCTATGTCATTGATAATCTCGTCGGTAAATTTTCCGCCGTTGATCAGGTCCGTGATGCTCGAGAGAATGCCAGCGAAATCGCCAGGGACAGGCGTAACTGTAGTATTGGCTGCCGCCGCCTCCGCAGTTCCTGCGAGAAGTCTGCGAACAAACTCTTCTCCGTTCACCGCAGGGACAAATCGCTGCAGTTCCGAGACGGCATTCTCGTAGAGCTCCTTTCTGCTCGCCATCAGACAATTCTCCGTGCCTGTTGGAGATCCGGGATGAGGATGCGAGTCCCCGGTGGCACCTGCAGCGCCCAACCGATTCCCGATGCCGAGGCAATGAGCCACCAGAGAGTCGAGTCACCGTATTCTGCCCCCGCGATCGTGTCGAGCCGCTCGCCCTCCTGCGTGTTGCGCTCCTGGTAGGGCAGCGTCCCGGCCTCGATGGCATCGCGCAGGCGTCCGGGGGCGCGGGATGCGCCGCGGGCCTGGCCGAACTGGTAGACTGTCGAATCGGTGTATCTTCTCAAGCGGACCTCACTTCTTGCTCAGCGCTGAGTTCATATTGATGTCGGCCTGTACGAGTTCTGGGAAGTGACGCCGACGGGTGACGTCGCCCACGGGATAGGCAGAGGCCCGAGAAGTGCCGTCGGCGGCGAGACCCAGCGGGATGTCGTGGATGGGTAGGAACGTGACGCTCACCCTCACCATATTTGGAGCGCGACTTCCACGCTCGACAGTCCAGGTGTTCTCCGTGTCGCCGTATTCTAGACCGAGGGACTGGATGAAGCCCGCGAGACCTCGACCACCCGATCCCTGTTCAAAGGATCGAACGACGGGATTTTTCAGGGGATCGAGGAAGTCGTTGACAAGACTGAGCGTCGATACATTGGAAGTTTGGGGCGTAGGGGTGACGGGCTGCTTGATGTGATACGAGTCGAGTATCTCGATGTCATCCGTCGAGACCTCTACAAAAGTGTAAGTGACCGTATCACCGATAAGAGGATCGTGACTAAATCCACCGTTGATTTCGACGATAACGTTAGACTTCGTTGAGAATCTCTTCTCTCTCTCTATGTAATACTTGATTTTTCCAAGAAGTTCCCGCTCTGCTCTTATCTTTCTTGGCACTGTGTTCCCACTGCCTCCAAGACCGCCCGGGCTTGCGATACCACCGAATTTGTATCGACCCGGTTTGACCCTGACATTGACAGGTGGGGTTATCTGAGCTTCGATATTCGCTCCAAGAATAGCAAGAATTTCATTGTTCGTAAGGACTCCGTCGATTTCATTGAGATTGGCTAGTTTGCTGTTCGTAACTTTGAGAGCGCTCGTTCCTGGATCTGGGACTCCCGAGCTTGTTGTTGTCTTGATTATTTCCGCGTAGTCTCCGTCGGGTGTCTTGTCGTCGCCGTCGACTTTGTAGAGCTCGTTACCCTCGAGCTTGGATTCAGGCTGCTCGAGACCGAAGATCCGCTCGAGCGCGAATCTCGAGTAGTTGCTGTGGATGACATCACCGATCCTCACGCGGACCATCGGCGAGGCGGCCACCGTCTGACTGAACGGCTGCGTGTATGTGTTCTTATCTACGCTGATCCTGTCGCCCTCGCTCCACTGCGGGTAGACCATATTCACGAGCTTGTTCACCGAATACCACATCTGTGAGTGGTCATCGGGACTCGTGGAGACAATGACGAAAGTGAACGCGATCGATCTCGTCGTGTTCTTGTAGATCTGGACGGGATCCATCCTGCCGAAGCCGTCGACCGACGTGTAGTTCGCGCTGTAGCTGTCGGTGAGCTGGGACAGGAACGCGTGGAATGAGAGTATCTCGTTCGTCCTCACGTCGTGAATGTAGAACGGCATGTATTCTGAGTCGAGGAGCTGCTCGTGATACGCCCTGTCCTCGGGAGAGATGCGACCCGTGCTAGACGCGATCTTTCTCGAACGAAGGTTTCGCAGGGAAGAGAGACCAGTCGTGATTCCGCCGTCTGACACGAACCTCTGTCGACCGAGTGACTTGACGAGGCCTTCGGTGACGAGCTCGCTGCGTGTGTAGCCAAGCGAAGTGTGCGACCACGCGAGGCGCTTCGATCCCGTCGTTTCTTTAGACCTCGAGACGCGGCGCTGAGCGGTCTCGAACGCGTTCACGGTAGCGCCAGACGGACTGTTCGAATCTCCGCCCGCAGGATAATTCACGCCCGCAGGACTGTCGGGCGTGCTCAAAGCGTCGGCCTCGCGAGCCTTGCCGTTCACTATGCCGAGACGGGCACAGACGTCGACAAATCTCACGAGCTTGGAGCTTCTAAAGGCTTGGAAAGTTGCGATAGGACCCGCGTCAGACTGCGCCGTGTCGACGAAGAGTGCGAGATCTCGCGCAACTTCTCTTACGATCGTCAGATAAAATCCCGGAGAGAGCGAGACATTCAAAATTGCCGCGCCTATGTTGCTGCCCAGAGACAGTGACGCAGCTCCTGCGCCACCGCTGACCGAATTCGTATCGATACCCAGGATAGCCAGTGACCCTTCGAGGGCAGCGGAAAAATATTGTATGATTCCCAAATCACCATCGTAAGGCTGCAGGACCCCGAGGATCTTAGAAATAAGATTTCCGATGTTCTGCAAAAATCCTGAAAACCCCGCTCCCCCCGTAGGATCTCCAGACGCGAAAAGGGAGCGTCCAAAGTCCGGTCCTCTCTCAGACCCGAGAGGCAGAGGGTCAGTTGTCGGATTCGGTCGAGGAAGTCTATTGACGAACAATGAGATGACAAGAGAGACGACGGCCGACGCAGCAAAAAGTGCACCGTATGCGAGAAGAGCCAGCGGAACCGCTTCAAATGTCCCTGATCCAGAGAAACTTTGAAGATAGCTGTTCAATTGCCCGTACGTGCGACCGTTGTATTTCGTGGGAGAGGCTCCGACGACGTCTGACTGGTCGAAGGCCACACGCGGAGAGATGTCAGCCGCCTCGTCGTCTCCAGACTCGCTGCCCTCGAACGTGAGAGATGAATCTCCACCTATTCTCGATCTGTCGGCTGCCGGACGCAGGGCATCTGTCCTCACTCTCAGGTCTTCCGCGAGTCCAGTTTCGAAATTAGGAATTCCAATTCTTGGAAGCGAATTTTTGAGCGCAGCGCTCTCCACACTGCTCATATTCACGAGACCGCCGCCGGGACCCGCCACGCCGCCCGCGGCATTGAGCATCGACACCAGCGCCGCCTTTCGCATCGACTCGAAGACGTTCTTGCCCGTATCGGGCCCCTGTCCCGTGAACGTCGGTGACTCTGGGACTGCGGCCGAGAAAGTCTTTGAGGTGAACTTACCGCGCGCAGTGAATCGATTGGACGACAGGACGCCCTCTGCAGCACTGCGGGCGCGTTGGGAGTTCACGGCCTCGTGACCGGTGACGCCGCCGTTGACAGACCTCTCGGCCGAGGGCTCGACGCGAACGACCTCACGGAGGTCAGGGTCAGTGATGGGCGTGCGGAGGTCGGGGGCGAAGCTGCCGGGCGACTGCCTGCTCGCGTCTGCCGTGATTTCCGTTGTGCCCTCGTCCACCGGGAACGCATTCGGGCGGGGCGGCATGTATGTGTATGTCCCGCCACCCTGCTCGGGAGGCGTGAAGGACTCTGCCCCGCCGCGGGTCCGGGTCGACAGGTAGTCGCTCAGGCGCCGCTTGGCGCGAGGCGTGATGTCCCTGCCAGACTCATCGAGAATGTAGTCTCCCGGACCAATTCCTTTCGGCATCTACTCAGCCCTTCCTGTCGCCGATCGCTGCCGCGACCTGCTCGTCGGTAATTTTTTCTTTCGAGAAGCTCGTTGTGAACCCGTCGGCTGCCGATCCCGCGACTGCGAAGAAGTCGTCGAGGATGCTGTTCACCTGAGCGAGCTGCTCGGGCGTGACGGCGGCGGTGAGCTGCTTCCACATCGCGTCGTTTTCGAGCTCTTTCCTGATCCTGTCTCTTGTATTCATCGTCCTGCTCTGAAATTGTCTCTTGCAGTGACAAGAGCGTTGGTTGAATTTGCTATTCTTGAATTACCGTCCTGCTTAGTTGCGCTTGACGCAACTGTAAAGACGCTTGTTGTGAATTTTAGAGCGTCAAACTGAACGTTAAGGTTCATGTTGATGTTGATGGGCTTACTCTCAATCTTTATTTTTTTGTTGTTGATCAGAAGCTTGCTATTAAGACTGTCGACGGTCGCATCGAGACTTCCCATCTTGAGATCGCTGAGAAATTCATCAAGCTCTGCAAGCTCGTCGGCAGCCTTTTCTACGTAAGCGACAAGATCGCCTGAATACTTGTCGCCGAATTCCTTTGCAAGATTTCCAGTTGAGCTCATTCTTGTAAGAACGCTTTCGAGATTCCCAAGAAGCATTTCGTCGAAAACCTTCAAGTTCGCGATCGCTTGTGACATAGCCGAAGGATCGATGCTTTCGTTGATCTTTTCCGCGAGCTGCTCGAACATCGAGAGAGCGCCAGTGTCTAGATTCTCGATAGAGGTCCGCATCTGCTTGAGAGCCTCGCCGTTGATTCCGGCGACTATCTTGAGCATGTTGTCGATTCCCGCGTTGAGATTCT
>Ga0129333_10003742_pt1 | contig 14265 bp, 15 predicted proteins | sample CPB6_08_DNA_FD_94474 | JGI IMG/M metagenome (GOLD analysis project Ga0129333, IMG submission 94474) | Freshwater to marine salinity gradient microbial communities from Chesapeake Bay, USA - CPBay_Sum_0.6_0.8_DNA | ecosystem: Environmental > Aquatic > Marine > Coastal | place: USA: Chesapeake... | reverse complement strand
TTGTGGCGTTTTGTGCGCGCCGGAATGCCGTTTCATGTGGCGAACGTGGTTGAAGCACCAACTTTCACCGATGTCGACACACACGCATCAATTTTCAACAGTCCACCTGGGTGGAGCGATGTCGAATGGATTCGGCAACGCTTCAGCGGCAAGGTGGTGGTCAAAGGAATACTCACCGCGCAAGATGCACGCCGGGCAGTGGAAGTGGGAGCCGATGCGATCATCGTTTCGAATCATGGTGGTCGACAACTAGACGGAGCTCCCGCGACATTGCGAGCCCTTCCGGAAGTAGTTGAAGCTGTCGCTGGACAAGTCGAGGTGTACATGGACGGTGGCATCCGCCGTGGCTCGGACATAGCGAAAGCAATGGCACTCGGAGCTCGGGCCGTCTTCATCGGACGTCCGTACCTTTATGGTCTCGCTCTTGCAGGTGAAGCCGGTGTCGCAGCGATTCACGACATGTTGACGGCACAATTGACCGAGACCATGCACTTGCTCGGTTGCGACGATGTGCGCAAGCTTGATTCGTCGTGGTTGTGGTGAACGGTATGGATGCTGACTTGGACGATGTCGAGTACTCAGAGCGGTCGTTTCTCGACGGCCCTCGTACGCGTCTGAGGGAATTTGGAACAGTCACACGAGTGACGCGCGAATTGATCAACGGGTTTCGAAGGTTGCACTTCGTGGGGCCTTGCGTCACGGTGTTCGGCTCCGCCCGCATCGCCGAAGGAACTTCTGATTACGAACTTGCACGTCGTATCGGCACCGAGATGAGTCGTCTTGGATTCACGGTGATGACGGGCGGAGGCCCAGGCATCATGCAAGCCGCGAACCGTGGAGCAAAGGACGCCGGTGGTTTCAGTGTCGGGTGCACCATCAACTTGCCCCGTGAGAAACATGCCAATCCTTACCTCGATGTGTCCGTCGACTTCAGGTATTTCTTCGTGCGAAAAGTGATGCTCGTGAAATATTCATATGCGTTCATCGTGATGCCTGGTGGTTTCGGCACGCTCGACGAACTGTTCGAGGCGTTGACCCTCATTCAAACGGCGAAGATCCACGACTTCCCGATGGTGGTGATGGGAACTGAATATTGGTCAGCTCTCGTGGCGCAACTTGATGACATGGTCACTCACGGAACCATCAATCGTGAAGACCTCGACTTGCTACTGGTGACGGACAGCGTCGATGAAGCTGTCGCGCACGTGAAACGCTGTGCCGTCGAACGCTTCAAACTGCACCGTCGACTCACACCTATACGCGCACTTGGAGAACACGCGCGACCCTGACCGGTGGGTCTATTTGTGGACCGACACGTACACGGCAGTCGCCTCTGCGACCACGATGTCGTCGTGGCGAACTTCGCCACTTGCAAAACTCTTGCGTCCGTCGACGCCGGTGCCGCGTGCAGTGACCGTGAGGGGAACCCCGAGGGGCGTGCCAGCACGGAATCGGATGTTGAGTGCGACGGTCAGTCCACTGGCACCCGCAGCCGTTGACGCGACACCGAGCACTTCATCGAGCATGGTCGCGACTATTCCGCCGTGTGCTTTGTCGGGAGGCCCTGACATCGAGGCATCGAGAACCGCGTGTGCCGTGACTTCAACGGGCTCGTATGTATCACCAGGAACCGGCACGGGGTCAAACGACAGAATCGGTGCGCGAGGGTTGAGTGGGCCTGAGCCGGCTTGGGTGACGTTCTCAATACGGCCGTTCACATGGCGCACGATGGTGATGTACGGGTGGCGAACCTTGGCGCGTAGTCGGTCATTCACCGATTTGATGTCGGCTGCGACGACAGATTTCGTGTGATCGTCGACGTCTGTTCGCATGACGGCATCAAGAAGCTCGCGAACGGCACTAATGAGCTCATGAGATTCTGCAGAGATGGAATCTGGAGTGGGAATACCATCGCCCATGGACATTGCAAGTTCCATTGCAGAACGTGGTGCAGGTGCTGAGTTCATCGGGAAGGCAAAGTATCACTTGCACCAGATGTCGCGTGGTGCTTCGTGAGCACATGTCGCGTTGGCTACTGTTCAGCAATGAGTTCAAAGCCTGATGTTTCAATTCCCGCTGGTGAGCCACCGGCTGATCTTCTGATTGAGGACATAGTCGTTGGAACAGGTGACGAGGCTGTGAAAGGTCGCAACGTCGACGTGCATTATGTGGGCGTTGCGTGGAGCACCCAGCGCCAGTTCGATGCATCGTGGGACCGCAACGACACGTTTGAATTTCGTCTTGGTGCCGGACAGGTCATCTCGGGATGGGATGAAGGTGTCGCCGGCATGAAGGTGGGGGGTCGTCGTCGCCTCACCATTCCGCCCCATATGGGTTACGGAAGTCACGGCGCTGGTGGCGTCATCAAAGGCGGGGAGACACTTGTGTTCGTGGTCGACCTGCTGAACGTTTTCTGACCCTGTTACAATGACATCACGATTCAATGCAATTGCATTGAATTCACAAAGAAAGCATGAGCGGGGTGTTCCTCGCGTAGCAGTGGTGAATCATGAATATCCTCGTAGTAGGAGCAGGCGGTGTGGGAGCCTCAATGGCATCCATCGCAGAGACCCGGTCGTTCTTCGACTCGTTCGTCCTAGCTGACATCAGCAAGGAGAGCGCGGAACAGGCCATATCAGTCCTGGATGACCCAGGAAAGTTTTCTGCCGCGAAGGTCGATGCGCGAAGTGAATCTGAACTGGTGCAACTCATCCAGTCGGTGAAAGCCGATGTGGTGGTCAACGCGTGCGACCCACGTCTGAATGAAGTCATCTTCAATGCTTGCTTCACAGCTGGCGCCAACTACGTGGACATGGCGATGAACTTGAGTGAGCCACACCCCACGAACCCGTACGAAGAAGTCGGCAAACCATTGGGTGCTGATCAAATTTCTCGCGACGATGCGTGGCGCGAGAGGGGACTCTTGGCCCTCGTCGGTATGGGTGTCGAACCAGGCTTGAGCGACGTGTTCGCGCGCTATGCGGCCGACCACTTGTTCGACACCATCGACGAAATTGGTGTGCGTGACGGTTCGAACTTGTCGATCGATGGTCTCGATTTCGCGCCGACATTTTCCATCTGGACGACCATCGAAGAGTGTCTGAACCCACCAATCGTGTGGGACAAACATCGTGGGTTGTACACCACTGATTGTTTCAGCGAGCCGGAAGTGTTTCACTTTCCGGCGGGGATCGGACCGGTCGAGTGCGTCAACGTGGAACACGAAGAAGTCGTGCTCATTCCACGTGAGATCGACTGTCAACGAGTCACGTTCAAGTACGGACTCGGTGCAGAATTCATCGATTGGTTGAAGACCTTCGCGTATCTCGGCCTCGACAGCAAAGAGCGCATCAAAGTGGGCGATGTTCATGTGGCCCCACGAGACGTTCTCGCCTCGGTGTTACCGAACCCCTCGAAGCTCGGTCACCTCATGCATGGCAAGACATGTGCAGGGACCTGGGTGAAAGGCACGTACGACGGCGAGCACCGTGAGGTGTACCTGTATCACGTGGCAGACAACGAGACCACGATGCGAGAGTGGGGATCACAAGCTGTGCTGTGGCAGACAGCGATCTGCCCAGTCGTCGCCATCGAGTTGTTGTCGAACGGCAGTTGGAAAGGAACCGGTGTTCGCGGCCCAGAGGCATTCGATGCCGTGCCGTTCCTCAACTTGCTCGGCGACTACAGCACGCACCATGGAATGGTCGAGATGGGACCTGGCCTGTGGCCACGCCCGAAGGCGACTGGTCAACCAGGTTGGGACCGTCCTGTGCGCCGTGCCGTCGTGCCTGCCTGACACACGAAGGTTCAGAAGTTCGTCAGCGAAGCACGACGCCTTGAGGCAACATCTTGCGTCGCCTCCACCATCTGCGAACCGGTTCTGTGGCGTACTTGCTCGTCGCACCGACGAACAAGGTCGAGATGAGCACCCGCGGAAGTAGATCAAGATTGCCGATGTACGGCGCAACGATCACTGTGAAGCCGAGTGCGACGGGGTATACCCATGCAGTGTCGGCGAGGAACTTACGTGTTCGCGACTTGTGAGGCTGAACCTCTGACTGGGCGTTGAAGAACTGGTCAGTTCCCGGAGTCACAGTGATGCGTTCACTCTTGATGATGTCGTCGACGAGCCCGAGTAGTTCCTCACGCTGAGGTGAACGCTCCCACCGACGCAGATGCATGACATCGACGAAGCGGAAGACCATGTGGTATTCGTCGCTGTCGGTACCGGGCCGAAGAGTCATGGCGCCGAGGCAACCATCAGCAGATTGCACCGCTGTCAACATCTCGTCGCTCCATGCGAGAAAGCGAGCGTCGTGGCCTGGCTCGACGGTGCGGGCGATTGTCACCGTGACCGAACCCTGTGCGATGCGGGGCAACCTGCCCGTGTCGAAGTTGCCCGTCAACTCTGGCATGACTCCACCGTAGTAGTACGCACGGTCCGACATTCGGTGATAGGACAAAGGAATGACAGAACGCAATTTCTACAACGCTGGGGCAGCATTGGCCGGGGTGAAGCAGCTTGATGTGCCGGCGATGGAAGTGGTCTATCAACTCGAGGTGTCTGGGGAGGCGTTCTACGAAAAGGTGGCAGCCATCGTGGACAACGAGCAAGCAGCCGAGCTGCTGCGTCGCAACGGGCGTGAGGAACGCGCACATGCGCGCCGAATTGCGAAGGCCATCAGCATCAAATTGGGGCAGGAGTGGCATCCGAGTCCCGAGGTCGAGAGCATTCTGCCAATTCCGATGCCGCCGACGCTCGACGTCGAGGCGTTCAAGGCAATGATCCAAGGCGAAGTCAGCGGTGATGCCGGATACCAGTTCTGGGCTGACAATGAAACAGATGAAGAAGTTGCCAAGTTGCTTCGTCTGAATGGACGCGAAGAGTCGATCCATGCAGAACGCCTGAACGAGGTCATCGCTCTTCTGTCCTGAGCAGACCGTTTGTGGTCATTCGTTGCCACCTAGTGTGACGACATGCGAGTACTGGTGATTCACTCTCACCCAGTCACCGACAGTTTCTCCGGTGCGCTTCGCGACTCTGCGATTGAAGGTGCGCGTGCTGCTGGTCACGATGTGCGTGTTCTCGACTTGGGTGCGATGAGTTTCAACCCGGTGATGTCTGCTGAGGAACTTCGCGGGTACAAGGCAGTCACCCCCGTGGCGAACGAAGATCTCACCGTCCACATCGACGCAGTCCGATGGGCAGACGTGCTCGTGTTCGTGTATCCGACGTGGTGGTCGACACTGCCGGCGCAGTTGAAGGGTTGGCTAGAACGAGTGATGCGGCCTGGTGTGGCCTTCGTGTTCGACGAAGACAACAAAGTGCGTCCAGGTCTGCGACAAGTACGACGCATCGTGGGAATCACCACGTACGGGTCGAAATGGCCGTACGTGAAGCTGATGAAAGATTCCGGGCGTCGAACCCTGCTTCGAGCGTTGAAGTTGAACACCTCGTGGCGAACGAGATCAAAGTGGATCGCGCTGTATGGCATAGACGGGGCAAGTGAAGAAAAGCGCACCCATTTTCTCGCCGAGGTTCGACGGAGCATGGAAAGACTGTGAACGTCCTCGTACTTTTTGCACATCCGCTCGCAGATTCGTATGGTCGTGCGATTTTTGACCAAGTGATGTCATCGCTAGACGGCGACAATCATGACGTCCGGTCACATGATCTGTGGCGAGAGAACTTCGACCCTGTGCTCTCAGCGGTCGAGAAACGTAATCACTTCGCTGCACCTGAAACCAAGACCGCCAATGATCCACTTCTCGCAACGCATGTCGCAGATCTTGAGTGGTGCGAAGCGATTGTGTTCGTGTACCCAAGTTGGTGGTCGGCTCCACCGGCCATCATGAAGGGCTGGTTCGACAGGGTGTTGATGCAGGGTGTGGCGTGGACATTTCCGGAAGGTGCCACTCGCTTGCATGCAGGACTCGCTCATGTGCGGCGACTTGTAGCTGTCACGACATACGGCTCGTCACGGTGGGTCAATGCGCTCGAAGGTGAACCTGGGAAGGCCACTATCCGTCGGGGGCTGCGGGTGTTGTGCAACCCGCGGTGTCGAAGTAGTTGGATCGCCCATTACGGGGTGGATCGAGCGACTCACGAGGCCCGTTCAGATTTCTTGGCAAAGTTGCCGCGGCGTCTACATCGCGCATTGCGCTGATTGTTCGCCGACTGTCAACTCGGACCGAGCCAGAGGTACTGTCGTGAGCGTGCGAACACTGGTGTGCAGACAATTCGGACCACTCGACGACCTCGTGATGGAAGAACAACCATCACCACCACTTGGGGAAAGTGACGTGCGTGTTGCCGTGACGGCTTGTGGCATCAACTTTGTCGATGCACTGCTGTGTGAAGGCAAGTATCAGATCAAGCCACCACTGCCGTTTCGGCCGGGGTCAGAGGTGGTGGGGCGCATCACAGAAATCGGAACTGCTGTCACGACGGCTGCCGTTGGTGACAGAGTGTTCGCGCCCGTCGGGTTCGGTGGATTCTCCGACGAAGTCGTGACCAGTTCGTCGCGCATCTTGCGTCTTCCAGATGCCATGAGCGATGGCCAAGGAGCCACCTTCATGCAGAGCTACCTCACGGGTTGGTTCGCGTTGGTGACCAGAGCAAAAGTCGAAGCAGGAAAGTCCATGCTCGTTCTCGGCGCAGGTGGTGGTGTCGGCCTTGCAGCAGTCGACCTTGGTCGCGCGCTCGGTCTTCGAGTCATTGCCGCGGCGTCATCGGCAGACAAGCGAGAACTTGCGGCAAGCAAAGGCGCTTTCGCCACCATCGACTCGTCGACAGAAGATGTGAAAGAGCGCGCCAAAGAGCTCGCTGGTGGGTCGATCGATTATTTGTACGACCCTGTAGGGGGCGACTTGGGAGTTTCTTGTCTTCGTGCATTGGGTGAAGACGGTCAGTATCTCGTCGTGGGTTTCGTCGGGGGCATTCAATCGCTGCCGGCAAACCAAGTGCTCTTGCGTAATCGTCGCGTGACCGGAGTGGACTGGGGCGCTTGGGTGGGCCGGAACCCGAAAGAAAACCAGAAGATGTTGATGACCGTGCTCGAGTGGATTGCTGACGGTCGACTCAATCCCGTGGAGCCCGCCTCATATCCGTTGTCACAGGCGGTTCAAGCCCTGAAGGACATGCAGAACCGCAAGGTTGCAGGCAAAGTCATTCTTGTTCCGTAGCGCATGTGGCGCTGTCGGCTTTGTCAGTCCTTGGCACGTTCCAGGTCGTACAACGCAAGACCGACTTTTCGACTCACCCACATGCCTGCACCTACTTGGACGAAATACTGACCGAGGTTCTTGCGGTACCACTGTGCACTACGGGCATGCACGTTCATGTCAGTGGCGCGCTTGTCGACTACATGCTCTAGGTCGTGTGCAGTGGGGGCTTCGACGTACAGCACTCCACGACACGCGGCAGCGAGGTGTTCGATGGCATTCTTTGCGCCTGCGTCGCTGAGGTAATGCAACACGCCGTGACAGATGACGAGGTCGTACGTGCGCTCAGGGCGCCAAGTGGTGATGTCGCGAAGTTCATGTCCGAATTTCTTGCAGGCATGTTCGCTGACGTCCGTCGAGTGCACCGTCACCCGTGGACGATTTTCTTTGTACCAGTCGCGCCAATAACCCGGACCAGCCCCGACGTCGAGGACGCTTCGAACGGGGAGGTCCCACCACTGGCAGAACGAATCGACTGCTTGGGCCAACTGTGCGATCTTGCGCTTCGTGTGAACGGGTTTGTCTGAGTAGAAGCGGCGGTAATAGTCGTCGTCAAATACTGTTCGAGCCATGGGACATTGCTAACAGGTCGCAGAACCGGAGTCGACGACGGACGCGTCGAGAGAGTTGACGAACGACCATGTGTAGGCCCGTTCAGTGAATGTGAGGTCGAGGACTCCGTGATTGGCGCGATATCGGAACTCGCTTCCTGGAGCCGTCGAGATGAAATTGTGGGCAGGTGCACCACCAAGACCACTGATGAAGAATCGTGGTCCGCCTTCTCTCGGACGCCCATCGTTTCCCAGCGGCGCGAAACGTTCGTAGATGTGGTCATGTGCTGCGAGCAAGAGATCGGCACCTCCATCGACTGCGACGCGCCACAGATCCGAACTCGTGACTGTTCCGTAGCGACCACTCGACACCAGCGGGTGATGCATCGCCACGACGGCGCACTTACCTTCAGCGGTTGCAGTGCGAAGCTGCACTGCCAGCCACTGAGCCTGGGGCGATGTGGCGGAACAACCATCGAAGAGTTGACCGAGGCACCACGTGTCCACGATGAGCGCTCTCCACGGGCCGAAGTCGGTGGAGTAGTACGACTGCGAATTAGGCCCGAAGAAGCGCGTGTAGCCGTATGCGCCAGGTACTCCGTATTCGTGATTTCCGCGTACGGGGAATGTCTTGTTGGCAAAAGTTCCCCAAGTGTCGCGGTAGTAGTAGTCGAAGTTCTCCCACTCCCCGTCCGGGTATTGAAGATCGCCCAGCGCCAACACTGCATCTGCGGGCATCGTTGCAACGAGGCCGGCAGTCGACGGAGCACCACATTGGCTTCCAGCGGCGCCGGTGCCACTGTTGACATATTGGCTGTCGCCGCAAGAGATGTCACCGGCGGCGATGATGCGCGCCGATGTCGCAGTGCCTACTCCTTGACGGTGCACACCGTCGGGCCACACACCGGTTCCTTCTCGTCGTGTGACCGCGCTTGCGTCTCCCAACTCGCCGAACAAGTTGCGCCCCCAACACCACATGCCTCTTTGAACAGAGAGAATGGCACACGCATGGGTGAGGCCGACTGACATCGTAGTCACCGTTCCGAGTGTCTCAGCGATGTTGACGATGTGGGGAGCGTGTTGAGACGTACTCATTCCATCTGCAAGTTGACCGTGGGTGTTGTTGCCCCAACACCACACAGACCCGTCGGCGATGTTGGCGCACGTGAATTCTTCGCCTGCGTGAACACTCATCGCATCGGCCAACTTCACATTCACCGGCACTTGACGTGCCTTGCCCTTTGCGACCCCGAGTTGCCCCGAGTTGTTGCGACCGAAACACAGAACCTTGTCGTCACCTGGTGACCTGGGGCTCGTGCTCACGACACACGTGAAGCCGTTGCCTGCACTCACCGACTTCACCAGCAATGACCCGACACGCGCTGGTGAAAGACGTGCTGCAATGCCACTCACGCCGAGCTGTTTCGTACCGTTGGCCCCCCAACACCACAGGCGTTGGTCCTTCGTGACGGCACACGTGTGTGTGGTGCCGACACTCACCGACACCACGCCACGAAGTTTCGTGTCGACGGGAACAATCGAGTCATTGCGTGTTCCGACGCCTAATTGTCCGCGGCCGTTGGAACCCCAGCACCACAGTGAGCCATTGGTCTTGACGGCACACATGTGTGAAGCCCCCACTGCCAGATGTGCGACTCCGCTGATAGGAAGTTGTGTCGGTACGAGTACTGCGGTGCGAGTGGCCACGGAGCGGGCTATCGGAGAAGCTGGAGTGGTCGGTTCGTATGCAGTCTCTAATTGACCCCAGCACCAGAGCGTTTTGTTCGGCAATGTCGCACATGTACGCATGCCACCGGCATACACAGCGGTCGCACCGGTGAAAAGTGACGGCTGGAAGGTGAGCGACATCGTGGTGAGCCCGGTTCCCAATTGGCCGTTGTCATTGAGACCGGTGCACCACACTGCGGTGGCTCGTAGAAGACAGGAATGGAAGTTGCCGGTGGCGACTTGAGAGACCGCAAACACATCCGTAGGGGTGGAAGTCGAAGTAGGCGACACACGTGCCACTGCCGCCGACGCACGGGTCAGCGGCGACAACACGGATCCGCCGACGGTCGTGAGGGCGACCATTGCGGACGCAAGCGGCATGCGGAACTTTCTACGCATCAGGTACTTCACCGTACCGATTGGCACCACTGGTTGAACGTCAGTGAGAAGACGGGTGCCTCTTGGTGGTTGAATTGGGGCTATGAGCATCTATACACAGCAACTCTCGTCACTTGACGGCCAACCCGACGTACTTGCACAGGTCAAGGACAAAGTCACTCTTGTCGTGAATGTCGCCAGCAAGTGCGGTCTCACTCCACAGTACGAAGCACTCGAGGCGATCCACAAGAAGTACGCGTCACGTGGTTTCAGCGTGCTCGGTGTTCCGTGCAATCAATTCATGGGACAAGAGCCCGGAACAGCCGACGAAATCCGTACGTTCTGTAGCAACACATACGGTGTCACTTTTCCGTTGTCTGAGAAGATCGAAGTCAACGGTGATGGCCGTCATGGGTTGTATCGCGAACTCACGACTCATGCAGATGCTGAGGGTGTCGACGGTGACATTCGGTGGAACTTCGAGAAGTTCTTGGTGAATCGTCAGGGCGAGGTAGTCGCTCGCTTCGGGCCACAGGTCGTGCCCGATGCCGACACCGTCGTCTCTGCCATCGAAGCTGCGCTGTAGTCGAGATGGCAACTGTGCCGCGCAACGGTGCGGTCATGCCAGCTGAATTCTCTCGGCACGAGCGAACGGTCATGTGTTGGCCGGCGCGTGAAGAGTTGTACGGCGACTTGTTCGCTGAAGCCGAGCGCGCGCATGCAGAAGTTGCCCGAACCATCTCTCAATTCGAACCTGTCACGGTGATCGCAGATCAACGTCACATTGAGCGTGCGGCGAAAATTGTGGGTGACGGGGTGGACGTCGTCGAGATGCCCATTGATGATTCATGGTTCCGAGACTCTGGTCCTATCTATGTGCGTGACGAGAGCGGCGCCGTGTTGGCCACCTCGTGGACGTTCAACGGATGGGGAGGGAAGTTCTCGCCGATCAGCAAGGACGTCGAAATCGCCTCGCGTTATGCAATGTCGCGAGGTGACGCCCTTCGTGAGATTCCGATGGTCCTGGAAGGTGGTTCATTGACGGTGAACGGTGATGGAGTGCTCGTCACGACCATGCAGTGTCTTCTCCACCCGAATCGCAATCCGCACCTGTCGAAGCGTGACATCGAAGATCGACTCCGCGATGAATTGGGTGCTCGGTCGATCATGTGGTTGCCGCATGGCCTCGAGCTGGATGACGACACCGACGGACATGTCGACAATGTCGCCGCGTTCGCCTCGACTGACCACCTACTACTGCAGGGCTGTGACGACCCAGGCAGGGCCGACCATGCCCGCATGGCCATCAACGCGAAGATCGCCGAGGACTTTCGGACTCACGACGGCACGCCGTTGCGAACCACAGTCGTTCCGGTGCTCCCGTTCACCGAAGTGAACGGCACCACTGTTGTCGTGCCGTATCTCAATTTCTACGTGGGAAATGGATTCGTACTTGTACCTACATGTGGTCATGAAGCAGACGACGACATGGTGGCGTTCATCGGTGAGCAGTTTCCCGGTCGCACGACAATCGGGCTCGATGTCGGAGCAGTGCTTGCAGTGGGTGGTGGCGGCATTCACTGCATCACGCAGCAGGTTCCAGCCGTCAGTGCAACTTCACCGCATTGACCGCAGCTGCGCTTTGGTCAGACCGGAGCGTCGCAGGTGCGAAGCGGCATCACCGTGCGCGGCAGGTGGTCCCGCAAGTCGCTGAGCAAGTCGCTCTTCAACGATTGATGTGAGGGGTCGTTCCACAAGTTCACCTGTTGCAACGGATCATTGCGATGGTCGTACAACTCGCCCTCGGTACCGTCGTGCAAAGTTCCACGTCCCATCGCGGTGCAGGTGAAACCATCTCGATGAATGGTGCGCGACCGCACGACTTTGTCGAAGAGCACGCTGTCCCACTCGGTGAGGACTCGCTCGAAACCGCGTGCACGAGCGTCGTCGTTTGACACGGGTAGTGAAGGTGCTTCGACATATTCAGGTGTGGGCAGGCCGGCGATAGATGCAAATGTTGCTGCCAGGGACACAAGCCCGACAGGTGCATCCACGACACTCGGCGCGACGTGTGCAGAGTTCGCCGGTTTCCAGATGAGCGGAAGACGCATGAGCCCGTCCACGTGGTACGGACCTTTGAAGAGAAAACCGAAGTCACCTTGCATCTCGCCGTGGTCGGTCGTGAAGACGATGTCCACGTCGTCTTGCCACCCCCGGGCTCGAATTGCAGTGAGTACTCGTCCGATGGCTTCGTCAATGAGCTCGTTTTCGATGTGCGTCATCGCGTTCACTTCGCGAACTTGGTCGGCTGTGAGTGTCGCCGGAACCCACTTCGCAGGGGCTTCGTAGTTCGACACGAAGCTGCCGTCGTACCAACCCATCCAATGTGCAGGTTTGCTTCGCAGCACTTCTTCTCGTCGAGCCGGATCGGTGATGTACCCGGCAGGAAGATCGAGGTCGCGCCAGTTCACTCGGCTCAGCTCAGACTGTGGTGGGTCCCATGGGTGATGCGGATCGGGGAACGACATCCAACAGAACCAGTCGTCGTCGCTCGACAGTGAATCGAGCCAAGTGATCGTGCGATCTGCGACCCAATCTGTGTGGTACCACTCCTTGTTGATGGGGTTGTGGTGCACTTGCGGAGCGTTGGTGTCGCCTCCGCCTTTTGAGTTCACCTCGAGATCCATGTCGAGGTTCGGCAGGAACATGCCGAGGGCCTCTGGGTGGTTTGCTCGAATCCAAGCCGAATAGTGCAACGACGCAGCAGGCGAGTGCGTGGCAAATTCAAGATGATCAAACCCACGGTGGGGCACGCGGCTGCCATCGGGCATGACGTGAAACGCTGTCTCTTCGCCGGTTGCCGCGACTTTGTTCTCCACGAATCGACCGAAGGGGTCGACCACCGGCTCGAAGTGAGCTTTCCCGATGAGGGCCGTCTTGTATCCGGCTGTTCGTAGCGTCGCTGCGATGCTCGGAGCATCATCAGGTAGCGGCACGCCGTTCATCCACACGCCGTGTGTGGCGACGTGTTGCCCCGTGATCATGGTGCTTCGCGAGGGCATGCACACCACGTTCTGTGGATGTGCGCGCGTGTAGTTGATTCCGTGCGACGCGAGCGCATCGATGTTCGGTGTGCGGGCGACAGTGCCGCCATTGCAGCCGAGCGAGTCGAACCGTTGTTGGTCGGTGGTGATGAAAAGGATGCGCCTACCCATCAGACTGTTCCCTCCAGGATCGACTTTGCTTTCTTCAACCCGACTCCGGCTGCGCCACCGATGACGAGAGCAAGCACATCTGGCTTCATTGTCGTGCTGTACACCGCCAACGTATGGCCGTGTCCATCGTCCATGACATCGAGCGTGCCGAGATGTCCGGTGACGAGAGGATTGTTGACGATGGTGTACTGAAAACGACGTAGCTCATGGTCGAGAAGCACGATGTCTTCTTCGAATGTGAGACCAGTTGACGTGGTCACCCACCGCTTCTTGCCGTCCACACGGCAATCGGTAAGTGGAAACCATTCGTGAAGGCGAGCCGGGTCTCCGATGAAATCCCACGTGGTGGAGGGTGAACACTCGATGTGCTGCTCGCGACGCACCGTGCCCATTCGGGCGACGCTACTGGTGGCGCTTCACGGTGTCAACAGTCGGTGACTGTCAACCGTGGTGTGCGCTACAGACTCCAGTCAATGGGGTCACGACCAGCAGCCACGAGGGCTTTGTTGGCTTGGGAGAAGGGTTTGCTGCCGAAGAAGCCATTGTGGGCCGACAAGGGAGAGGGGTGTGGGGCCTCGAGCACCACATGGTGGGCACCCGTGATGAGCGGGCGCTTACGCCGGGCCGATGCCCCCCAGAGGATGAAGACGACGGGGTCGGACTTTGCCGCCACGGCAGAGATGACCTCGTCGGTGAAACGTTCCCAACCTTTTCCTTGGTGGCTTCCCGCTTGTCCTGCACGAACGGTGAGTGTCGTGTTCAACAACAACACACCGCGCTGTGCCCAAGTGGTGAGACAACCATGTGTCGGAGTGCTGACACCGATGTCGTCGTGAAGTTCTGCATAGATGTTTCGAAGAGAAGGTGGGATGGAGACACCATGTTGCACAGAGAATGCAAGTCCATGTGCCTGTCCTTCTCCATGATACGGATCTTGTCCGAGTATCAGAATTTTCGTGTCGGCATACGAAGTGGTGTGTAGCGCCGCGAAGACATCGCGTTCGGCAGGGTACACCTGGTGCTTGCGACGCTCACTGGCGACGAAAGATTGGAGCTCGATGAAATACGGCTTGGACAGTTCTGCCTTCAAAATTGGGTTCCAATCCGTCGTCACATGCACGAATATACGCAGTTTGTGAAGTAACTCGACGAGGTTGGGTGGCACCACT
>Ga0129333_10003741_pt1 | contig 14267 bp, 30 predicted proteins | sample CPB6_08_DNA_FD_94474 | JGI IMG/M metagenome (GOLD analysis project Ga0129333, IMG submission 94474) | Freshwater to marine salinity gradient microbial communities from Chesapeake Bay, USA - CPBay_Sum_0.6_0.8_DNA | ecosystem: Environmental > Aquatic > Marine > Coastal | place: USA: Chesapeake... | reverse complement strand
CCTTGATCCATTACACCACGAGTTGTGTAAGCATTAATCAAACTCTCAATTTCTGCTACTGCAAGTTCTAAAGCTTCATTATTACTATGAGAATGTAACATCTCCACCTTACTCATAACAGCCTTAACTTCTGCAGACATTAGTTTATTCTGAAGTTCGCTGCCAGCACTTTGATTAATCATAATCTGTGCAGTTTTGACCAAAGCTTTATCTACAGAAATATCCCATATATAGCTCACTGCTTTAGTAAGCTTTGGAACAAATGTCAATGTACGATCACTGCTATGTCCATAACCAACTTCCAAATACTTATCAAGTTTTTTTAAAGGAATATCAACACTTTCTATTTCTCCATTATTAGGAATGTTAATCTTGAAAGATTCTTTGTAGTTTCTTGCACCTTTTTGATAGTACTTACTCATCTCACCTGCTGATACACGATTTACGGTCATTTTGATCATAAATCTATCCCAAAATGGAGAGTCTTGCTCATCTTTAGGAATTTCATTACAAGTTGCGACAAATAATTTCCATTTACAAGGTACTTTATTTTTACCATTAAAGAGAAACTTCTCGTTCATTACACCCAACATAGCATTTCTAATAGCTGAGCTAGCTTTGTCCACCTCGTTGATGATTACAATATCTGCATCTGCAATAGGAGTGTTAAGATCATATTTATTCTCAGTGAAGAGTTTACCTAAGTCTGGCATACCCTTGATTTCTGATGCTTTAGTACCTTCATCAGTCTCTAGGATGTACATTTTATTAGCAAAGTCTTCTGCTGTCATCTTACCATCCTTGTTTAACCAAGCTTTAGCATATTCTATAATAGTTTTTGTTTTTGCTACACCTGGTTCACCTACTAGTAATAGTGGTAATCCTGTAGCTTCTGCTAATGCTAGCATTTTAAATACTTCTTCCTTATTAATCAAGGAAGTTTCAATATGTCGCACTTCTTGTGCTTGTCTTTTTGTAATTGTTTTTGTAGCTTTTGCCATTTTAAGGGGTCTTGGTTTTAATTTAATTTTTTCTACTAATTGAAATGAATTTTCTCCTATCATACCATTGTAGTAATCATATGCTGCTGTTCCTGGTTCACTATTTCCTATAGGTGGTTCTACTCTATAACCATTTTGTGATTCATAAACACCTTGTTCTACTATAGTTACTTCTTTAAACATATCATCTGTTCCAACTCCCATACCGCTAGCAATAACTCTCACTTTATCTCCTACATTAAATTTATATTGTGGAGCACTCACTGAAACAACACCATTGCTTAGATATGATCGTCCATAATTAGGATGTTTACTACTAAGTATCTCTTGTTCTGTTGTTAAGCCAGTAGCAGCATGAACCCATCTATGTATACCACCATTGGTAACGCTTATTGTATATAAATTACCATCATTGCCTCTTTTATATGTGCCAGGCATAAACCATGTAGCACTTTCTGTAGGACTTGGTCTTGTACTCATAATTTTAAGAGGATCATTAAAGGTTTGCAAAGATATCTGCTGCTTCGTTAGATGCCACTGTTGTTCCTGTGTTAGCCAAAGATACCACTTCCCTCTCCATTGAGTCATTTGACCTCTCAGTTGTGGATCCTTTGGTATTGGTGGTGTTATCATTCTTAGTGTCGTCTATAATGTTAAAGATGGTGATGTTAGTCTCTGCATCTTTAAGAGCAGGATGCTTTCTAATAGCCATAATTTGTGGAGCAGTTGCACCATACTTACTTTCTATACTTCCATAGCCAAGATCATCTTTCTTAAACCATGTTAAACCTGTGTTTAGGTCATTAATTAATTGACTTACTGTCAAGTCTACTTTGTTGATTGCCATTACCAGTTGATTTTAAATTCTGGGCCATTTTGCCCTTCTATAATAGTATTGCAAGCGTTAAATAAATTACCACAATCCCATGTGGTTTTAGTGTATGCTGCTGAAGCAGGATGACTCACTTTTATAACGTGGTGGTGTTCTCCTATTAATCCTTCTAGTTCTTGAGCTTGTTTACCCATAAGTACAAAGATTAATCCAGAGTCTGTATAGTTGAGGATGTCCATAACATATGCAATAAATTCTTGCCATATACTATAGTGAGACCCCACTTTATCCACTTGACATGTAAGAGCTGAATTAAGAAGTAATACACCTTGATTAGCCCATCTAGTAAGATCTGAGTTATGTTCTTCTAATGGAAACTTTGTAGTATTCACTGTAAGATCAATAGCCTCAAATATATTTTTTAAACTAGGTTGTGGTTTACCTGTATTACTACATGAAAAAGCTAGTCCATCAGCTACGCCAAAGTGTGGATAGGGGTCTTGTCCTATCATAACCACTTTAAGTTTATCCACTGGACACTCTTCAAATGCTCTAAATACTTGTTTTAGGGGAGGAGTGAATCTTTTACCTTCACTGCGTTGTTTATATAACTCATTAAGAATTTTCTCAAAGTCTGAGCTTTGTATAAATCCTCTGAGTTTAGTAGCCCAACCTGAAGGTTGAAGTTTTTCTATAAGTTTGAGTTTTATTTCCTCAAGATTTATTGATTCTGTCACAATTTTGGTTTAGATTTGTAAAAAATTTACATATGGAAAATGAAAAAATCCCAGTAAAACTGATAAAAAAAGATGCAATTGTAAACATTACAATTGGCGCAGGAATGATTGAAAAATTAGTTGAAGTCTTAAGTTATTTTGTTAAAAATGTTCCTTCAGAAAAAATTAATGATTATCACAAACAACTTGAAGATTATCAAAAAATTTCTAATAAAGAAAAAGAGTTTTCTGAAGACTGGATGCAACCAGTTACAACATTAAGTATTTTACTTCAAGAAATAAATAAACAAGCTGATCTTCAAAATCAAACAATTGTAGAAGAAGATCTTGAAACCTTCTTAAAAAACAATATTGAAGATATAGTTAACTCAGAGGAAAGTTAATTTGTTCTCCAATTTCGATTGCAGCTTGTATAGCAAGTGATAATTCTTCTTTGGAACATTCCGCAAAGCTTTTAGGTATAAAGTATTCTTTACCTGCTACTTCTCTAGCAAGGCATAATCCTGCTTTATCTTTTACTAGTAATTTCATATTACTAAATGTTTCTCCGGTAAATGTAGCTAATTGTTTTACCATAGCATGTATTTTAGCCAACTGAGGAAGCGTGCCATCATCATGCTGCATTTCATAGAAACATTCCACTATACCATCTTCAGGTATTTTAGAAACAAATAGTTCAAATTGTTTAGAATTGGCAAGGCTAGAAAATTCTAGCCTGCCATTCTTTTTAATATATTTAGTGACTAGGTTGATTGACATCTATATCGAAATATTTAATTTTTGATTGATCTAGGTCTTTAAGAGCTTCATTCACCCATCTTTCATCTACAGTGTTTTTATAACACAGTATATGAATTATTGATTTGTCATCTGGATTTAAACGAAGTAGTCTACCTATTCTTTGACTACTCTTGCGTTCATTACCATAAGCGTGCATAATAATTCCTGCTTTTAAGTTTGGAATGTTTATACCCTCGTTTAATTGTAGAACACAAGATAATTTATCAATATCACCATCTTTAAACTTTTGTAAGTTTTCTTCTGATTCTAAATTTTTAGAGTGTACAGAATACTTACATATTCTGTCTGCTTGATCTTGTGTATTACAAAAAACAATGCATTTTTCTTCAATTTCATTAAGAAGCTTTTTTGTGTAAACTTCTTTTGTTTGAAAACCCATTAAAGCTTTCATACGCATAATTGAAGCTATTTGTTCTTGTTTTTTTGTATTAGATTCCATTATTCTTTGTGTCCAGTAGCCATAGTTTTTTAACTCTGAAGTATAAAAGTGATTGTTTTTTGTTTTTACTTCTATGTTATTTTCAGAAGATAATGACATTTTATGTACAATTATTTTATAATCATTAAGTATACTATCTTCTATAGCATCATCTGTAATGTATTTGTATTTAATTGGACAAAATTGAGCCACCATTCTACCTTTTTCACTATTACCATATCTAGGAGGAGTACCAGTTAAACCTAGTATTTTATTATTATAATGTCCTAAAAAATTTAAATGGCTATCTAACAAACTATGACACTCATCAAGTACAACTAAATCATAATCAAATGGATTTTCTTTATTTAATGAAAGGTACGTTGTAAACTTTACATCAGTAATATTTATATTAAACTTTTGAGCATCTGATCGCCATGAGTCAAAAATAGAAAGCTTGGGTGCTACTACGAGCACCCTTGCTCCCTTTTCTAACCCCTTATAATATTTAATATAGCTAAGACCAATAAGAGTTTTACCAACACCCATGCTAATAGCTAAACCGCATCTTTTATTATTAATTGCTACAGTTAGAGCTTCATTTTGGATTTGTTCTCTTTTGTTCATAATTTTAAAATTAGCTGTTCTGGTACAGCTAGACCCCCCTAATTACTTTATCATGAGTTTAAGTGCCGAAACACTCCATGGAGATGAATAACAAGTAATTTATGTTTTAGCCAACCCTGAGGCAAGGGTACAAGGCTCAAAGTATCCATGATTCGACAAAACACACTAATTATACAATTAGTCAAATACTCTTTGTACAGTATTATCAAATGGATTAAATTCCACTTGATTATATGATCTGTATTTACCAGGTTTAAATATCATCTTATCATGTTCATCATGTGTAAGGATACCCATGTCTTTTAGCATAAAAGTAATACTTTCATCTATTTGGTTGTATTCCATATCTGATTTAGATTCTAGAATATGCTTGTGTCCAATGATTTCTCCTTCACCTAGGACAATACGTTTTGCTTTTTGCATATTTTTAATTTTTAATTGTCATAAATATCATCATAATGACCAAAATCATTATTTTCATAAATGTCATCTAACATCTCTTGAATTTGATCATTAGCTTCATCTAATGGACCATAAGCTCTACCTGCTTTAAATGCAGCTTGTGCTAAACTTTCACAATCATCCATAAATCCCACTCTAGTTAAAGCATCATCTACGTTACGTCTAATAAGAGCTAATTTTTTATAAAACGTTTCTAATTGAATACGTTGTGTTTGCTCAAAGTCTTTTAAAAGTTTAGCATGATCCACTGGTGTGGCCACTGTTAGTTGTTTAGGTTTTCTACCTCTTTTTGCCATAGTTGTAATTATAATTTTTGTAGTTATAAAATGTTACTTTAATAAATGGAGTCCATCTCCATCCTTTGTAATAGATTCTTTTAGCTAGAAAATAGCCTTTCTTTAGGGTCATGAATTTGTAAGTATTCCACTTTGTGAAACTTATCCAATAGAAACTTTTCATTTAATAGATTGGTTATTCATAATAATCATCTTCAGCTTCATCCCATTCTACACGTGAGTCATCTTGAAATATTACCTCTACACTTTTTAATGTTCCATCTTTATCATAATGAGCATATACAGGATACACTCCATCACCAAATGCTGTACTAAATGCTACACCTACTCCTGGATGTCCAAGATTATAATTAAGTTGTCCATGCCCATCATTTGATAATGTTGCTTGAGCACATGCATTATAACTAAATGGATGTGTAGGTTCTTTGTGAACATCTAATTCTTCCCATTCACCTGTGGCTAAAAGTTGATTCATGTTCTTTTTATATTTAGGTATGACTTGCTCATAATTAAGAAAGTCACCTCTATACTGAAGAACATCTTTAGTAACTTTATGTTGATACATTCTTACATCTTGAAATTCTTCTTTTCTCCATTCACTGTCTATATAACATGGGTCACACAGTAGGAGTTGACCTGAATCAACTCCTACATGACCAATTAGTTTACTACTCATAATCTATTCTTTTTTCTAGTTTGTTTGTATTCTTCCCAGCTATCAAGAGCTGTTACAAATATAAAAAAGGCTGTTCCTATTAGAAATACTGATAGTGCAGCTAATACAAATGCTTCTAAAATCATAGTTTTAACTTTCTGAATACATTTTTTCTAAATATTGTTCCTTTGTAAGATGATATGGTCTAAACATATGTTCTGTAATACTAGCTGAGTCTTTTATTTTGACTACAATAATATCACCTTGTCTGTATATCTTCTCTATATTATCAGCTTCTACATCTACACGTACAGTCCAGGCTATAGCCCTAACAGCATCTGGTTTAGATTTTTCTTCTTCATTAGAATACCACCATCTATCTCCTAATGCTGCTTCTTTAGTAACATACAACCAGTATTCTCTATTAGTTGTTGTACACCAACATCTTACAGCATATACAGGTTCAGGTATATTACCCCATCTATCTTTGTTAAATAGTTTAGATCCTTCTATCTGATAGAGTTCATACACATCTTCAAACTCATATGTGTATTCTTTAAACTCGTCATCCCATCTCTGTCTTTTCTTCTTAATCACTTGTCTATCTAAAAGTTTGGGATCTAATTGTTTAAAGAGTTTTTCTATACCAATAGCATCAAAGTATGTACGTCTTTCTTCTGTATTATCTAGCTTAAGAGCTTCTTCTACAGTGACAGGTTCTATCTTATTCCAACATTCTTGTACAAACTGATCAAAGTCATTTAGACTTTCGTGTACAATAACTTCCTTTTGAAAATCTCTATAATCATCAGCATACTTAGTCTTCCATAGTCTAAGAGCTGTTGTTAAATCATACCCACTTCTGTTGTTTACAACGTAGGTTTGATCTGCATAATTAATCTGCATGGTTATTATTTAATTGATTATCAATATCTTCTACAAACTCCTCGTCTAGTTCTAATACAACATCTTTCTCAGAACTTTCTATAGTTTGTATTTCTACTCTTTCAATAGTGTAAACTAGATTCTCTTCTTCTTCTGTAAAATCATTCTTGTTTATAATCCAGCTGTCGTTACAACCTCTAAACTCTTCTCCAGTGTAGCTATCAAAAACAGCTTCAAAATCATCTCTTAAAACTTCCTCTAAGTTATGACAAAAATCTTCATGTTCTTTAGTTACAAACCCATTTTTTACAACAAATCTTGTAGAAATATTTGGTGATTCATCATAGTTTGATTCTATTTCCACATGAAATGTATCAGACCAGAATAGCTTTTTTGGAATAACTATTTTTATATCACAATCTATAGTGTCATGACTGTCTTCACTATAATAGTCTGTACCTTCAAAGCTTTTAGTTTCTGGATTATATATAGCTCTTCCTTGAGCATTAAATTCACCAGCCCAGCTTCCATAATCTAATGTATTATACATCTTATTTACGAGAGCGTCTGTGTATTCATTTTCTACAGTGTCACCATCTATTTCAAAATACACCCATCCTGAGTCTCCACCACCATCCCATACAATAGATATTTCTTTTTCTTCTTCATGTTGTTCATTAAGCCAATTCAATATTGATTTTTTCATAATCTAATTTTTCTTCTTTAATTTGTTTTAAGATTTTTCTTCCTTCTCCAGGTTTGTACATCCAACCTGTTTGATTCATTTCTTTTAAATAGTCTGCTATAGTGGGAATAAATCCAATGTCCTCCATGACATGTTGTTCACCAATAGCTCTTACAGGTATTTGTTTACCATCTCTATTTATTATATACACACCAAACTTTTCTTCACACCAAAAAATACCCTCAGCATGATGTCTGAGGGTTCTATGGCGCATGTCTGGAAAGTGTGCTTTGGTTTCATCAAACCAATTATGTATTGGTAAGTAGTCATCTATATGTCCTCCATGTTTTTTAACAGAGGAAATTGCATGATGTAAAGGATGTGACATACTATTTAGTGTTAATTTGTTCTAAAATATCCATAAATTCAGCAGCTGCTTTAGGATGCTTTTCTATATAAATAAGCAAAGCATCTTGATATTCTGATACAAGTATAGAATCATTATATGCTCTTGAGCTTTTTTCTATCACTATTGTTTCAGTAGGTTTTTTTATTAATAAAACAGATAGAATAATACTTGCTATAATAAATATAACTAGAGAGATTTTAATGATATATTCTTTCATTTGTTTTTAATTATTTTTGATAGAATTTCTTCCATCATTTTATTAATTTTTATATGAGCTTTATGTTTACTATCAGGAGGAAAGTATTCTGTTAATTCTGATAGTACAGCATATTGAGCTTTTAATTTTGCAAGATTAACATCTTTTGTTTTCATAAACATTAATTTTGTAGGAAATATGCTACATTAAAGCCATAACTGGTCATTAAAGTAGCATAAATCATACATTTTGTTCCTTTTGTGACACATTATCTTTACACTTATCACAGTATTGTGATGGTAGTAAGTTCTTACTTTTACCTAAAGTAAAGTCTAGTTCTTCTTTAGTAAAGTCTTTACCTGTTTTAATGATAACGCTACAGCTAGAGCATAATAAAGCTAAATTACCTCCATTAAACTTAATTATTGCTTTATTCACTTTGTTTTTTCTTTAAGATGTAAGTTTCAATTATAGATCTAAGTTCTATAATGTGATCTTCTAATATTTTAATATGTTTATCTTTATTTTCCATAATTTCCTCATGAAGATTATTCATTTTTTCTATATCTTCTTTTAATTCTTCAAATGTCATTGTTCATTATTTAAACGTGATTCACTAAATCCAAGTTCTTTAGCTTCTAAAGGATTCTGTTCTATCCAGGAATGGCAGTTTCTGCATACAGATAACCATGTACCAACTTTGAGATAGTTTTCACCTACACGGCCAGCTTTGTGATGTACGTCTGTACTTATTCCTGTACAACCTACAAGTTTAGCTTCACATCTAGGCTTAGCTGTGATAAATGCATCTCTTAGTAGTGCATATTTATCCATCTCACCCTGTCTCTTTTTAGAAACAGGGGAGATAGATTTAGGTTTTTCTATACTATACCAGCATTCTTTACAATACTTTTCTTTTCCATGTGATTTCCAGATGTATTTCATTTGTTCACATCCGGCACATTTTTTAAGTTTTTGTGTGATCATTATACTAAATTAAAAAAGTTTTCTGGTAAAACATTGTATTTAACAAGCCTTTCTGCAATCATTTTTGAATTAATTTTTAAATCTTTTAGAGAAAGTATACAAGTAGAAGAAGAATCAATACCTTTTACATTTACCATTTTTTTAACCACAGGTGATTTTGGAAACAATTTCAATAAAAAATTATCAACCATTGTATTACTAACTTCTAATTTATAATTGTTTATTACTTCTTTGGCTTTATTATGTTTTAATTGAATATTTCTTATCGTCTGTACACGCATTTCCATTAGAACTTCATTAGGAATTGCTTTTAAACCATATACTGCTTCTGTATATAATTTTCTTTGAATTTTATTAAATCCAAACTCTTCTGTTACTTGATATTTATCAAATTTTCTAGTTTTAATAATGTCTTGATTATTATAATAAACAAATTTGTGTTTGTTTACATCTCCAAAGTTAATTGTTATACCCTTAGAGTTTGCTGAGATTGTTTTGTTTGGATTCATTTGATTAAGAGTTTAAAAATATGGGGCCTACAATTAATGTAAGCCCCATAAAGGTGTTAAAATAAAAGTATTAGAGTTCAGCTAACTTAGTTTTATCTGTATTATTTCTACTGATCTTCATCATTGCTTTTTGAGCTGCCTGTACCTCACGAATTTCTTCACTATTGTCATGGGTAATCAACTCATCATAGCTATTAGGATTTGTTGTATAGAAAGTTTGACGATAGATTGGTTGATCATCAATACGACATACAACTCCTGTATCACCAGCAATTTTAAGATCACGATCAGGATTTTCTGTATTAAATGGACTAAGAGATTCTTTAATTACAATACTACCAGGAAGTTGTTGTCCTGCTGTATAATTTAAAGTTTGCAAATCTTCCACTTTACCTTTAATAAGAGTAGAACGTTTACTAATCTTTAACCATCCTTTGTCACTAACCATTGGAGCTGTTTGTTCTACACGAATGTAGCCATACTCTGGATTGTTTTTAGAAATGCCAATTACATTTCCATTTTCATCTGCTGTTACAAAAACTTTTGTGTTCATACGATTTGTTTTTTGGTTTTAGTTTAAAATAAAAAACCCCAGCAATTGCTGAGGTGTGTAAGTGTTTAATTGATTTTGTTATTCTTCTTCGTAATCTATGTCTAAATCATTGATTTTATCTTCTTCAGATGCTTCAGTTAAATCTATAGAAGGTTCTTCAATATAATCATCTTTAACTTGTTTAGACAATATAGACCCAAACCAAGGATTCTCTTGGTCATCGCCATAATTATATGCTATAAGATACTCAAGCTCTTCGTCAGTCATCTCTACAAATTGCTCAGTGCTTATTTCTATAACTTTACCATTTGGTAGTTGATATAACACTTTTATTATTTTCTATATAAAAGTATATATAAAATAACAATAAAATAAATAATTACATCTAAAGAGTGGATAATATAGCTATAACTAACTTTTATTTGTATCTTTAGAAGCTTTTTTTGCTTTCATATCTCGCATTTTTTTCTTCCAATAAGCATTTGTTTTATTGATATGCTCTTGTTTTTCTATAAGTTTTTCATTACATTCTTTTAAAGCTTCTTGTGCTTCTTGTAACTGTTTTTCTAGAATTTTTGATTTTCTTCCAAATAAATCCATGTTTAATCTTTAAGTTTAGCAAATAGTCCAGCAAATCTTCCTTGTATTTTTTCTGGTTGTGAAGAAAATTCGCATTCTATAAGTTCAATTTTATCTACCATATCTCCTTCAGAAGTAATTTGTTTACCATGTCTTTTAATTTCATACATTGTAAACTCATTTCTATTTTCAAACTCCAATGTTATTACAATTACTTCTTTTTCAATAGGCATTTCTTGCCAATTATTTAACTGTTCTGGTTTCTTAGCAGTTCTTATCCATGCTTCTGATGTCCAAGCCAATGCTTTAGAATCATAAATTTTCTTTACCTGTTTCGCAATTTCAGGAAAAATCTCATTTACAAATGTTTCTTTTCCTTCTTCATCAACCATTAATTCATCAGGTATTGGAATATGAATAAGTGCTGGTTTTACTTTATCAGCATCTTTTTTTGGCTCTTTTTCCATTGCAAATATACTTATATGTGGAAATATGCTACCAAATTCTAGAACATATGATTTTATATTTTCTATAAAATCAGTTTTTAGTGATTCAAATTGTTCTTCTGTCATTTTTTTAGATTATAGTGTCCAATAATTTTGTATTCAAAAAGAAAGTTTTTGCTAATAGTAGCTTTAGGACCCATGTTATGATAAACATCACCATTTTTTAAATAAATACCAATGTGAGTAGTTGTTGGTTTAAGATTCCAACAAATAATATCACCTGGTTTATAATCATTAAGATTTTGCGTGATTGGTTTAGAATATCCCTTTCTTTCAAAATATTTCATAATGTTTGGCACTCTTCTGTGATCTATGTTTGCATCAGGCGCAGTTAATCCCCATTTATTTGGATATTCATTAAAATGAGCTAACATATCTTCATGAATTAGTTTTTGTAAATCTATTCCATTTTCACGAAGCACTCTTATAACAACATCTGAACAAGCACCTCCTGAAGGCACATCACCATTAGGGTATGATATTTTGTAATAAGAAGCATCATACCACCATGTTTTTTCATTATTAAATTTAATAGCTGTTCTATAAATTGGATTATTAATAGATACATCTAATGATGCATTATTTGAACATCCTAAAATAACTATTAAACTTGTAATAAACAGTTTTTTCATATTTCAAATAATTGATTTGTTACTTCTTCTATTCTACCTTTATATACAGGCATGCTGCTTGTTTTGTTTATAAAGGACATTATTACAAATAGTTCAGCAAAGTCATCATAACCTGCATCACCTGAGAACATTTTTTTGGGAAATACAATCATATTTCCTGTATCTACAAGTTTAATTCTTTCTTCACCTCTAGCATTATCAGACCATGTCTCACCTTTACTTCTATAAAGAGTGATTTCTTCATGGTTGTTGTCATTTATATCCACTGTAATATTGTACTCATGGATTTCTACATCATTTTCTGTGTTGAATACTCTATATTGTTTCATCAATTAATAATTTTTTTTAATTATTTTAAGAAGTCTTTCTACACGTAAATGCAGAATAAAATAACTTATGCACCACACTGCACAGTTTAATTGCCATATACAGGCATCAAAACCTTTGTTTAAATTCATAAAAAATGATGTAATAGCACATACAAATGCTATTGTCATAAATACGATTGATAAGTTAATCTTCATAGTTGTTTGTTTATATAATTGTAATAAATATCATAGGCTTGTTCTTCAGCCCATGTAATAATTTCTTCTTCTTTGTGAAGATTCCATTGATGCTTTTTAAGTGACATGTGCATCATCTCATGCATAACAACACCAAACACTTTGATAGGATCTGTGTGTTTACTAGTATTTATAAATACAAAACAAGGGTCTGCTAAATCATAGTTTCCATCTTGTTTAGGTATGTAGTTACACAGTCCTTCTATGTGTTGGCATTCATCTATATACAATCCATGCATTTCATGCACATCAAAATAATTAAACAGATGCACAGGATCATGACTTAGTATAAGAAGATAGTCTGGTTTACGTATTATTTTAGTCATTGCTTTCACCAGTTGCTATGTCAAACTGATCACCTATTGTTCTTAATGTTTTGCCTAAATGCTTAGCCAAGTTTCTTAATGCATCATGCTCTAAACTATCTAGCCACTCATCTTGCTTTTCTTCAGGACAGTCTTCAAAGCATGTAGGTTCTCTTTTGTCTTCACCATCAAATTTGTGGAATATGTATATTCCTGATAGGTTTCTTCTATTCATTTTACTTCAGTTAAAGTTATAGTTGCTTTTACAATACCAAGTTTACCACCTACCATATCTCTTTGCATCTCTCCGTTTAGTATTTCATTCTTGAATTCTTTAAACTCTTCTCCCTTTGCTACTTCTTCAGGAATAGTAATTACAGTTTTGATTTCAAATGTTTTATTCATTGTTTCTTTTTTAATTGTTCTCTATACATTTTTGCACCATTTATATAGTGTTTTATTGCTTCATTATCATAGAAATTGTTACTTCCATCATAAGGAACTCTGAAACCATATTTTTCTGCCCATTTCTCTATCTCCTCATCTGATATTTCTGTTTGGGAAGATGTAGGATTGATTAATTGCTCATATTTTTCACTATCTACCCAAAATTTTACTTCAGAAGGTTCATCACTTCCCTTACTTCCATAAGTTTCATTATAGTATTGTTCTGATGTTACAGTTCTCCAACTACCATCATCTTGTAGATGTGATTGTTCATCTCCATGAGCATCTAAAATTTGCTGTTTCTCTTTTTGTTTAGCTAATCTTTTAATATCAAGATAATCACTTGCACTAATTGATATGCTTAATTCATTAGTTTTAGTAGTTAAAAAAACAAGACCTTGTTCTTCTAATTGTTCAAATACATATTCTATTGATGTCATAATTAATCTTTTTTAGGTTGTTTAAGTGATTGGATAATTATATCAGCATTTTCTGAACTTTTATACAATCTTGCTTTTGCCATTGCTTCTCTAACTTGTTCCTCTGTATATAGAGTTTCTTGTTGGGGAAGTTCTATCATTTCGTTGGTGTCAACAATATGATTTTCTTTTAATTCATCCCCTTTAGGTATTCTTTGTATTATCCCTCCCCAATTTATCTCTGTATATTCATCACTTCCATTATTCCCATAAGTTTCAGCAAAGTAAGTTTGAGAGTCAAATTTAGGCGCATTGTTAATATGATATTGATATTCATATTCTTGACCTTCATCAAAAGCATCTATTATCTGTTGCTTTTCCATTTCTTTAGCTTGTTCAAAGATTTTAACATATTCTTTTCCTAATGAACCACTATGTCTTTTTAGTAGTGCATCAATCATCCAATTAACTGCTGTCATAAGTTTATATTTTGGTTTATAATGGTACTATTAGTACTGTTTTAGGAATAAAAAAGACCCATTTTCAAGGACACCAACGATAGATTTTGGAGTATGTCGCAATCCACCTTATTTGGTTTTAAATGGGCAAACCTATTAGGAATTATTAAGCTTCGTCAAGATGAATACATCCAGAACATCAGCACCTAAATACACAACTTTAACTCACCAGTGTAAGTTGTCACCACTGCTAACTGACGATTTAGAAGCTTCTATGAACACAACTGAGGTGTCAGGAAGAGAGG
>Ga0129333_10003739_pt1 | contig 14269 bp, 7 predicted proteins | sample CPB6_08_DNA_FD_94474 | JGI IMG/M metagenome (GOLD analysis project Ga0129333, IMG submission 94474) | Freshwater to marine salinity gradient microbial communities from Chesapeake Bay, USA - CPBay_Sum_0.6_0.8_DNA | ecosystem: Environmental > Aquatic > Marine > Coastal | place: USA: Chesapeake Bay... | reverse complement strand
TGTTTTTTGAGTATTTATGAAGGATAAGCGATGAGGACAATTCCGGAACCACCAGAACCTCCACGAAGTGGTGAAGTATTACCACTTCCTCCTCCACCACCAGATCCACTATTTTCTTTTGCACTAGTAGCAGTATTAGGAGTTGCGACAGGTCCTCCACCATTACCCGCACCAGCATAAGGACCACCTGGTCCACCACCTTTTGGTGCAGGTCCAGCACCACCATATCCACCACCTCCTCCGGCAAACCAATAATAACCACTAGGACCTGGGTATCCCAAACCACCTCCATCTGCTCCAGGTTGAGATATTGGATTTTGGAACATTGATGGTGCTTGAATTCCTGCTCCACCGTGTCCAGAATCTCCTGGTCCTCCAGTTCCAGCACCACCACCACCACCGCCAACATTACTGGGGATATCATTAAATCCAGGATTACCTTGTCCAGGAGTTCCAGTTCCTGCACTTACTGATCTATTAATTCTTTCACCACCACCAGAACCACCTGGTTGCCCTAATCCTGGAGTTGGAGCTTCTGTTCCTCCTCCACCACCACCAGTTGCTGTTCTGGGTGAACCAAAATAAGAATTAGATCCATTTGGTGAACCTGAGGTGGGACCATCTATAAAAGCTCCGCCGCCACCAACTTGAACAGCAACGGGTCCATTCGCAAGAGTTAATGACGGTTGAGTTGTGGGCATCAACCCAGGTATATTGGTAAGAACGCCGCCGGCACCTCCACCACCACCATCATCCCATCCACCAGAACCACCACCTGCTATTACAACATATGAAACATCAATAGGTCCATTAGTTACATTAAAATCACCAGAACTCGTAAAAGTATGAATAACTTTATTGTTATAATAACTAATAGCACCACCAGTTGCTTTTGCAGTTCCTGTTTGGATAGTGCCGATTTGATACCGGACTACTACGATTCCGGAACCGCCATTTCCTCCAGAAGAAGGTTGTGGTGCATTTGGGTGTTTAGGATTATAAGGTCCGGTTTCTATTCCACCACCTCCACCACCACCAGATCCTGCTGTTCCTTGTCTATCTGCTAATGAAATTCCTATCCAATATGCTCCGCCAGAACCTCCACCACCTCCTGGAGGAGCACTATTCATAGTTGTTGGAGTTGCTGCAGGAGCAGTTGTACCACCACCTGTTCCAAAGTTTCCATCATAATCAAAATAACCGCCACCACCACCACCAGCGTAAGTTACTGGATTTGTTGGACCATATGCAAAAGTATTTGCTCTTCCAACACCCCCGACTATGTTTGGGCAATCAAATGGCGCTGAACCTCCGGGAGGAAGACTTCTAGTTCCAGGATATTTTGAAGATATTGCTCCAGCCCCAGCGGCAGCACCACCACCTCCAGTTGCTTGGTTACTTCCAGAAGGAGCTCCACCAGCACTTCCATAACCAGTAAAAAATGGAGGTGCTGGAGATTGAGTGGCGTTTCCAGCACTACTATTTTCAGAGGCTCCACCACCAGAACCTCCAGAATTTCCTGCTTTTGGAGTGTTTCCAAGACCACCATATCCACCACCATTCGCAGTATAAGTGGTTGGACCACTTGGGTCTACGAAAGTAGTATTTGCGCCGTTAGTTCCAACTGTTGTATTATTTACTGCAGCTGCGCCACCAGCACCAATATTAATACTATAATTTCTTACTGATAATGGAAAAGATGTGGATTCTAAAAGACCACCGGCACCTCCTCCTCCCGACCAGTTTGGACCAGAACCACCACCACCCCCGCCAGCAACCATTAAAACACTTGCTGTTGATGGCAAATTCCCAAGTGCTGTTACATCAAGAGTACCTGAAGAGGTAAAAATGTGTGCTCTATAAATCGCTCCTGATCCTGGATCGGTATAATCACTAACGACACCACCAGTTGCTGTTAATCCTTGTGGCGCAGAATAAGGAACAGCAGCATCAGTCCCCGTCTTTGCGAGATAATCAATAAAACTTGCTATCGGGTTGTTGAGAGAACGAAGAGCCATCTTATGGTTTTTGAGTATTTATGTTAGGTAACGGATGACGATGATACCAGGACCTCCAGAACCTCCAGTTCCACTAGTTCCACCACCACCACCACCGCCACCGGAATATGTAACTCCAGGTGTTCCGCTTCCCGTTCCACCTGCACCGCCACCTCCTAAACCACCTGCACCTTGAGCAGCTGGACTTGGATAAGATCCCCCTCCTCCACCGCCAGCAAAGTATCCACTTAAAGGTGCAAGTTGAGGAATTCCAATCAATGGTCCAGTAAATCCTGGGAATTGAGATCCTACTCCACCATTCGCAGTGGGTCTATTTGGATAAGTTGGATTGTAACTAAAACCTGGGCCGCCTGCACCGCCACCGCCGCCACCAGTATATGGACCATCATTATATCCAGGTGCTCCAGGATTACCTTGTGATGGTGATGTGGGTGGAGTATTTCCTGATCCGCCAGTATATGTGGTTGCACCACCGCCTCCACCACCAGATCCTCCTGTTTTACCGGAGGTTGGTGAAGTATTACCGTGACCTCCCCCTCCACCTGTTGAGGTTATGGTATGAAAGGTAGAGTCTCCGCCATTTGTTCCTGTAGTTTCTGGATTAGAATTTGGTGTTCCACCGGGACCTCCACTTCCAACAACAACTGGATAAGAACCTACGGTAAGAGTTAGTGGTGATCCTGCTAATGGGTGTCCAGGTACATTAGTTCTTAATCCACCGGCACCCCCACCACCTCCAGCGTTACCTCCACTAAGAACTCCTCCACCGCCGCCACCAGCAACAACAAGATATTGTACAGTTCTTGGTTCAAATAATATTAGATTATCTGGAGAAACAAATACGTGATAGGTGTATCCATTTCCTGGAGTTAATATTGTACCACCAGTAGTGGAAGTGGGGGCAGGTTTAGAAGCCCTATTACCAGTTCTTCCAAACCTATTTCTAAATGCCGCTCCAGGATTTCCAAACGATTGGACGCCCATAATCAGATATCCGTATCGCCATTAACTAGGAAATTAACAGCAGAACCAATACCAGCACCGCCAGTATCAGGTGCATTGACCTCTACGACTAACTTGTCTGACCCAGTTAGTGTAATTGGATAGTTAGTTTCAAAGAACGTTGTTTCGCTAGGTGCTAAATCAACTCTTAAAATTCTATATGCAGTTATTCCAACACCAGTTACAGGAGATGAAGTACCAGTTGGATAAATGTAAAGTGAAGTTCTTGCAGTACCAAGACCAGTATTGTGCATTACAATACTACGAATATAAGTTGTAGATATTGTTCCAACACCACCAGCAGCAGTGGTAACACCTACTGTTAGAATACCTACCGTTGCAATACCAGTAACAGCGGTAACATTAAGTAGTTCTGTCTTTCTGAGCGCCATTTTATTACCTCTTTGTTGTATTTAGAAGAATAGGTTTGCGGTGATATCACTAGCACCACCAGCACCTGCTGCGGCAACACCAGTCAGGTACTGACCATCTCCATAGTATGTAACAATACCTGTTGTTGCAGTTACGATACCAGAAGTAACTTGCACTGTTCCTAGTGTTGTGACACCAGTAACGTTTGCGTTTGTTGCAGTTACAGTAGTGGAGGTTAATGTGGTAATCGTACCAACACCAGCATTAACCTGACCGCTAAATGTAGTTGCTGTTGCGATACCAGCACTTACAATATTCCTACTATCATCAATGATAGTAGACCCTGCTATCTTGATTGCCATTTTCGTTTACACTAGGCAGTTTTTACTATTTATTGTTTTTGAGTTCTTCTACTTCTGCTTTCAATTCCTTGATTGCTTCAATCAGAACACCAATGATACCATTATAGTTCACAGTCTTTGGATCGTGACCGTGTACAAGTTCTGGGAGAACTTCTTCCAGTTCTTGTGCAATCACACCATAAGAAGGAAGACCACTCTCTTTCCAATCAAATTTTACACCACGAAGTTGGTCTACCTTGGATAATGCACTATCAACCGTAGTTACATTTTCCTTATAACGGAAATCTGATAGTGAATTAAAGTCCGTTGCGGTTATAACACCAGAAGAATTGATATTACCCGTAGATACTGATGTGGATGTAACAATACCAGTTACATTAATACCACTTGGATTGATATTCAGAACTGATGAACCTGTTGATACAATCGTAAATTGACCAGATCCAGGTGAGAAGAAACCAGTCTGTGGGTCTCCAAGGAAATACATTGATGGAGCTGATGCAGACCCAGGAACAAAGGAAACATTAGACAGTGAAGTGATGACACCAACATTAAATGGTGCAGCATCAACCCATTGGGCACTATTAATATCCTGATAGTAAATGAATAGTCGTCCGAGATTTGTATTGTACCAGAGATTACCAGCAGTGATAATTCCAACAAAAGCATCTCCTGGTGTGGAACCAATACCAATAGAAGCACTACCACTGCCACCACCAGTAATTGTGACAGTTGCAATACCAGTGTTGCCATTGTAATAAACTGTTGATACACCAGGACCAGCAAACTGAATAAAGGAAACTCCATAACCAACAACACCACCAGTTGTTCCAAGACCAATCGTTGCAGTTAGATTTCTTGCATTTCCAGTGAGGTATGAACCATCACCATAATAAGTGACGATACCTGATGTTGCAGTAATAATACCAGATGAAACTTGTACTGTTCCTAGTGTTGTGATACCAGAAACAACCTGAAGACCGCTGTTGAATGTTGCAAGTCCTACAAAGGTTGATACTCCAGTGACTGTTAAATCATTGAAAGTATTAGGACCATTTGCAATTGCTGCTTCAATCGTTGCAGTCGTTGTTGCATCAAGAGAAGCAATGTTCTGGAGTTGTCTTGCAGAACTAATAACTTGAGTACCATCAACATAATAAGCATTCGCAGTTGCAACACCAGAAGAACTTAACTGATTAGTAAAGAGTGTTCCAGTGACTGTTGCACCAATACTTAAAGTTTCAAACTTCTTCGCATTATCATAATAAAGTTCTACTGAACCGTCTTGATTTGCAACGAATGCATTTTCGCTGGTGTTTGTGCGAATATTAACACTTCCACCATTGCTCTGGACATATAGATTTCCTGCACCCTGTTCTTGAATGTAACTATTAGAACCGTCGTGATAGATGTTTAAGTCACTACCATCACCAAAGTAGAGACTGGTGTTATCAACAAACTGAGCATATCCTCTAAATGTAGAGATACCATAAGCAATCAGTTGATTTGTAGTGGTTAATCCACTCACATTCAGTTGCTTAATGGTAGCAATACCTGCACCACCATCAGCACCAACAAATAAAGTTTCTTGTACTTTTAAATCTTGGACTGTTGCATCATCAAAGATAAGGTCATCAACAACCAAATCACCAGTAATTCGTGCATCACCATAAACATAGAGTGCAGTCTGTCCTGTAGAGACTGGTGAACGAACGTCCAGTAAATATGCAGGACTTGCACTTCCAACACCAACTGACTGACCATAACCTACGGGTCCAGCGATAACACTGAAGACTGTTCCTCCAGTTCCAACTCTTAATTCGTTGATAACTGTGGTAATTCCAACTGCATAGATATCAGTTACGCCAATACCACCACGAACATCTAATTTATATGCTGGAATTGTGGACCCAATACCAACTCTTTTAGTGGTTGCGTTTGCAAGAATGAGGTCTGTAGCGACTTCAAAACCGTTCTTAACTACAAAATTCTTATTAATAGCCACGGTTCACTATCCCCGTTAGATTTTAAGTATTTATTAACTTACAACACGAAGAATGACTTTTGCATCACCAGTGCTACCACCAAGAGTTGATGTTACAACAGTCACTGACCCATCAGTGTAACCACTTCCTCCTCCACCGCCACCTTCGTTTCCACCTGCTCCACCAGTTGCACCATTACCACCATTTCCTCCATTACCAATCTTTGCTCCTGCAGTTTGGATAATATCATATCCTGCTTTATATCCTCTTGTAATAGACCCAGTGTTTGTAACTATTGTTCCGTCGCTTAATCTAAATTGCGATGTTCCAATATCACTACAAGCACTTAATCCCTGGTTTCTCCAATAAACACCTCTTGCACAGGGAAGAACTCTACCCCCATTAGGAATCGCTGCTTTGGTATCTGGAGATATTGAAGTCAGTGATGTTAATGAACCAAAAATTCCATTTGATAGTAGTGTCCCTGCAGTGAAATTTATTCCACCCTGGCCACCACCTCTTCCAAATCCAGACTGGCCAGCAATACCAACACCACCACCAAATCCACCTCTACCAGAAGCACCTGCATTTCCACCACCACCAACACAGGCAATCAACTGACCCTTTCTATAGATGAATGGAGTATTGACTGATGTAGTGAGACCTGCAATCACATATTCAGTGTTTCTTGATAAAGTAAAACGAACTCTTGAGAACCCACCTTCACCACCAACATAAGAACCAAAGTTAGTTCCCTTACCACCATAGAGGTCCATTTCTACAGCAATATCTCTATCTGGTGCATAAAGACTGAAGTAATTTGTAACTCTACCAGATGTGGGGTCACCTAATGCAGAAGTAAATTCATATGCCCCATTGAATAAATTGATTAATGATATAACTCCAGTATCAGTGTTTCCAATCGTTTCTACATTAACATTGTATTGTTCTGCTGTAGAAAGAGATGTGAATTGAGCAACATCAGTAAAGACCGGTGAATTGCCTGATGATGCAGAAGAAATCTTACATTGCGCTGTTCCAAGACCAACATAGTCTGCTCTTACTGTAAGTGTAGGTGTTAATGCGCCACTTAAAGTTGTATTTTGTTGAACTGTTTGGGTTGTTGTCGTTGTAACTGGAACTGCAACTTGAACTGCTTCTGTATAAGGTTCTTCAACGGTTCTTGTTTCTGTCCACTTATATTCAACTTGAACATATCCATCACCATAATGTTCTGTTCCAGTGAAATCAAAAGACATTTGACTGGAGTCATAAGCACCAAAGGTTCTTCCGCCCCCGCCTCCTCCTCTATCATTATCAGCACCTCCGCCGCCACCCCCACCTACGGGTCCTGACCCACCACCACTTGCTCCGCCGCCACCACCATCTTGGCCTGCTCCGTTACCATCCGCGCCACGGGATAGTAGAGCAATTGGTCCACCACCAAATCCTCCTGCAGGTTCACCACCGCCTCCACCACGATTCCAGGAACCACCACCACCGCCAGATCCTCCTGCAGCAGTGATGGTTTGTCTTCCAGTTCTACTATCATAAACTACGGTAGCACCTCCACCGCCGCCACCTGCTCCAGACCAGTTTCCAGCATCTCCACCTCTTCCACCAGGAGCACCACCAGATCCTGCGGGCCCTCCAGTTCCACCACCGCCACTTCTTCCGTCTCCACCTCTTCTTCCAATTGTAAAACTTAAATTTCTTCCACCTGAATTATAAAAAAATCTTCCTGCTCTACCAGCACCACCAGAACCTCCAGGACCACCATTATCTCCACCACCATTTCCACCAGAACCACTTGCAACTCTTACGATAACATCATAAGAACTATCTGGTAAACTGATTGATCCATCGTTTGTGAAAGTTCTATTTTCACTTTTCTGTTCGCTAATATCTCTTCTTCTATAGACAGTTTGTTGTCTTGTTTCGTAAGAAGTTGTTGTAGTTGAAACAGTGACGTTTTGATATGTCGTAACTGTTGAACTATCTTGTGTTAGTGGAACTCCATTCCAATACCATTGATAGGTTAAATCATTAGCAAAGAAATCGTCAGTCAGTCCAGCGTTTACAGTGAACGTAGCGTTTTGATTAACAGCAACTGTACGATTTGATGGTTGCGAAACAATTTCTGTTAAAGGATAAACTGTTAATGTTGAGATTCCAGAACTTGCTGGCTCTAGAATTGCATTACCTGTTGATCTCGCACTTCCTACTGTAACTGCAACTCCAGGTAATCCATATGCAGAAGGAACATAATCTGCCGTTAGATAAAATTCTCTTTGGTTATCTGTCGGCGTTATAAGTCTTGATAATGTTAAAGTTGTTGTTCCAGTTCCTGTAACATAAGTGCTATCACTTAATGCACCCACACCAACTTCATACCAACGATAAGTAACAAATCCAGTATTTGTTGCTGGGTTTGATACTGATCCAACTGTAATGAATGATGCTGTTGCAATACCAGTGAAGGTAGCAATCCCACTCCCAGTCCCAGAAACGACACCAGTAGAAGCAACTCCTACTGGTTGTGATGTGAAGGATAGAATGGGACCGTTAAGGTCTAGAGTGGTTTGCTGACTATTTTGCATAGTGCTCTACCTTAGTTGAAGTTTTGACCGACTACGACTCCGTACAATCCAGAACTTGCAATATTCGTTCCATCAAAAGTCTTGAAGGAATAGATATCAGTTCTACTTGCAACTGTTGTAACACCAGGTAGCACACCACCTGCAGGCCAGTAAACAGGGATTGATGTTCCACCAGAGTTCTTAAAGGTATCAATACCAACACTGCGATTACCTGTTGTGTCTTGATCAATTCTTAGGGTAAATTGTGTTGATCCTACAGGTGGATTAAGAACGATAAATTCGTTAATATTACCCGTTGCAGTACAGATGAATGACTGTGCCTTGGATAGGTCTACAGTTGCGATACCAGCAGATACAGTGATGAACTCTACATTTTCACTATAAGTCTTAAATCTTGTATGACCTTCAACATCAAGTTTTGCTCTTGGGACCGTTGTACCGATACCGACCAATCCACCAGTTGATACAATTGCTGTTGAACTTGCTCCAACATAAAGTGAAGTCGCAGTTACAATGCCAGCAGTAATTCTACCTGATGCACTGTTCAGGTCATATGCACCTGTTGCTGTGATGATACCAGATACAAAGACGTTATTTGCAGTGATGATACCAACAAACTTTGCTTCACCATTTGCATAAAGAGTTGTTGTTGCTGTTCCGATTGATCCAAGTTCAAGATTAAATCTTGGAACTGAAGTACCAATGCCAACATTATTCAGTGTAGTGTTATAAATTCCTCCAGTGATATTGGTCCATCCAGCAGCAGCAACGTTTACATTGGTAAGTGCGCTACCATCACCAGAGAATGCTGTAGCATAACACGTACCAATGATATTTGTGCTACCATTGACGTGTAACTTAAAGTTGTTTGCTGTAGTTCCAATACCTACACCACCATTTCCATCAACAGAGAACTGGGTTGTTCCAGATCCAACCAGAAGTTTTGCAGTTCCTGGTGAAGTCGTTGCAATTCCAACTTGATCAAAGAGACCAATGTTGAGTGTCTTGGAAAGGCTAATAGGACCAAAGCGATACCAATCATTGTTGGTGGTATAAATCCAACCAACATAACCACCCGCAGTTGGGTTATCTAGATATACAATGTCTCCTGGGTTTCCTGCAAGTGCTGGTGTTGCAATACCAACAGTATACTTTCTTGAAACTGTTGAGTCACCTTGTAAGAACAGGGAGAATGCTTCAATACCTCTTGTGGATGTTGATGTAAGTTTGTTGCTGAAAATAACAGGTCCGTTAAATTCAGATGTTGCCTTACCATCACTACCACCTTCAACACGAATAGAACGTCCAAAGGAACCTTCAATTGGGTTGATAACGTTTAGTCCTGGAAGTGCTCCAATGTCTTCACCGATGACTGTTTGAATTGGGGTATCAAAGATTTCCTCCAATCCAGTGATGGAGCTCATCTTCTTGTTACCAGAGTATGAAATACCCTTATCATTCATACCAGTATAGAAGTTAATACCTCCATTCAGTCTGGTTGATTGTGCAAGAAGTTCTTCCTGAGCAGAGATTTGACGATCTTGTTTATCGGGGAATGCAGTTGAATAGTTACCAGGACCAAATCCAACATATTCAAAGGTATGACCTGATGCGCGAATAATGGAGTGTCTTCTTAATTCAACTGGTTTGATATCAATCTTTCTAACAACAGTTCCAGCAATGTGGGTTGTTGCTTTTGAGCCAAGAACACCACGGAAGACAGTCACTGGGTTTGTAGCACCAGTAACACTGCTTGTAGATGTTGTGGTCTTAATTCTTACAATTTCATCATCAATCATCAAGTAGTCACCAATATTCACATCTAAGTTAGAAACTGATGTGATATTGATTTGATCAGTCGTTGCATTAATAACTGGACTTGATAGTGTAGTGGTGATACCAGCATAAATCGTGGTCATTCTACCATTCAAGTTTTCATTATCAATAGTAATTACACCATCATTGGATGTTACACCTTCACGATATGCAAAGAGTGTTCCTGTTGCTGTTGGAGCAACAGTAGAAATTCCAACATTAATCTTAAATGATGTAAGACTTACATTTTCAGTAACAACAAAGTCACCAGTATAAAGAGTTTCATTTGCACCAACAACACGAACTTTATTATCTACTTTCAGTCCGTGATTGTTTGATGTAGTGACTGTTGCAATACCAGTGGTATTATCATAAGTTAATGCACTGATACGGAGTGCTTCACCAGTCAGGTAAACATAAGAGGTTGCAGTGTCTGTTGCACCGATACCAGTTGTATTACCTGTTCCTACGGTAGTGGTTGATGTAGCAGTGAAACTCTTTGCGGCACCAACAGAAACATTCGTAATTCTGTAGATATTATTGTAAGATGCATTGGTCTCTGATGATACGCCAGCAATTCTAATAACATCACCTACATTATTGTAGATACCTGATACAGTAACGACTGCCTCAGTATATCCTGTAGTAGTACCAACACCAACGACTGCAAGAGTATTACCGATACCATAAGCAGAACCACCGTCCATAATCTTTACATCAGTGATGGTTCCTGACCCATTCACTGTGATTTTTGCTGTTGCATGAGCTCCAGTCGTTGAACCAGCAAATCCTACAAGTTTTGCATTGTAGATATCACCAGCAGTGCCTGAACCATAACCAGCACCACCACTTGTAAGGGTCAGTCTGGTAATTCTGTTCAGTCCGTGATCAATGTTTGTATTGATTGTATGTGCAATACCGCTGCTGCTTGAAATAATATTAGTAATACCGATACCAATATCAGCATCTCTTAAAAACTTGGAGATTGTTTCTTTGGTGATACTATTACGAACATCATTAACTACAACTTCACCAATTAGAGCTGATGATGCAGAACAGATTGTTTCATCTGGATCTGATTCCGGATTATCACGGTTGATTTGTGGATAAAGTTCTTTAACTGGTTGAGAGAACTTTTCACTGGTAAATGGATTGATTGCTGGACTGTTGGAAGCATTTAGAATTGTAAGATAGTAGATACCATCTTGCTGGCCTGCAACATATCTTTGTGCTTCTTGGTTTCTGTAAACGTAGTAAGTATCCTTATACTGCTTTCTCTTAAAGTATGGAAGAGAAGTTGTTCTAGCACTGGTATCATTTGTAAAGGTTCCAGGATCAGTGCTTAGTCCAACACTGAATTCTTTTGCACTACTGACGCCAACAACAGTAAAAGTTCTGTTGAAGCCAGTATTTGCAATACCAGTTGTATTATTAGTGCTCTTGATGTTAACCAGTTCAACTTGTGATCCAACAGACAGGTTATGTGGAAGTTCTGTTGTAATCTTTGCAGTGCTTGCAGACCACTGTGCATTTGCAACAAATCTAAAGTTTCTTTGTTGATTTACACTGCTGAGAGATCCACTTCCAAAGTAAGTTTGAATCTCTCCATCAGTTGAACCAATAGAAGTATTGGACTCTTGTAGAATAAATGCATCAACTGGTGGTCTTGCAACGACTGATCCAGTGCTCTTTGGAATAACGTATCTAACTCTGTAAAGAGTATCAGTTGCTGTGCGATTATCTGGTCTACGTTTGATGTATGTTCTTGGAGTTGCTGCACCCAGAGCAGTAGAACCAAGTCCTACAACAGTTGAATAGATGGTATTATCTGTTGCAGCAGTTGATACCTTAACATACCACTGACTGTTAGTACTATCATATTGAACAGGGTGACCAATATCACCAGAGTTCTTATCGGTAACACGACTTACGACTGATAGAACTCCACCCTTATCATTGATTGTAATTGCATTCGTTGCGACTGTTGAGTCACTTTCAGTCTTTGCAAGTTTCAGTTGACTTGAAGTGAGTGTACCATCAACACTATCGGTAATCGCATAGTATACTATATTTGGCGCCAATCCATCAGGTAACTGACCATTATCACTGAGTACACGAACAGATTCACCGCTGAAAAATGTATGAGCACTGGTAAGATTTAGAGTATTACTATTCGTAACACTATTTGCAGTTCCAACACGACCAACAGTGAACTTCTTCTCGGAGCTGGACTGTGATCCAGGCATTACAATACGAGCACTGTATTCTGTTACAGATCCACCAGAAGAAACAAGAACCTTCAGTGCATCATTATCTCTTGCGCCAACACGATATCCTTCCAGTACATTTTCTGGTGGAATGTCTGAGTTGGTTTGATTATAGAGATAAAGATGTCCAGTTGATGCAACACCAACAGTTTTGTTTACATCAATTGCATTAAATTCAATTGCAGTTTCTGTGAGAGGTAATTCCTTAGGTGGAATAATATGAGTGATATATCCTAAATCATCCTGAGGGAATGCATCCTTACGGAATCCAGAAGCGACTAGTGCTTTTGCGCCAAAGTTAGAGTTAGAGTTTGTAACCGACTGATCGCCACCACTATCGGTTGAGAAGTGTTCCGCATAACCAATCGCAAAAATTGAAACGTTTTGAATAAACGCTTCGTTAACTGTTTTAATATGGAAGTTACGATAAGTTGGTTTAAAGATTGCTCTGGAATTATTGCTTATTGTTTCATTTCCAGGTTTTGTATTATCATCATATTCACCTGTTGTTGAATTATAAAGAACAAATGCCTTATCATCCTTTTGAAGACCGATACCCGTAAATTGGGCAATAACCATAGACTTAAATCCACTGGCCTTATCACCATCAGCAAGAACACCACACATACCAAATACGGAGCGCAGTGAGATGTTGAAAATATATGGTGATGCTGATGTAACTGTGTCTGATGAGAGTGTTAATGATGCACTGGTAACGCTTGGAAGTGCGACTGTTGGAGTGTTTTGAACTTGATACTTGAAGTTTGTATCATCAACTCTTTCAGTAACAACAAACTGACCATTATAAGTGGACTCTGATACATTACGAATACGGAATGCAGTATCAACATCCAGACCACTGACTGTTGATGCAGTCGTAACAGTAATGGTTGTTGTTGCCGTTACGCCATCACCAGATCTGATACTGGTAATTCCAACTTCACCACCAGTAGGACCAACAATACGATATTCATCAATCTTAGGTTGAATATCTAAACCAGAACTTGGGTAATCTGGTTCAATTGCACGACCAGAAGACTGTCCATAAGCAAGACCAACTTTTTCATAGTACATATCCAGATCTGTACGATCTGTTGAATATGATCCAATAAAGGTATCAATAATGTTAACATCATTTGTTCCATCTGCATATTCAAAGCAGCTGAGTTTATGATGAGAGAAATTGGGAACAAATACGTTTGAAGTATAATCAAGATAGCACTGACCATTAGGATCAGCATCAAACAAAGAAAATTGCCAGAAATAGCATCCACCAGTTACCCGAAAGATTGTAGATCTTGGAATATTATCATTCGTTGGATCTGGAACATACTTTGGACGAATTTTTGTTTTACGAAGGTCTAAACCAACAATTGAAGTACCACGGGGAACAATCACACCACCGTGAATACTATTTAATTTGTAGAGAGCATTATTTGATGTGGTAAGATCGAAGTTACTAGTTAAATCAAACGCAGGAAAGTCGTTAGATGTTGTACCATCTCTTAATCTAAAATTACCTATACCATCAGGAATCCATCCTGGACGGTTATCAACTAGATGGTCACCAGGATAAAGCAGGATGGTTGTCTTGCCGAATCTATCGTTATTCAGCCCTCTTTGATATGAAAATCTGGATGCCTCTATCAGTGCCCTCTGAATCGTTTTGAAGGGACGAGTCAGTGAGTTACCTTGGTTTTCAATAGAGTCTGTTGCATCAAGACTGTTTGGATCAACGTAGATGATTGTACCACGAACTGATTTCAGAAAATTATCTAATCTGGAGAGACCCATCTTATTAGTGCTTATAGTTTCCGTTATGGATTATTTATCATACGAAAAAAGGGA
>Ga0129333_10003738_pt1 | contig 14270 bp, 11 predicted proteins | sample CPB6_08_DNA_FD_94474 | JGI IMG/M metagenome (GOLD analysis project Ga0129333, IMG submission 94474) | Freshwater to marine salinity gradient microbial communities from Chesapeake Bay, USA - CPBay_Sum_0.6_0.8_DNA | ecosystem: Environmental > Aquatic > Marine > Coastal | place: USA: Chesapeake... | reverse complement strand
TTAGACCAAGAGTATTTGGTTGCAGTGTCTGCAAAACCCAAAGTCATTTCTGCCGCATCAATGGACTTGATCACGATTGGACGCAACATGCACAAACGGTTTGATGCATTGCCTCACATATCGTCCGGGCTTGACATAGTCATTATTGAAAACCAATTAAGCACGCTTGCCACTCGCATGAAAACACTGCAAGGCATGATAACTCAATATTTCATTATGCGCGGTGTTCCGAATATTCAATTTATATCCGCCACAAACAAATTGAAGTTGTTTTCCGATGCGGCAAGTGATGACAAAACGGAATACGCTGACCGAAAAAAACGCAGCATTGAAATAACTCGCACATTGATTCCGGCCGACCAGCAGTTGAAATTTGAAAAGCACAAAAAGAAGGATGACTTGGCGGATTGCTTCTTGCAAGGGTTATGGTGGTTCTGCACGCGAGAGAAAATGCCATAAAAATAATGCACTGTCAATTTATTGAAATTTATTGCAACTTGTTGCAAAATCATATTAATTTATATTGCGTATGATTTAAACTTAAAAGATATAAATGAAACATAAGAATAGACAATAGACAATACAGCTGTCATTAATGGAAGAAGTAATTGACATTTCAAATTTACCCAGCGACTCGCGATTTGGAGGAGGTAAATCTTCCAACTTTGGCGGCGGACTTGAATTTCTCATGAATGACAAAGTGAAAAATGGCAGTGGCAATAAAAGCGGCGGCGACATTGACATCGGAGACTTGAACGCATTGGAAGCCGAACTGAACGAATTGAGTGATGTTCCAGCCCCCAGCGGTTCATCTTCAAGCAAGTCCTTGTTTTTTGGGAACTCGGCCGGAGGTGGTGGCAGCGTGTCATTTCGCGATGACCCGATTGACTTGGGTGCAAGTTCGAGCGCAAGTGGATTCAATTTAGGCAGTTCGACTGCCTCTGCGGATGACGACAAGAAGACATGGGATGGGTTTGGAAAATTCAACAACGTGCCACTCAATCCGGATGCACCCGTGGATTCTCAACCTCAAATGACAAAGGAAGAATTGCTGCGAGAGAAATTCAAGTATCTGCGAAAGCTCGAGGATTTGGAGCAGAAAGGCATCACCCTCACGAAGAAGTATTCCATGGAGTCATCCTTGTCAGAAATGAAGGGCGAATACGAGACGCATTTGGAAGAGCGCGAACGACGCAACAGTGTGAAGTTTCAGGGCAAAATGTTGATGTCCGTCATAACCGGCATTGAGTATTTGAACAACAAGTTTGATCCATTTGATTTGAAGCTGGATGGATGGAGCGAGCAGGTCAATGAGAACATCGACGACTACGACGAAATTTTCTCGGAACTGCATGACAAATACAAAACCAAGGCCAAGATGGCGCCGGAACTCAAGCTGTTGTTCCAGCTGGGTGGCAGTGCAATCATGCTGCACATGACCAACACCATGTTCAAGTCAGCAATGCCTGGCATGGACGACATTATGCGTCAAAACCCCGAACTCATGCAGCAGTTCACTGCAGCGGCGGTCAACTCAATGTCGCAGAATCGCCCTGGATTCGGAAATTTCATGGGCGACATAATGGGAGCGGGACCACAAAGCCAGGCTCCTCCTCCGTCTCAAACGCCTCGACAAGCACCTCCATACATTCCAAATCAGCGCCCGCCTCCTCCACCGGTCCCGACCAGCGTGCGAGATCCCAACTCGGACCCAGGAACGCCATTCCGTGCTGGAAATAACACGGCGCCCCCACCTTCCATGCCTTCCAACCGTCCTGACCTGAATGCCGCGCGAAGCAACAGCAACAGCAACCCGTCTGCACCTTCTGTTCCTCCACCCATCACTGTGTCCAAACGTCCCGACATGCGCGGACCCACCGACATTTCGAACATTCTCTCTGGACTCAAAACCAAAACCATACAAGTTCAACCCCCCGTTGCACCCACAGCACCCATCGCAGCCGTCGCACAACCTCCTGTTACCGAAGACAAAACCAGCACGATTAGCATCTCCGATTTGAAAGAGTTGCAGAATGACAATTTGCCACACAAAAGCAAACGCCGCCAAAAATCAGACAAAAACACAGTTAGTTTAGCATTGGACATTTAGAATCATCTGCAAATTCGTAAGGACCGCTGCATTTTTATAAAAGAAACAATATAAATAGTTTTTGGGAATATATTTACATTGTATTATTTCGAGACCAACAACAAGACCAACACTTTTGTAAATGTCAGAGAATTTCACGCTTTCATGCGACAAAGATTCCGTGTATTTGAGCAGAGACAAACCCAACAACATGTATTTGATTGAATTTCGGGCACACAATCCCAAAATACGCATTGACGCATTGTTGACATTCGACATTTACAAAATGATGTTTGAACTGAACAAAGACTTGTTTGATTCATATTACATTGCATTTCCTGACCCGAATGACCCGTCGCGTGCAGAAATCCTTTTCATTTTCAAGAGCATCATGGGACTGGGCGAGAGATACACGCATGTTTTCACCGAAATACCTCACTTGCTCAACACCTATCAAATGCCGGAAAATGAAAGCCAAGTCATTTACTTCAACAGCCAGAATGTTTTAAAAAACTCACCATCGATGTTGCGCCATTTGATCCCCAAGCGCGCTGAACAAATTGACTCGGACAATTCAAACATCATAATTCATGTTCAACCAAATGGGCAAACAATTAATTTTTACTATAAGTTTCGATTAATCATGTCCAAACCAGATGACGTGATTTCCTTACCTCCGTTTGTAGACAAGGCAGTCAGCAATATGATGAAAACCATATTTGTGCGAATAAAACAATTCATTGAGTGTCTTGGATAAAAGCATCACTTGCGTTTGGAAAACAACACGTACAATAATCCAAGTCCAACAATTGTGCCAACAATCATGTGCTGTGTGCTGGAAGAGTTTGTGCTCTTTTCACTGCACGCATTCAACTTGCAAGTCATTTTGTATAAAAATATGGTTTATACAAATTACAAATATTAAATTTTTGATTCAAATGGCTTCCTGTTTTGAAAATTTCTGAAATTTCACTTTTAATTTTGTGTCATTTTCTATTTCCTCTCCACTAAAGTTTGATAAATTCGAAGCTCTCAACCGGAAATGATACACTGGAATGTTTATTATTTTTGGAAAAGCAGAATTCCTTGTTGGAACTCCAGTAACCATCCACATTTGACTCTTTTCAAAACGAACTTTGTAAGGTGCATCACCGCGCTTCATCTTTCTTCCAAATCGTTTGAATGCAAGACGCGCGGCATTGATTGTTTCTGCAGAAGCATTGGTGTCGGTTTTAATCAATATTTTATCACCTGGCTTCATTGACAACAAATCATTGCTAATGTCTTGCAAAATTCCTTTAATGGAAACAGTTGAACTAACATAAAGCATCGTGCTTTCGGTTTGTTTTGCGGCATTCCATCCAATGCGTGCATTGCCAGGTTGTATCAGCAGTGGATTATACGTGCCTCCGCCCGGCACCAGATCGGTCAAATTATCTTGAAATGTTTGAAGCTTCGTTTGGGGAATTTCAGTCCCAGAGACCCCATGCATTTCAACCGTATTGAATATTTCAGCCACTTTGGCCAAAGCACGGATTGAATTGTATGGACTGATTGGGTCAATGGATGGCAATTTATTTGAATTGTCGACTGGAGGAGTGTTGTACAACCTCTCATTTTCTTGCAGGGCATCATTTGAAACTTCATCGTCGATTCTTTTCAACATCTCCGCATTTGTTGTTTTAAGCAGCGGATTTGTCGCAGCATTTGTACAGGTAATAAGTATACTGGCTGAGTGAGTTCCAGTTTCCGGCACTTTATCTCCATCAAAGTATGCAGTGTATTCATATTCATCATCGACTGAATTCAGTCCAACACGCTTGAATATGTTGGCAATCGTGAAATTTTGTTCTTTTTCTTTCAAATTTCGCATCATTTGTTCCCACACAATTTTCAAATTATTTTGCAACATCGTTTCATCTGAAGCGCAAGACAGGCTCGCTTGGTCCAACAACGTCATGTCTGACAACTTGCCTTCAAACAAAGTGAACATGAGCTGAACGACAAAGAGAGGAAATTCAATGCACTTTTTCGTGGATGACGAACGCAAACCTCTCAAATCTGCAAAATCCAATTTACGGTCGCTGCTGCTAGTCCCACTCTTGAATGAAGCCAACCTTGCATCATTCCGCATTTTGCAATACAGGCGTTCTTCTGGCCATGCATAATTATTCAACACCATTTCTTTGCCATCAATCCTCAATGGCGCATTCTTTTGAAACAAATTTTCAAATATGACTTTTAGATTTTTTTGTATCAACCCAACGGATGGTTGTTTCGAAACAACAAGTATTCCCTTGCTGGCTGCGGAACCTGCATTGCCTGACACAACACTGCTTGCACTCACCGATTCTTGAATTTTGGCGTCCACGAATTTTTTCAACCGGTCCACCAACGGATATGTTCCGCTTATTTCACGCGATGCAATGTCATCAAAATCAACGTATTGCCATTTATTGATGTCCAACAACTGGGTGCATATGAATGGATTGTGCAACACGCTTGAATTCGGAATGAATGCACCTTCGCACGCACCCGCCGCAAATTTGGCATCCATTGACCACGACATGTTCACGGTCAGCGCTGCAAGCGCATTTTTAACACTGTCAATGTTTTTGTCGCTGATCTGAACGTTGTCCGGCTTGATTTTAGAGAGCATTGTCAGAATTTTCTTGGCCTGCACATATGCATACAGCGCATTTTCAAATGTCTCCTGAGTGCTGGATGCATCGTTTGTAAATGGTCCGCAGTTATTTGTTGCGTTTGGACTGTCAAAATTAAGAGGCTCAAAATGGTCTTTCGAGGTGTCCACGTTCAATAAATTACGCAAAATCAACACATGCTCATCAAATGAACTCATGTATGCATTACGTGGAAGCGCATTGTCAGAATTGGCCTGAAAACCTCTCCACCAACTGACATTCACATTCATAGGTCTTCCATTGGCATCACTTGCTTGAACAACTTTATTGTCAGTATTATATTTTACATACTTTTCTCTTATTCTTTCTTGGTCAGAAACAAGTGTTTTTGGAACTGTTTCTTTATCATTGTTCCATTGTTGCAAGTTTTCATGAATTTGCGTCATTTTCAAACCAATCTCTCGGTCTGTGTATAACCGATTGATGATTTGGCTTGCATCATTTAGTGATTTAAGCACTTGTGGTTGTTGCCCCGACCCAAACCCAAGAATCGCGTCATTCACCACTTCTTCAATGTTTTCCGGCCATTCGCCACAATTTCCAATGAATGAGCGCGGAGTGCTGCAATAGTTCACAAAATACAAGAAGTCTTTCTCCTGCAACTGCAATTTACCAATCGGAAATTTGAGTGTGAAAAAATCATCAAGAGGAACAATATTCAGTTTCAAATTAGCATCAATTGTGGTTGATGATGACGAACCGGTTTTCAACAAAACGGCTTCACGCTGGCTTGTGTATTCATTGTATCGCTGTCTAACATCCTGTTGGGTCGCTTCATCGTAATACACGATTACGTTGACGTTTTCCTGTTCATAAAACATGCTGTAATCTCTCACTGCGTAAAAAAATGAATCACCGATAAACTTTTTGTCTTCCTTGTTGACCGTTTTCAAATTTCTCTCCGTGCTTCCATATCCAATCGCCATGATTTTAATGCAAGTTCTATTTGAATCGGCAGAGCTTGATGTGGTGGTTGTTCCTCTTGTGTTTTTTGCACTCAGCACGATTGTTTTGAATATCAATTGCATCATTTTATACAAATGTTCCATATAAGCACCCCGATTCAAAGACGTTTTTCCATTGGAATCAACTGTCATAAACGCGCGATAAGATGGACTAATTTCTGAACTTAAATCGGGAATCCATGCGTGCACCATGAATGAATTGGTTGGACCGCGCATGGGTGGCGTGATAAACATGAGTGGCGGAGGATACGCTGTGGGCAAATTTGGTTCAGTGTAGTCCTGAACAGCTCCAGTTTCAACAGGCCGCATCAGTTGTGTGAATCGATTGATGAACTGTTCACCAGATGCTCTTTGATTCGTGACTGTCATTTCGTATCGGTAGTATCCAGGACTTGTCCAGTTGTAAATTGCATCAATTTGTGTTTCGGTCATGGACGCATCTGCAATGACAGTGTTTGCAGCACTCGTTTGTGTATTCCATGTTGCAAATTCTGGAACTGGCAATCCATAAATTTGGTTCGTCATATCTGATGCACGCGACACATTGTCCTTGACACTTCCTTTTTCTTGTCTTGCATCTTCTGGCGAAACGTACAATTCTTTCCATATTTGAGTATATGCTCTCTCCTGAATAACACCCCTTATTGGCTCGATGTTTTTTGGAAGTGCAGTCGGATTATCAAATCGCATTTTGGGATAATTTGAGTTCGTTGGATTGCGATTGATGTAATACGCATTTTCTGTCAGTGGGTCTTCTCTTCGAATCCATTGGTCTTTTGTGGCCGTCTCCGCAGCTGTGGTGGTTTCAGGCGGCAATTCCTCTCCGAGAATGTGCTTTATCATGCTGGGATCTTGCCGGAATATCCACTCATAATCAAAATACAATGGACCATGGATAACATACAGCATTTCATCACTGATTTGATTGAATTCGTCTTGCTCCTTCAGTTGAGCCGATGATACAGTGTCAACCTCATCTACAACAGGTGTATACAATGTTTTCAAATAGTCGGCACCTTTGGGATATTTTTCATATAATGCTGGCTGGTCGCTGTATTTTAATGCAGACAATAACGTTGAATTATCATACATGAAAGCTGCGAAATTGGATTGATTTTTTATAACACTGTTCATTGCCGTGCGCATGTCTTGATGAATTGTGGTTGAATTTGGTGGCGCAATGGTTGCCTGATGAATTGCCGCAGCATGAACTGCATGTGCTATGGCACAACCCGCACCAATCAATGGATTCAGTTGATTTGGTTGAATATTTAATCCTGCCACTGTCGCTTGACTCATGCTCTCTGAAACTTGCTTATTCAATGCATTTTCGTCGCTACCCATTGAACCACTTCCGAAATCAATGTCTTGAGTCAAATGATTCAAGACTTGATCGCGGTTATAATGCACATCAGTGTCTATCAAAATGAATTCCAGTGTTGCAACTGCAACGGCACATATTATTTCACATGCAATAACTTTTTTACACTCTGAAAGAGCAGATGTCAACATCTCCACAAAAGTGTGGCAATTTATATCATCAATGATTTTTTTCTGCATTTTTTTGATTTCGACACTTGACATCATGAGAGAAGGCGTCAAATAACAAGGATATTTGTAATAAAGTCTTTTCAATAGCGTGTCATAATTCATGCTGTATTCCGTAGTTGATTTGAACGTGCATAAATATGTTTTCTCTCGTATTGCTTTGAGCTTATCAAACCGCAGTTCAGCTCTATTTGACAACTTCTTGTTTGTCATGATTCCAATCAAAAAATCGGACATGACTTCAACGTTTCGTGATGGCGCTGCATGAGGCAATTTAAAGTTGACCGGTGTTGCACCACTACTAGCTGCAAGGTTTGAATTCAGCAGTGGAATGTACTTTGGAATACGTCCAACAGATGACCTGTTGTCATGCAATATAAGTGCTTGGAAGTAATTGGAGAAATACGTCAGAACTTTTTGTTTCACAGTGTCGTTCAATCTACCCGTGTCAAACACATCAGCATACACCAAAAAATCTAAAGCTGGACGAGTTGGCGTCGAATACACGACTGCGTATTGTTCTCCAACACTGATGTTTTTTGACTCTTCGTTCTCAAGATTCATAAGTTTGGTTGGTGCACTGATCAAATCCCCCACCTCTTTTTTTGCAGCATCATATGATGTTTCTATCAACGCAATTTGACGTTTGTGTGCATTCAACTTTGAAAAGTTGACGAATGATTCAAACATGTTCCAGCTCATGAAAATGTTTGCCGCCGCATTGTTGAAATCAGTCTTTTTTTCAAAAAATTGTTTGAACTTGGAGTCATAAAACGCATTCATCGTTTCTTTTTTTACTTCAAATGAAGTTGGAACATACACAATGTAGTCGCAAGATGATTCGGTCTGTGTCTTGCGTTGCGCAGCATCCAAATTATCGAATGATGACTTGGATGCCAAGACCATTTTTTGAGAGAAAACATCAAGAGAAGCTGCATTGCGATTTGCGTCCTTTGTTGTTGCGTCTTTTGTTGCGTCTTTTGTTGCGTCTTTTGTTGCGGCACCTTTATTTGCTTTCTTTGCCGTGCGAATGGAGTTAAATGTTATCAATAATGGGTCATATGTTTCTTTTTTCAGATTGGCAGCGAAACGCGATGATTGAATGCCATCACTCGCATCACTCCCAAATAAATTCAAACTGTCCATGTAATAATTGCTTGTATTCAGTGCAACACAATGGAATGGAATATTAAAGTATATTTATATTTTAATATTGCAATTCATAATGAATTGAAATTTGGCACAACATAAATTCACTGGTTAACTTGTTTTGTTTCGTCAATGTGTCAATGTTTTATCGAGCGAAATGCTGTTAAATAGTTGTTGTATTTCATGGCATCTCTCTGTTTTTTGGCGCGTTCAAGCACATCCATTGCATCACTTATTTCCTTATCAGTTACCACGTTGCCAGGACCATGACCTGATTTGGCCAATCCCCCTATTGCAGCGGCCGTCTGTGTGACCGTTGATGATGAAGCCGTGCTAGAAACGCCAGTGCTTGTGGAAACCGAGTTTGACATTGCGCGGTATTTTTCAGGCATGATGCAGTATTTGCTATTCGCATTAAAGCCGTAGTCTGCTAAAACCACAAACACTGCAGTCAAAATGAGAGACAATATTAGATCGCGCGTACCCATCCATGACACCGAAAAAACTAGCACTTCTTTCGTAAGTGCCGTTTTCAAAAAATTTTCAGTGGATGGATCCAGCTTGAGTTCAATGTATCTCGCTCCAATGTTCAGTGTCAACATGATGACACCTGCAAAAAATAAACTGTTGTTCAAACGATGCACTCCATAGTTCAACCAACCAAAAATGAAATCTAACATTGATTACAATAATTCAAATACTATTAACATAATGCTACAAAATAAAAATTGCTAAAACAATTGACGCTTGATTCTATTGACACTTGATTTTATGTTGTCTGTTCCATTTGTTATTAAATGACGTGCAGTGCGAATGTGAGGGCGCAGCATAGGTGTGAATCCTTCTGTTGCATTGTCGTCGCCATTATTAGCAGCATCGGCAGCATCGGGCGCAACAGTTGGCATCGTGGTAGGTGTTGTAGTGGGAACCGGTTTCATTGTCCATCCGCATTTAGGGTCGCACATATTGTTAATAGTTTCATACTCAATGTTCCCATTTGCCAGTTTGAATGGACTACATTGGTTAAACGATTTTGGATCCATTTTTTCGAATGCAGTCAATTGTTCGCTGGACAAAACTGGATTGCCGCTTGCATCCATTTTAGTAAAAAAATCAGGGTTTAACATGTATGTCATTGTTAACTTTCCAGATTGCGTGGGGTCATCCGGTATTCCTTTCACGCAATATTTTTGCCTAAATTCATCAGGGCTATTAAACGAAATGGAAGGTGCCGGAGGAGCACTTGAAGACGTTAAAGGATTTGTCATGCCTTCTTTCATCGGTGCCTGATTCAATATGGCAATGATTGCAATCAACGTAATTATTCCTGCAATTCGATGATACAACGTCATTGCGATAAGACTCGCAACCATTACTATTTTTCCCAAAACATTATCTCTCAAAAAGAAGATAGGGGAAGCCCAAATCATGCATGCAATGACGAATGCAAATGCAACAGCTCCAAACTCGGGGTCAATTTTCATGAACTTTTTGGCGAATTCTTGCAAACGAAACATTTTGCAAGATTGTTTAGGAACAAACGAGAGAAAATGATGAATATAATATAACAAATATAATATTTTGAACCCCCAACACCAACATCAACACAACATCAACGAAACATCAACACAATAAGATAAACAAAAACAAAATATTATCTACCTTTTTATTAGGAGATGTCTGGATACTTGCAATATTCAAATTATGGTGATGATGATGAACCACAAGTGAAACGAAAGGTTGCGTCAACACCGACCATGCAATCGGATAAGAATCAACCAAAACGAATATTAAGGACAAACCAAAAAACGCTTCGGTCTAGACCCAGTCAAGGACAAGGACAACAACCCGGACCACAACAAAAACAACAACAACACAAATACGTCCAAGAACTCATTCAAAAAATTCACAGCTACGAAAATGATGAAAATGTCAGCGACTCCGAAAGCGATGACAACAATTATACACCCATGCCACCAATGGCATCTAGCGTGCACAATCCTACCACAACCATTCATCAACAGTTTCAAACCGATTCTGTTCCAAATCGAAACCGATTTCCAGGAGCAAGTCCGGATGATTTAAGTGCAAAATGGAACCCTGCTCCTGCCAAGGAGCCTTTTTCTTTCCAAGGAGCAAAGGCTTTAGCCAGTCAATACTTGCCTTCGGTGTTCCAGGCATCAAGTGCAGGCGACACTGATGAAAACAAGGACATCATGATGCAGAAGTTGGACCGCATTATCTCTCTTTTAGAAGACCAGCATGATGAAAAAACAGGGCATGTCACCGAAGAACTGGTCCTGTATTGCTTTTTAGGCGTGTTCATTATTTTCATCGTGGATTCGTTTGCACGAGCAGGAAAATACGTGCGTTAAATCACCTTGCCAATTTATTTATATATTCAAAAATATATAAATTGAAAATATATAAATTGAAAATATATAAATTGAAAATATATAAATCAAACATGAAAACAAAGTATTCCAAACGACATCGTCATGGCACCAAAGGCAGAAGCAGAAGCAGACGGCACAGGCGAACCCAACGCCGCACTCGTGCACGCCGAGGCGGCAACATGTTTAACGGCTCCGATGCAACCCCTCCAGTTGTTTGTTTGGCCGGCAACAGTAAAATTCCATGCACGGCATTTAGCGGTGCATAAAACACATGGAACATCAAATGCAACAAACATATTCAGCATTCGTCATGATCAGTTCGCCGGTTTGTAAAACAGGTAGAAGAACTGATGCTCCTTCTGTGCTTTGACAAGTTCAATTTGTCCAAGCATGTTGAATCCGACCCCCGTTGCCAACTCAATGAACGTCTGAGGCGACGGCATCTTGAAATTGCGCACATTTTTACGCACCTTGCCCGTCTTGTCATCCGTGAAAACTTCCATGTATTGCACAAAGTCATTCGGAAAAATTTGGACATCCGACTTGTATTCAAAGTCGTTGAACTTAACCACGCTGTGCGCCTTTTTGCCGTCGGGTGTGGGAGTCGGCACAGGATTGTCGCCACCCAACATGCTGGCAGCATTAAATTTGCGCGGGTCCACCAAATGCAGCACAAAGTAGCCACCTGGCTTCAACCAGGCATAAATGTTGGAAAACAGTTGCTCGGTGTTAGGAATGTAATACACCTCGAAATTCATCATGGTAACCAGGGTGAAACTCTCCGGCTTGAACGAAGACACGACGGTGGGGTCGCCATTTACTATATTCAGACCGGGGTACGACTTTTTAGCCTGTGCAATCATGTCGGCAGACGATTCAATGCCGGTTATGTCGGTTATGCCGTGTTGAACAAAGGCGTTCATGTAGGCACCCGTTCCGGCCCCTATGTCTAAAGCAACCGTTTGATTTGATATGTCTGGATACTTGTTGATTATGGCACCCACTTCGTATGCATTGTTCACTTTTTGGTTGAACAGTTGGTCATACACGGCTGCATAAAAAGCATCTTTTACATCAGCATCTTTTTTGACAATGACGCCACTCCTACTGGTGCTTGAACTGTTTTGTATGAATGACTCCATGAATGAACCCGAATAAGGGCGCGGATTTTTGCTTCGCTGTATCTTGTTGTATGCTGAAATGAGCAGCAACATTGTGACAACGATCAGCAACACGCGAAACCAGATGTTTTGTTCAATTGACTTGCAGAAGGTGTTGAATGCATTCATTTTGAGAGAAATGTGTTAATTTATTGATGATAATGTGTTGATATTAATATATGTTATATTGTTATTTATTTTTTTGATATTGTTCATTAAATGAACGATAATGAAATCAATGACATTCGTGGTGAGAGTGAATTCAAAGGAACCACGTTTTCAAAATACAAGAAAGCCGACGTTCGCAAAGAATTGCTCAACTGCCTAAAAAATGGGAAAATAGAACCAGCTTGCTATTGGACCGCCGAAATGGTTTGTGCTGGGCACTATCCCGAATTGTGGGACGTGATCATCACTTTTGTCAGCAAACACGTCCATTTAGCAAACCCTCGACTGTGCATTTATTTGGAAATGCGATATGATGCATTCAAAGGCATAGTTGCCAATGGCTACATAGGAAATGAACTTCGCATGCGCAACAACCCCAAAATTCGCACTCTGTTTGCCGAAATCATGTGTGTTTTGTGCAATTCCAAAAAAAAATACAGCTTGGAAGGCATCAAAGTCAAGAAAACCGATTTTGACAGCACAGCAATGACTGACAAACTGAAAGCACCCAACGTGGCGTATGCATCCGACGTGTTTTTGTCCGGCGACCCAAAAGAGTTATTCATTGCAATCAATGAGTTGGCATTTCACATCTCTAAAGATTCTAAAAACAGCTTGCTTGCGTCTTACTGGCTTGAATGGATCATCGAATTTGAACACTTGTGCAAAATGAAAAAACAAAAGTGCGTGGGGGAACGTCGCAGCACCATGCCAGTTGAATCCAAGTTTCAAATGGATCCCATCTGGATTGTTTGGGAACTTATTCTCAAACACTCGCAAAAAATGTCAGACCCACTGATACACAAAATAACACAGAGTCTACTTAAACTGTATTGTTTACGCTACACCGATGGGGTGAAAAAGAAACGGCGGTATTTGATTTACTTTGCAATTTGTTTACTGACAGAACCGGTCGTCATGACACAAGAAATTGTCTCGAACAAAGAAACCATTGAAACAGTCGTGAAAAAAATCGACACGGTTTACAAACAAGTGAAAAAAAATGAAATCGCGCCCAAAACGGATTACTTGTCGGGTTCAGTCGGAGGTACGAAATCCGATTTAGATAAAACAATTGAAAAAATGGACAAACTGAACTCAATGAACACCATCATTCGCATGACATAGCACATGCATCATGTTTCGTGTTTGCACAATTATATTTTTATCTTGTTTTAAATATATTAGCAATTTATAATAGCAGTTTATAATAGCAACTAACTTTCAATAAACATGTCGTCGTTTCCTGCTCCTGCACTTGCACCTGCATCGGCGCCTTCGAATGCGTCATTTTCATTCAATAACGCAGACATCGGTGTTGATGCTGCATCTGAATCTTCTTCCACCATGTCATTGTTTGTACGCGGGGCATTAATCATTCTTTTGCTTGCGCTTATTGGATTCAACGTGTTTACGTATTTAGATGACATAACCACATGGTTCAGCGAAACCTTTGGCGGTCCGTTTCGGGCATTGGCTCGGTTTTTGGGCTACGCCGCTATTGACACAGCCCAGACCACCGTGGATGTATCTGCAAAAGGAACCAAATCTGCAGTTGACATTGCTGCCGGGGCCGCAACCAGCGGGATTGATGTGCTGCAACAAACCATTGACCAAAAACCGGACGATCAAGACCAAGCGGACCAAGACCAACAAACACAAAATCCCATGACACAATCGACACAACCTCCTTCTCAAATGAGCTCAAGCGCCGCACTGCAACGCGCCCTTTCTCATGCCAAGAAACAGCCACCGCAGCCCGATGACGCAACCAGTCGCACTCAACGCAGCGGCAAATCCGGTTATTGCTATATTGGGGAAGACCGTGGGTTTAGGAGCTGCATCAGAGTTGGCGAACAAGACACCTGCATGTCGGGCGACATTTTTCCCACACACGCAATCTGCGTGAATCCTCGCTTGCGAAAATAAACCTATGTCGCGTTTAAATTACATACATGTGTTAGTCATGTATGTAAAATCATTAATAATCAATGCAGCAATCAATCAATGCTGCAATCAATCAATGCTGCAATCAATCAATGCAGCAATCAATCAATGCTGCAATCAATCAATGCTGCCATCAATGCATTACT
>Ga0129333_10003737_pt1 | contig 14272 bp, 14 predicted proteins | sample CPB6_08_DNA_FD_94474 | JGI IMG/M metagenome (GOLD analysis project Ga0129333, IMG submission 94474) | Freshwater to marine salinity gradient microbial communities from Chesapeake Bay, USA - CPBay_Sum_0.6_0.8_DNA | ecosystem: Environmental > Aquatic > Marine > Coastal | place: USA: Chesapeake... | reverse complement strand
TCGTCGAGCGCCCAACGCATTGCGATGAAGTTCAATCCCCAGACCGCCATGATGATCAGGGCGAGCAGCAGATGCGAGACGGGCATGCGGCTATCCGCAGAGGGTCTGCGTTAAATCCTGATCTCGTTATCGAAAGAGCCCCGAGTCTAGCGGAGAGCTCACGCGGGTTCAATCCCTGGTCAGGGTATCCAATAAGCGTTGCCGCACCATTGAGATATGAAGTCTCAAGTCATAGAGCCCGGCTGGCATCTTCACTATGCGGACACGAAAATCCCAAGGCAGACGGAAACTCCCCCTCAGGCTGCAATCACTGCATTTTTTAAGCGCTGCATCCGCAGCTTTTAAAATCGGGGTAATCAGCGCTGGATGGATATCCTCATGCACCACTAAGGTTGCGGTGGCGGCAAGCAGCTTTGTATCAGCCCTCGGCAGATCCTGAGCTAGCCGAATCGACCCCCTTGGAAATCCATAGCCAGGATTTTAGAGCGGGTGCTTTGGTCAGCATCTTCATGGCGTCACCCTAGAACAATGACAGAACTCTATAACTTTTCGGTCTCACTGGATCTGGGCTGCCACTTCATTAACCGCTTTTCGACCAGTGACACCACCGCATCCAGCACGAGTGCAAAGACAGTGAGCACAACAATTCCCGCGAAAACGGTATTGATATCAAACGTACCCTCTGCTTGCAGAATCAGATAGCCTACCCCGGCAGCCGAGCCCAAGTACTCGCCAACGACAGCGCCCACGAAGGCCAGCCCAACGCTTGTATGCAGGCTCGAGAATACCCAGCTCATAGCGCTGGGCAAATAAACATAGCGTAGCAGGCCGATTCGCTCCGCACCGAGCATTCGTGCATTGGCAAGCAACGTCGGGCTTACCTCGCGTACGCCTTGGTAGACATTGAAAAACACGATAAAAAAAACCAGGGTGACGCCAAGCGCAACCTTGGACCAGACACCAAGCCCAAACCAGACTGCAAAAATAGGGGCAAGAATCACCCGGGGCATTGAGTTTAATGCCTTCACATAGGGGTCAAGAATCGCTGCCGCCGTTGGACTTAGCGCTAGCCAAAGCCCCATCCCCATCCCCGCTCCAGTCCCGATCATGAACGCCATGACCGTTTCAAACAACGTGATTCCCAGGTGCTTGTAAATCGACCCGGATACAAACCACTCCAGAATCACTTCAAAGACCTTCAATGGCTGGCCAAAGAAAAAGGCGGCTTGGTTAGGATTCGAGAAATAAAAAGACGGCACCAATCCCGGCTCGGTCATCACGAACCAAAAAACCAACACCGATGCAAGTACGGCCGCCTGCGCAGCCCTTAATTGGAAGCCTCTCATGCAACAGCCTTCATTTGCTGCGCATAGCCTTTCAGTACCTCTTCACGCAACACTGACCAGATATCAGTATGCAGGCGAATGAATCTTGGATCACTTCGAATCTCAGTCACATCTCGGGGTCGGGCCAAGTCGACTTTAAATTCACCAATGGGCCTTGAGCTGGGACCAGCAGAGAGCACCAGTACCCGATCTGACATCGCGATAGCCTCGTCGAGATCGTGCGTGATAAACAACACAGCTTTCTGTCGGGCTTGCCAAAGAGCAAGGAGTTCATTTTCCATCAACTGTCGCGTCTGAATATCCAGTGCCGAGAAAGGCTCGTCCATCAAAATAATATCGGGATCTAGGATTAGGGTCTGGGCCATCGCGGTGCGCTTTCGCATGCCACCCGACATCTGGTGAATGTATCGGTCTCCGAACCCCCCAAGCCCAACGCGTCTTAACCACTCCTCAGCCTGGAGTTCCGCTTCTTTGCGCGCTACGCCGCGAAATTCCAGGCCTGCGAGAACGTTTTCACGTGCGGTTCGCCAGGGCAATAATGCCTCGGCCTGAAACATATAACCCGCCCGACGATTAATACCTCGAAGCGGCTGGCCAAAGGCGAAAACACTGCCCGCGGAAGGCTCTAAAAGCCCGGCGGCGACATTCAGGAGGGTAGATTTTCCACAGCCAGTTGGGCCAACGATGGAAACAAACTCACCAGCGCCAACCCCAAAAGAGACATCTTTAACTGCGGTGTATCGCTGATCGGGACTCTCACGGCCAACAAAGGTACAGGAGACCCCCGAAAACTCGATGGCAGCAGCCATTTAAACGCTATTTCGGGGCGCGATTGACAAATTCGTTGGTGTAAGTCCGCTTCAGATCGATACTTTTGGGATCCAATTTATTATCAAATTCGGCGATTGCCTTCAAGGCCGTCTGAACTCCCGAATCCGAAATCGTACCGTCAGGAGAAATTGCCTCACGGACATTTGCGAACGTCTGCTTATACAACTCTGGATCGCCTAGGTGAAAACTGGCGGGAACACTCTTCAAGACCTCATCGGGACTGGCCTTTGCGATCCAGCGATTCGCTTTGACAATAGCATTGGTCAGTGCCTGAGTTGCTTTGGGGTACTTCTTCAGAAATTCCTCTGGCGCATAGAGGCAGCCTGCAGGCATATCGCCGCCGAAGAGTTTTCTTGTGGCTTCGATCTTCCGGGTATCGACCACTACTCGAATCGACTTATCACGCTCTAATGCAGAGATAACTGGATCAAGATTAGAGATGGCATCAATTTGGCCCGCATTCATGGCAGAGACAGCCCCCGAACCCGCACCAACCCCAATGATGGAGACATCGCTTGGCTTTAAGCCGGCGCCATCGAGAATGAAGTTCACAACCATATTGGTTGATGAGCCCGGGGCAGTCACGCCAATCTTCTTGCCTTTCAAATCAGCAAGCGATTTATAGTTGGGCATGGTCTTGGTGGAGACACCCAGTACGATTTGGGGGGCGCGGCCCTGCTGTACGAAGGCGGTAAAGTACTGCTTTTTTGACTGCAAATTGATGGTGTGCTCGTAAGCTCCGGAGACAACGTCCGCAGATCCGCCCACCACCGCCTGCAAGGCTTTGGCGCCGCCTGCGAAATCAACAATCTCGACAGTCAACCCTTGCTCTTTGAAATAGCCTTTTTGTTCGGCAATCGTGAGTGGCAGGTAGTAGAAAAGGTTCTTCCCGCCTACCGCAATCGTAATTTTTTCCTTGTCTGTCGCAAAAGCTGGGCTGCTCACCATGAGCGCACACCCAAGAGCGGCAGTCAAACTCACTACACGGGCAAAAAGGCGAGTAGTCAGCAACATCTTACATTCCTCATCGAGAGACTATTTGGTCGGACATCAGCAGCCAATACGCTGATGGCTAGAGTTTAATACGGGCCCTAGACGAAAAAACACGGCCCCGACTGGCAAAAAAGGGGCAAATGTTCGGGAAAACCCGCTGTGCGGTCGCAACAGAGTCAATGCTGTGGGTCGCGAAGCGGCCTTTGGATGGATTCACTTCACGTTATGCGTCGACCGCCCATCTAAGAAGTTTGCAAATATCGCGCGCGCCTCAGCAGAACGCAACCTTTCCGCAAACACCAAGTTCTCTTGGCGCAGGCGATTCATCAAAACCTCGGGATCTCGCATCAATCTTTTGGTCGCAATCAGTGCTTGTAGCGGCTTTTTCGCTAGTTGATAGGCTGCCTCTCGGGCGCTATCCATTACCCGCGCCCTCTCGTGCGATTCATTGGCCAAGCCCAGCATGACGGCCTCCTCGCCCGTAATACTCTGGCCCATCGCAAACACCGCAAAAGCACGCAGGTATCCAATGCGGGCCGGAAGCAAGAGGCTTGAGGCAGCCTCCGGAACAAGCGCCAAATCGACAAATGGTGCTGATAGCCTAGCTGTCTTGGCAACGACGACCCAATCACAGTGCAATAAAAGTGTCGTTCCCACCCCAACCGCCAAACCCGGCACGCCTGCAACGATTGGCTTTTCCGACAGCACCAACTCCTCGATAAAGGCGTGTGCCTCCAGTGAAGTGCTCGTACCCGATGCATACTCCGCGAAATCGCTCATATCATTGCCCGCGGAAAAGATATCGTGATTTGATCCGAAGAGCACTACATGAATAGCGGGATCCTTTTGAGCTTCTCGCATTGCCTCGGTAATGGTGCGGTACATGGCATTGGTAAGGGCATTTTTCTTTTCGGGTCGTGACAATAAAATCTCCAACACACCCTTCTTGCGACTCAGAGTGATCTGATCTGACATAGACTCTACCTTGACGGGAAAGAAGGCGATCCACTGTACTGTAAAATCAGTGTCGCTTGGTAAGCCTTTTTGCGGGAAGTCGATGAGAAAAACAAGACGAAACTTTCTCCAAAATGTGGCCTTGGCGGTGACATCGCTTCCTCTCTCGCCAACGCTGCTGGCCAATTATCGATTCTCAGAAAATCCATTTAAACTTGGCGTCGCGAGTGGTTCCGCTACGCATGATTCCATCGTGCTTTGGACTCGATTACTCGCAGCTAAAACGTTTGAGTCGACCCAGAAAACTGAAGTCATTCCCGTTAAATGGGAATTGGCAGAGTCGTCAGAGTTTAAACCAATCCTTCAAAGCGGTATTTCCAATGCTTTCTCTGAGTTAGCTTATTCCGTCCATGTTGAAGTTTCAGGACTCAAAGAAAATACAACGTTTTTCTATCGCTTTACCGTAGGAGATTTCTCGAGTCCCGTCGGTAAAACCCGGACGTTCTACGGCGCGAGCGAGGGTACCGATCAGCGCTTGAGAATCGGTGTGGCATCCTGCCAGCATTTTGAGCGCGGATATTTCAATTCCTATCCCCATTTGATCGACGACAATCCGGACTTGGTACTTTTTTTGGGAGACTATATTTATGAGTACGCCCCAACAAAAGCTGGCGTTCGAGCCCACAGGGGCGATTGGTGCCTGTCGCTTGCTGACTATCGAGACCGATATGCTCAGTATCGGCAAGATAAAGACCTTCAGGCAGCACACGCGCATTGCCCATGGCTGATCATCTGGGACGATCATGAAGTACAAAATGACTATGCGGGGCGGCAGCAGGGTTCGCAAGGACCAACGACCGATTTCCAAAGGCGAAGAGCGGCCGCTTATCAAGCATTTTACGAACACATGCCGCTGAAATCATCCGTGCTTACAAAAGGGTCTGCGGGGCTTTCGAGCGGCACCGAGATGAGAATTTATGATCACTATCGGGTGGGACGACTTCTCTCTATCTCGATGTTGGATACGAGGCAATATCGTAGCCCCCAGGCGTGTAACCTCAATGACCAATCGGGTTCATCCACGCTCGAATTACCCGCCTGCAAGGCTTTGGCAGACGTTCGGCGCACCATGCTTGGCGAGCCGCAAGAAAAGTGGCTTGGTCAGCAGATGAGCCACAACAAAGACTACTCATGGAACCTCATCGCACAAACCACTCTCTTCGGAAGTCGGCGCTTTCCTCGCCAGGACGGCTCCAATCGTATTTGGAACGATGGCTGGGACGGATATCCCGCCGCGCGCCAGCGATTGATCGAACAACTCATCAAGAATAGTGTCTCTAACCCGATCATCCTGGGCGGCGATGTACACGGATACTATGTGGGTCATCTGCTTGAGAGTTATGAAAAGCAAGCCAGTAAACCCATTGGGTTTGAGATTATCACAAGCAGTATCAGCGGCCATGATGGCTACAAGATCACACCCGCTTTTTTCAGACGTAATCCCCATTTCTTTTATGCTGAGGGTGCACGCAGGGGCTACGTGATGATTGACTTGACGGGCCAAGAGATGCGCATTGCACTGAGATCAATCCGAAACCAAAGAACACCAGAAAGCCAAATCGAAACACTCGCTGAATTCCGGATTACGTCGGGAAGGCTGGCCTTAGAGCACGTGCTTGATACAAAACGACAGTCAACGCAAGATGAAGATCAATCGGTCACGCCAAATCGGCTACGCTCATGAGCACACCATCGCCAAAAGCATTTTTACAAGAGCTGGGTCCCCGATGGCATCTTGATGTCCAGGCGCACAGGGATGAGGTCTTCAATTTTTATAGGCCGTTTCATCAGACACAGCTTGCACGTCTGGGGCCTGGCAGTAGCGTTATCGAAACCATCCAATACGGATCACATTCTAATAATGCATTCGAGATCTATTGGCCGAAAGTCCAAAATAACCAATCTCTCACCAAGCGCACCAACCTGCACTCCGTTATTTATTTTGTCCATGGGGGTGCCTTCGTTCGGGGGGATCGTAATGTGACCGCGGAGGTCTACAGCAATGTGTTAAGAGAGTTCTGTCGGTCTGGGTTTATTGGGGTCAATATTGGCTACCGTCTGGCACCAGAGGCGAGCTATCCCGATGCAGCGATCGACATTGTGCAGGCCATCACCAAGGTCACGCAGGTGCTTTCAGATCGCCAAATTGGGTTGGGCCAACAATTTCTGATGGGCCACTCTGCCGGGGGAACGCATTGTGCAACAGCCCTTTTTGACCCTTGTGTGGCCCAGCATACCACTGCACTTCGCAAAGAACTGGATGGCCTTATCTTAATCAGCCCACGGCTCAAGGCCGATATCGACCCAAAAAATGTTAACGCCGCCGGTGTTAGGGCGTACTTTGGTGCAGATGAGGCGATGTTTGAGCTCCGGTCCCCTCTGACTCACATGAAACACGCTGCGACGCCAGTTTTTATCGGAATGGCGGAGTTTGAAAATCCTTTGCTCCACGACTACGTTGAACCCTGTCGAAAATTAGCGACTTATCGATATTACAAAGACCATAACCACATGAGTATCATCACTCAGTTTGACTCGGGTTTTAATGATTGCTGGCAAGATCTACAAGTCTTTTTTAACAAAACGACAACTAATCAAGCTTGATGTTTGCAAATAACGCGACTTGCTGCCAACGTTCAGCATCGGTTTTCATAAAGCTATCCATCTGAGCGGCGTTCATAAATTCGATGCTCACACCACGCGCAATAATCGATGCCGCAATGTCCTTTTGGGCAATTACTTTTTTTAAAGCATCTTGCAGTTTCCCGGTAATCTCTGTTGAGGTTCCACGCATCACGGCCAAACCAAACCAGGCTGAAACCTCAAATTTTGGGTAGCCCAGCTCTTGCATCGTTGGAACATGAGGAAGCGCTGGATTTCTCTTGGATGTTGTTACAGCCAAAGCCTTGAGCTTTCCAGATTGAATGTGGGGCAATGCGGGCGGGAGATTATCAAACATCAGATCGATTTCTTTTGACATCAGCGCAACATTTGCCAATGCAGAGCCCCGATACGGAATGTGCACGATTTGAATACCGGCCTGGCTCTTGAGAAGCTCGGCACTGAGGTGGAGTGACGTGCCATTCCCGTTTGACGCATAGTTTAAAAAGTTTGGCCTTGCTTTGGCGCGCGCCACTAAATCAGCTACCGAATTAATTCCCGACTCTGGGTTCACCATGAGCACATTTGGTAGCTGCCCAAACATTGCAACTGGCTGGATATCGGATGGCTTGTAGGGTAACTCTTTATAGATCGCAGGGCTAATTGTTAAAGGAGGAGACGCCATCAGTAAGGTATACCCATCAGCAGGTGCTTTCGTTACCTCGGCAGCACCGATGCCCCCTCCCACACCCGGCTTGTTATCCACGATCACGGGCTGACCGAGCTCTTTTGCCAAACCTGGCGTGATCAGTCGAGCCATCGTATCAATCAATCCGCCCGGGGGAAACGGCACCACCAAACGAATCGGTTTTGAGGGGTAGGTTTGCGCCATGAGAGGGGTATGGCCCAGCCCTGCAGTCATAGAGAGCAACGCCATTAAGAGAGTAAAAATTCGGCGATTCATGAGGGTCTCCATTGTTATTGTGAGCGGTGAGAACGTCAAAAGTATAAAGATAGCAGCTGTAGAACAGTCGGTTTCGCCTTATTTACCGCGGCTCCAGTTGTTGAATAGCGTTAACACCTGATCCTCAGGGCTCCAAGCAAAAGCGATGAGCATTTTGTCTGATACGGGATCGATTCCAATCCGTTGGCCACCATGGCCAAGCATCCAAAATGTCGACCTCAATCCAAATGGGCAGTCGGTCCAGATCTGGTACCCGTAGCCACTGCACCCCGCGCTATGAAATGTCGGTAATAAATTCCTGGTACCCGATTCAAGAAACGCTTTCAAACAAGGTTCGTCGGTCTCCCCCCTTAGGATTTCTCTAAATCTGAGCGTTAGGCGGACCCAATCCTCTAAAGATGCATTGAAAAATGCGTAATTTATCGGTTGGTCGTCTTTGTCGATGTGCCAGTAGCTTGAATCCGCAAACCCAGATTTCTCGACGATCATCTGCTGGGTCCACTGCTGAAATGGCATGCCCGCGGCCCCTTGAACAACAAAAGCGAGCGCAGTTGTATCAAGGTTTTTATAAGCAAACCTCGTTCCTGAGCGTACGACACCACCAAATGTACGATCACGATCCTTGAACTGCGAAAAATGCTCAGCTATCGACTTGCTGCCAAAAAATATATCCCGACCCGCAGAGGAGGATGGATGCCCCTGCGATTCAATCGTGCCTGATTTTGCTCCACTGGCCATCATGAGAAGATCACGTACCGCGCTCTCGCCATAAGGAGTTCCCTTTAACTGGGGCGCGTAGTCCTCCGCTTTGTCAGCAAGATCTTTGATTTTGTTAGTGCACAAGGCCTCACCAACTGCCAATGCTGTGATCGACTTTGCCATCGAGTAACTCGCAAAACGCGCCTGAGGTGTGACCCCCTTGCCCAATCCAAAACCCTCAAACACCAGAACTCCTTTGTCAACAAGCGCCAAGGCAGTGGTACCCGGCAACTCTACCGTTGTCTGGGCGAACCTTCGGACTTCCGCGTAGGTATCGGAAGACAGATCTTTTCGTAACTCCCGGGTTCTTGCTGCCGGTCGCATCTCGACCACCCGCGTGTTAGGAGCTCTCCAGAGGTCGTAACTGCCCTTGGCATTTGGCAGTCTTTGGGGGTTTTGCTGTGATTGCGCCCCTTGCTGAAATGCCACCGGAGAACACGCAATTAAGAAAATCAGGATGAAGGACAGTCGCATTGAACGGGCTCATTTATGGGACAATCTAAGCATACTGTACTCCCTGCTACTGAGGTGACACTATCGCGAGATTTGGCTGATAACTGCGTCCAGCAGCGACAAAGCGTGGCCTACGGGTCAGTCTAAGACTATGCTGCTCTTTGCGTAAGCGACTGTACGTGAGGGTCATTGCGCTGTTAGTGCACTTAGGCTCAGCAGAGACAGCACTGTTGAGATCAGTACGGCTTTTGCAATAACGGTAGATTTAACGTTGTACTGCAAAGCGATGACAAATGGCATCGCCCCACAAGGCCCTGCTGCCACTAAAAATGCCATGGTCTGCCAATCGGGCTTCATGGCAACTATCCCGCTTAAAAGGAAAAAGATTGCGGGATGAAGTACCAATTTCGCGCCAACCGCAAGCCAGGCCGGGCCGCCGACTGGGCGCACGGGTTGGTCGCCCAGAATCACACCCAGAGCAAACAAGGCAGCCGGAGCGGCGGCACCCGCCAAAAACTGTGCATAAGTGTGTACGCCAGAGGGTAGGACGCCGGGAAATAGCCCGGCAAAGACGCCCAATGTGGTCGCAATGACAATTGGATTTTTGGCCAGCATGACCATGACGTTCTTGAGCCTATAGACGCCATGTGTCGTTGACTCATAGGCTCGCATGACATCCATTAACAATACAGTAAGACAAAAAACAATCACATCAGCAAAGACGATTGCAGCGATCGGCTCTACAGCGGCGAGATCATATAGGTTACGTGCGATCGGGAGCACAAACATCAGATGATTCACGAATGCCGCAGCCATACCAATGAGTACAGATTCCGCTGCAGTGCATTTGAAATACCGCATGCAAATCAGTGCGACGCCGCCATAAACCGCAAACTCACTCAAAAGATAGGCGCTGATGGCTGGACCGTCGATTTGGTGCAGCGGTACTTTACTCACCAGGTTAAAGATCAGCGCTGGCATCGCGACGTAAAAGACAAATCGGTTGATCGCTTGTGCGTTGCTTACCTCAAAAAATCGAACTCGACGAAAACCATACCCCACCATGAGTGCCATGAATATAGGCAGGATGGGGTCTTGTAGGCTCGTGAGGATAGACATTCGGTAGGTTAACCTGGACTGCCCCTGGTCTGCTACCCGCACACCAAATGCCAAGGAGGGTGAGGGATAAGCCCGGGCTTCTGATCCGTTTCATCCCGACAAGCTCCCCATAACCCCAATGACCCCGGCTGGCTTCGTTCGACTGCTGCTTTTGGCTGCGCTATCCGCAGCACTCTCTTATGGTGTCGCCTATTTGATTTATTTTCGGTTAATCACTGATTTTGGCGCAGCTTCGGCACTGACCGTGACGCTTTTGATTCCGGTTTTCGCCGCTTTATGGGGGGTCTGGATACTGAATGAGCCGATCACGTGGGCTATCGTGAGCGGCGGGGCGTTAGTGCTCGCTGGCACCGCACTGGCAACGGGGTTCTCGTGGAAAGCGCTGGTTCACCGGAAGTGATGCCGCCTGAATTCGAACCGTGAGCGCTCGCCAGCCACCTTATACGTGGGACGAAGATCAACAATTATTCCGGCGTTATCTGGATCAACCTGCACACATCGGAGGTCACTTCGACCGGTAAGCCTTCAAAAAATCGGCCATGAAGGCGGTCAATATTTTGACTTGGTTAATGCTGACGCCGTTATACAAGCTCGCCCTCATGTACCTACCAACTCCAAAAGGAGTCAACGTTCTTAAGCCAACAATTCCCCGCTCCCAGCCTTGAATCAAGAAGTTCTGCGTGGTTTCCTCATCGCCACCATCAACATCAAAGGGGATGTTCATGCGGCTGCGGATTGTGGAATCTGCAATAGGAGTGGAATAAAAGCCACTCGACTTATCGATCAGGTCGTAGAGCATGGCCGACTTTTCAATGGCTTGGCGTTCCATTTCAGTTACCCCGCCCTGCGCGATCATCCACTGCATATAAATATTCACCACCTCAACGTTAAAGGTTGCGATGGTGTTCCATAAATTACCCTCTCGGGCGTTGGTGGTGTAACAGAGTACACCCGGACAAACTTGACTGGGCGTACCCAGCAAGTCCCGTCGAACGACGCATATCGTGAGCCCAGGGTGACCGATATTTTTGGATGCGCAGGCATAAAGAATGCCCACATTGCATCCCAGCCAATCAATAGGCTTTGAGGTAAAGTCTGACGACGCATCAATCACCAGGGGTGCTTTAATGCCCAGCTTTGGCAGCTGATGTAACTCAATTCCGTTTACCGTTTCATTCGAGCAAAGATGCACGTACTTGGATTCTGGATCCAAATGCTCGTAAGAGGGGTTGTGGCTAAAAGTCCCATCTTTGTTCTCGGAGGAGACAACGATAGGGCTGCAGTATTTTGAGGCTTCAGACAATGCGCGTTTGGACCAGGTGCCATTCACCAGATACGTCGCTTTCTCATTGCCATTGGGGCAAAGGTTAAGGGGGACTGCGGCGAATTGCCCGTGCCCACCGCCATGCATAAAAAGAATTTCATATTGCTCAGGGATGTCCATCGCCATGCGGCAGCATTGCACCGTGCTGGCAAGGATTTCTAAAAACTCAGGCGACCGATGTGAGAGATACATCGAGCACATGCGTTCAGCATCAAACAAGGCTTTTATGCGAGCTTGTACTTCTGCCGCCAGGGATGTAGGTCCGGGGCTAAAATTTAACGGAGCTACGCCGCAGGGTGGAAGTAACGATCCGAGCAACGCTGGATGAGTGCTGGCCGGGTTCAATAAGATTTCGTTAGAGTGGGTCATATGCTCTGTTTCAAAGCAGGCTTTGGCGGTATGCAGATTTTTGTGTAATTGGAGCTCCAGGAGCCTGGGTTTTGCTGACTTGAGCCGGTGAAGTGTAGTGCGCCTATGGGCTCGGTAAACGGAACCTCTCGACCGCATTCTCATAGGCCACACGCTTCAGGGTCTTCGGTGTTAAATAGGGCAAGAAATCGCGTCTAATTTCCTCGATCATTTCTCCGTACTTACGATCAAGTCCGCAGCATGGGTCTGTGCCAACAAAAAATCGAGTCGGATGACGTTCAATTACCTCCGCCCACTGCGGACGGAGCCCCTCTCGACTAAACATTCGCCCCCCTATCGGAGGTGGTCCATGAGCCAAACCTTGAGCGGAGATCTCACAAACAACGTTCGGATGCTTGTCAAAGAGCTGGCTTAACAAATGAGGGGGCGTAGCAGGGAGGCAGTGTGAGAGGATTGTGAGCGCCTTGGGGTAGCGTTGTGCCATGACCGAAATCTCATCGTACCCCCCGAAGATTCCGCCCATCGTGTGAATCTGAACAAATCCTTCATATTGGTTCGCGAGTTCGTACATTTTATTGATGACGGGGCTATCGAGGGGGATGCTGCGCTCGAAACTAGGGTCGAACTTGAGTTTATTTTTGACATGGATCTCACCAAACCCTTTAAGTTTTCCCTCTTTGAATAACTGCTCCGCCGTTCGGAATAACTCATTAAATGCAGATTGATCAACGATTGACAGTCCGCTCTCTCCACGATTCTTAAAGACTGCGAGCCAAGCCTCGTTTCCGATGGCAGCGATGTAACGAGAGCCCAACTTTTCTTGCAAATCTCTCTGGTAATTTCCTACCCCACCAGCCCAGCGGACATTATGCTGTTCCATGTACTGGAGAAAAAAGCGAGGAATGCTGCTATTGATTCCATACACATGCATATGAAGATCGGCCAGGGGAATCGTCCTTGCTAATTCACGAGTCTCATCAGTAGGCAGGCTTGGCAACATCTGCGCCTCAAGAGCGCCGAACGATACAGCTAGCGCAGCGGCAACGACGATTCGGCTCGGTTTCATAGCGTTCTCCTGGTAAGCGTCAGGTGACTACATTTCTTGCTGTGCAGCCTGCGCTGCTGGCGGGGGTGCGTGGGTTACCTTTTTACCGGCTGCGAGGATCCCGAACCGGGCATAGTTGAAACACGTGGATCTGCCCTTTTCCCATGCTGTGACACAAAGCCTTGGTCTCTTGAATAACTCTGCTCAGCAGCATTGGGCTCCGCGGGCGGCACATACACAGGATTAGACCGATGAATTGATCCTAGCGGTGAGGCAGGTGCAGCGTTCGGGTCGACTTTAGGCGGATCTGCCGACGTGGCGTGAGTTGGAGATGGCTTGACCGGCGTGCCGGATGGTGATTTCGGCGGTGCGGCCGGTGTTGCTTTTATTGCCCTGTCTCCGTGAAGCACGTCTTTACCAACATCCCCCCTCGATACATCGGCTCCATAGCCTCCGAAAAGGTGGTCATTTCCGACTCCCCCGGTGAATGGTTGGGATGACTGCCTGCCGTGTAGGGATGACTGCGGCGTTGCCTTCGGTGCTACGGGGGCGCTACTCGCAGACTTATTGGCGGGTGGTATCGAATTGGATTGCGGCTTTTGAGGCGGATTAGGCACTGTCTGCGCCTGAAGGGCACTCAATGACGTTACCAGCGCCGCTGTGACGACCAGTTGGATAAGTTTCACGGACGTTCTCCTGGTGAGCGTCAAGTTGCTACTTCTTTTGCTGTGCTGCCTGTACTGCAGGAGGGGGTGCTGGGGTTATTTTGGGCGGCCCCTCTAGTCGACGCCTGTAGTCCACAGTATCTCCCCCGCTGCCCAAAGCATTGGGGCTATTCACCATCCCCGAGGCGGATAACGTATCCACTGCTGCCTCCCCGTAAAGACCGCCACCAGAACCCGTAACCCTGTGTCCGCCTTGTGCTCCTGACAACGAGGGTTTTGTCTGAGTTACCTTCGGAGGCGGCGGCGCATTGGTCGGACTCACATTAGCCGGGGCCGGTTTAACCGGGGTGCCCGACGGTGTCGCCTGAGCGTAGGCAGCATTGATCGGAATCGCCAAGGCGATCATGGAAATGACAAGGTGCTGTCTCATAGAGGAACTCCGATGCCTATCTCTAGGTAGTAGAAATCAATGCGGTGCATCAGTCAAGCTACCAAGGCAGCCTCAAGAACAACTCAAATACTCTCTCATGTGAGCGTGCAAAACAGCATCCACTGAAGCCAAGCCGTTGACCCCACCCCCCAGTTTGATCGATGTGAGAGGATCAGGTCGAAGTACGACTGCGTAGCACAAATTTTTTCTGAGGTGATTTGTAAGAGATTGATTTTACTGAACAAAATTATCTAATCTTGCCTTGGCGGAGACGGAGTCCGCTCAATTCGAATCCCATACAGTATCAACCCGTATCAAAAACCGCTTAAATACAGGCTTATAACCGGTTCTATTGTTTC
>Ga0129333_10003735_pt1 | contig 14277 bp, 13 predicted proteins | sample CPB6_08_DNA_FD_94474 | JGI IMG/M metagenome (GOLD analysis project Ga0129333, IMG submission 94474) | Freshwater to marine salinity gradient microbial communities from Chesapeake Bay, USA - CPBay_Sum_0.6_0.8_DNA | ecosystem: Environmental > Aquatic > Marine > Coastal | place: USA: Chesapeake... | reverse complement strand
ATGTGGGCGAAAACAAAGAATTCGAGCGGCAGTTTCTCGCTGGTGAGCTCGAGCTGGACTTCACGCCCCAGGGAACACTTGCGGAAAAACTGCGCGCAGGCGGGGCGGGTATCCCGGCGTTTTTCACCCGCACGGGTGTTGGCACGGTGGTCTCAGAGGGCAAAGAGATTCGTCAATTCCACGGCAAGAACTATGTCTTGGAAGAGTCGCTGTTTGCGGACATCTCCTTGGTGAAGGCCAAGACCGCGGATCGGGCGGGCAACCTGGTCTTTAACTTGACGGCTCGCAATTTCAATCCCAATGTGGCCATGGCCAGCCGGATGACCATCGTGGAAGTCGAAGAGCTCGTGGAGATCGGTGATTTGCACCCGGATGAAATTCATACGCCAGGGATTTTCGTGAGGCGTATTGTGGTGAATCGCAGCCCGAATAAGCACATCGAGAAAAGGACAACACGCTGATGGCCTGGACCAGAGAAGAGATGGCGGCGCGGGCTGCCAAAGAATTGCGTGATGGGTTTTATGTGAACCTTGGCATTGGCCTGCCGACCCTGGTGGCCAACTACGTGCCCGAGGGCATGACCGTCTGGCTGCAGTCGGAAAATGGACTGCTGGGCATTGGCCCCTTTCCTACCGAAGAAGAGGTCGATGCGGATCTGATCAATGCCGGCAAGCAGACCGTGACCACGCTGCCGGGATCCTCGATTTTCTCGAGTGCAGATTCCTTTGCCATGATTCGCGGCGGCCATATCAACCTAGCGATCCTGGGGGCCATGCAGGTCTCGGAAAAGGGCGATCTCGCCAACTGGATGATTCCGGGCAAGATGATCAAGGGCATGGGCGGGGCGATGGACCTGGTGGCCGGGGTGGATCGTGTGGTGGTGATCATGGAGCACACCGCTAAGAAAAAGGATGGCTCCGAGGAAATCAAGATCCTGCCGGAGTGCAGCCTGCCACTGACCGGCGTGGGGGTGGTCAATGAGATCGTCACCGATTTGTGCGTGCTCTCTGTCACCTTGAAGGGTCTGGAGCTAAGGGAGCTGGCCCCCGGGGTCACCATCGATGAGGTCCGGGCGAAAACGGGCTGCCCAGTGATCGAATAAGGTCTCTTACAATAGGGGCTCAGCCAGCGACATGACATGACCAAATACGTATTCGTGACTGGAGGTGTGGTTTCATCCCTTGGAAAGGGGATTGCCTCCGCGTCGCTGGGTGCGTTGTTGGAGTCCCGTGGCCTGAAGGTCACGATGATCAAAATGGATCCTTACCTCAATGTGGATCCGGGTACCATGAGTCCTTTTCAGCACGGCGAAGTCTTTGTCACCGAGGATGGTGCCGAGACTGATCTGGATCTTGGCCACTACGAGCGTTTTATCAACGCCCGCATGCACAAGCACAACAACTTCACCACCGGCCAGATTTATGACACGGTGCTGCGTAAAGAGCGGCGTGGTGAATATCTGGGCAAGACGGTGCAGGTCATTCCGCACATCACCAACGAGATTCAGGAGTTCATCGGCCGTGGCGTTCGCCTTGGTCAGCCCGATGAGGCCGAAATCGCAATCGTTGAGGTCGGCGGCACAGTCGGAGATATCGAGTCACTGCCCTTTTTAGAGGCGATTCGTCAGCTCAGCTTGCGGCTTGGCCGACGTAACACTTGTTTTTTGCACCTGACCCTGGTGCCCTTTATTTCGACCGCCGGAGAGCTGAAGACCAAGCCCACCCAGCATTCCGTGCAAAAGCTGCGTGAAATCGGTATTCAGCCCACCGCCCTGCTGTGCCGCGCGGATCGGCCAATTCCTGAGGAAGAAAAAGACAAGATTTCACTTTTTTCCAATGTGCCGCGCGAGGCAGTGATTTCAGTCTGGGATGTGGCTTCGATTTATCGCATTCCACGCATGCTCTCTGAGCAGGGCCTGGATCAATTGATTTGTGAGGAGCTGGGCCTGTCGACTCCGCCCTGCGATTTATCGGTCTGGGATGACCTGGTGGATCGGCTTGAACATCCCGCGTCGCAAGTGCGCATTGCAATGGTGGGTAAATATGTTGATCTCACCGAGTCGTATAAATCACTGACCGAGGCCCTGGTCCATGCCGGCATGCATACTCGGTCTCGGGTGGCCATCGAATACATTGACTCCGAAGGCTTAGAGCAGCAGGGCACAGGGGCTCTGGCGGGATTTGATGCGATTTTGGTTCCGGGCGGCTTTGGCCGCCGGGGCGTGGAAGGAAAAATCGCTGCGATTCAGTTTGCGCGTGAGCGGCGCATCCCGTATCTCGGCATCTGCCTTGGCATGCAGCTTGCCGTGATCGAATTCGCACGGCATCGCGCGGGCCTGGCCAAGGCCAACTCCACCGAGTTTGAGCCCAAGGCCGATCAGCCGGTGATTGCCTTAATCACGGAGTGGAAAAATGCAGATGGCCGAATCGAGCAGCGCTCCGAGACTTCGGATCTTGGCGGCACGATGCGGCTTGGCGCGCAGCAGTGCCCAATTCGACAGGGCACACTGGCCCAGCGGATCTACGGCAACACTGTGAATGAGCGGCATCGCCATCGCTACGAGGTCAACAACACCCTAAGGCCCGCGATTGAATCGGCTGGCCTAGTGGTTTCTGCAGAAACACCCCATGAGCAGCTTGCTGAAATCATTGAGCTGCCCGAGTCCGTGCATCCCTGGTTTGTGGGCGTGCAGTTTCACCCGGAATTCACGTCAACACCCCGTCAGGGCCATCCGCTTTTCATCAGCTTTATCAAGGCAGCGATTGCCCGCTCGCGTCAGCCGGTGGACCAGGCCGCGCTTGCGAAATAAGCCATGAAACTCTGCGGATTTGATGCTGGCTTAGCGCACCCTTTTTTTCTGATCTCGGGCCCCTGTGTGGTGGAGTCCGAGCAGCTGCAGATGGATACTGCCGGCACGCTGAAAGAGATCTGCGCCGGCCTGGACATCCCCTTTATTTTTAAATCAAGCTACGACAAGGCCAACCGCTCCTCCGGCACGTCGTTTCGTGGCCTGGGTATGGAAAAAGGCCTGGAGATCTTGGCCAAGGTGAAGTCAACGCTCAACGTTCCGCTGCTCACCGATGTGCACAGCGAAGACGAGATCGTTGCGGCTGCTAAGGTGGTCGATGTGCTACAGACCCCAGCGTTTTTGTGCCGGCAGACCGATTTCATTCGGGCGGTGGCACAAAGCGGCCGGCCGGTGAATATCAAAAAAGGCCAATTTCTTGCGCCTGGCGATATGGCCAATGTGATTCAAAAAGCCCGCGAGGCAGCCCGTGAGGCAAACCTCTCCGAGGACCGTTTTCTCGCCTGCGAGCGGGGCGCAAGTTTTGGCTACAACAATTTGGTAAGCGATATGCGCAGCCTCGCCATCATGCGCGGCACCGGCTGCCCGGTCGTGTTTGATGCGACCCATTCGGTGCAGCTGCCCGGCGGCCAGGGCACCTCTTCGGGCGGCCAGCGGGAGTTCGTGCCCGTGCTCTCGCGTGCCGCAGTGGCGGTCGGCATTGCCGGAATTTTTATGGAGACCCATCCGAGTCCCGCCAAGGCCTTGTCGGATGGGCCCAATGCGGTGCCGCTGCATCAGATGAAGGCATTACTGGAGCAGCTGGTCAGCATTGATCGGACCGTTAAATCAGCCCCCTTTCTCGAGGATCACTTTAATTAAGCCGCGGGGCCAATCGCATCCTGCGCGGGCCTCGCACAACCAAGGAAACGTAATGACAGCGATTGTGGATTTAATCGGCCGGGAAATTATCGATAGCCGCGGCAACCCCACGGTGGAGTGTGATGTGCTGCTGGAGTCCGGTGTCATGGGCCGGGCTGCGGTGCCCAGTGGCGCTTCTACCGGATCGCGCGAGGCCATCGAATTGCGTGATGGCGATAAGTCGCGCTATCTCGGCAAGGGCGTGCTCAACGCAGTCGAGCACATCAATACGGAAATCTCGGAGGCCCTGATGGGCTTAGATGCCAGCGAGCAGGCCTTCATTGATAAGGCCCTGATCGATCTGGATGGCACAGAGAACAAATCCCGGCTCGGGGCCAATGCCATGCTGGCGGTCTCCATGGCTGTGGCCAAGGCTGCTGCCGAGCAATCGGGCCTGCCGCTTTATCGTTACTTCGGCGGCTCGGGTCCGATGCGGCTTCCGGTGCCGATGATGAATGTGATCAATGGCGGTGCCCATGCCAATAACAACCTGGATCTTCAGGAGTTCATGATCATACCGGTGGGCGCACCAACTTTTCGTGAGGCCCTGCGGTACGGCGCCGAAGTCTTTCACAGCTTAAAGAAACTCATCCACGATCAGGGCATGTCGGTTGCAGTCGGCGATGAGGGTGGCTTTGCGCCGAATGTCGCAAACCACGAGGCCGCGATTCAACTGATTCTTAAAGCCATCGAGGCGGCGGGCTACGAGCCCGGCCGCCAGATCGCGCTTGGCCTCGATTGTGCAAGCTCCGAGTTTTTCAAAAACGGAAAATACGAACTCTCGGGCGAAGGCTTAAGCCTGCCATCCCAGGACTTCACCCACTTGCTGGCGAGCTGGGTCGATAAGTATCCGATTCTCTCGATTGAAGACGGCTGCGCTGAAAATGACTGGGACGGTTGGGCCTATCTCACCCAGCAGTTGGGTAAAAAAGTGCAGCTGGTGGGCGATGATTTATTTGTGACCAACACCAAGATTTTGCGTGAAGGAATTGAGAAAAAGATTGCCAACTCAATTCTCATCAAGATCAATCAAATCGGCACGCTAAGTGAGACCTTTGCTGCCATTGAGATGGCCAAACGCAGTAACTACACCGCAGTGGTCTCCCATCGTTCGGGCGAAACCGAGGACACCACGATTGCGGATCTCTCAGTGGCCACCAATGCCTTGCAGATCAAGACGGGCTCAATGTCGCGCACCGATCGCACCGCGAAATACAACCAGCTGTTGCGCATCGAAGAAGACCTGGGCGATGCGGCCCAGTATCCGGGCCTGGATGCGTTTTATAACCTGCGTTCCTAGGGATCCTCAGGGCCACGGCCAGTGAACACCATCGATCGCCTGGAGCGTTTTGTTCAGCGGTTTCCCCGGCCGGGGCTGACTCAGATTCTGTTGGGTGCGCTGATCCTGCTGCAGTTTCCCTTATGGTTCGGGCAGGGCGGATGGATTCGGGTCTGGCGGCTTGAGCGCCAAGTCGAGGCCAAGCAGCTTGAAAACGAAACCAAGCGGCTGCGCATCGCTGAACTTGAAGGCGAAGTACGAGACTTTAAAAGCAGCCCACGCGCAGCGGAGGAGCGGGCCCGCTATGAGCTGGGCATGATCATGCCCGGTGAGCGGTTTGTGCAGTGGGGCGAGCCGGCTGCACCGAATACGGCCGCTACTGCAGGGTCTGCGGACCCCCAGAGCCGGAAGGGTGGGCGTCCGTAAAGAGCGCCGCGCAGTCGACCGCATCAAAGGCGTAGCTGCTATTACAAAAATCACAGTTCACTTCGACCTGGCCCTGCTCGGCCAGTATCGATTCGATTTCGGGCTCACCCAGCATGCGCAGCATCTTGCTGACTTTCGTCCGTGAGCAGGGGCAATGAAATTGGACCGGCTTTTCTTCAAGTAGCCGCGGATTTTTTTCCCAAAAGAGGCGGTGCAACAGAGTCTGGCCCTCGGTCTGCAATAACTCTTCTTTGGTCAGCGTGTCGGCCAACGTGGTCAGCGTCTGCCATTGGTCATCGGCCTCGGGGGCCGTGAGTGCAGATTGCGGGCCTGAGGGCTGAGATATTCCGCCTTCAATGGGCATTTTTTGAAGCAGCAGGCCCACCGCCTGCTCACCATCGCAGGCTAACCATAGCCGCGTGGGCAGTTGTTCTGACTTCGCCATATACGATTCAAGGGCCTGGGCTAGGCCCGCTTCGTGCAGCGGCACAATGCCCTGATAGGGATTTTGTGTGCTGATCTGCGGATCCAGCACAACTGAGAATCGGCCAAGATTGTCTTGGTTCACAAGGTCTTGCCAGCTGGCGCCGGGCTTTACCGCGAGGGTCTCTGACATCTTGATGGTGCTGCGAAACTCAAGCAATGAATTGCACTCGGCAACCGCCAAACGGATCGGCCCATCGCCATGAATCTGCAGAATCACTGCGCCTTGATACTTCAGGCTTGCCGATAGCAAAATCGCAGCGCAGCTCATCTCGCCTAAAAGTGCCATCACTTCCGGGGCCTCGGCATGACGGTGGGCGACCTCCAGCCAGGCCCGATCAATCCGCACCAGGTGGGCCCGGGCAGCAACGCCTTCAAACATGATGCGCATTAAGCGATCGCCTGCGGCTTGCGTGTGCTCTGGACTTTGTTTCTTAGTCAATCGTTTGCGTCAATTGCTTTGAGTTCTTTTTGAAACCGTGCAGCCCGCTCGATATAGGTCTGAATGCCCCGATGCATCTTGGCGATCTCATCATCGGTCAGCAGCCGTACTGCTTTGGCAGGTGAACCCAGCACCAGGGATCCATCGGGAATGATGGTGCCGGTGGTCACCAGCGCGCAGGCGCCGACCAAGCAGTTCTTGCCAATGATCGCATCGTTGAGCACCACGGCCTGAATGCCAATTAGACTTCCCGCTCCGATTGTGCATCCGTGCAGCATGGCCTGATGGCCCACGGTGACATGGTCATCCACAGTCAGCGGTGAGCCCGGGTCGGTGTGCAGCACTGCGCCTTCTTGGACATTGGAGCCCCGGCCAATCACGATGGGCTCGTTGTCCCCACGCAGGGTTGCGCCAAACCAGATGCTACTTTGGGCCTGCAGCTCGACCTTGCCGATTAACACGGCAGTGTCGGTGACGTAGGCGGTGGGATCAATGACTGGCCGATGGGGGCCGAGGGCATAAATGGGCATGCGGGCTTTGCGGGCGGTTAAAGCACCGATTCTGTCACGGGCCACCGAGATCCTGAAAAAGCACCGCCGGCCTTGCTTGGTTACCATCGAGTTATGGCAGAGCGATTTCCACACGATATCAATGCTGATTTGCATATGCACTCCACGGCCTCCGATGGCGCACTCTCGCCCGAGCAGGTCGTGCGGCGCGCTGCAGCCAATGGTGTTCAGGTTCTGGCACTGACCGATCACGACACCGTGAGTGGCCAGCAGCCGGCGATGGAGACCGCGCGCGGGCTTGGCCTCCACTATGTGCCGGGTGTGGAGATCTCGGTGACCTGGGGCGGTGAGACGGTGCATGTGGTCGGATTAAAAATCGATATTGAGCATCCGCAGTTAAATCACACCCTGTCTCAAATCCGCGAGGGCCGACAGACCAGAGCGAAGGCGATGGCAGAGCATCTTGTCAGCCATGGCTTGCCGGATCTTTTGGAAGATGCCAAAAGTCATGCCGCCAATGCGGATCTCATCGGCCGCACCCACTTTGCGCGGGCGATGGTGGCCCGCGGCCTGTGCAGCTCCATGGGAGATGTGTTTCAGCGCTACCTCACGCCCGGCAAGCCGGGCTATCAGGCCCATCAGTGGGCCACACTGACCCAGGCCGTCACCGCGATTCGCGCCTGTGGCGGTGTTGCGGTGCTTGCGCATCCAGCCCGTTATCGCTTAAGCGCCATTGGCCACTGGGCCTTGATTGACGAATTTAAGACCCTCGGCGGCCAGGCCATCGAGGTGGTTACGGGCAGCCATTCCGATCAGGATGCCCGCCGATTCCAGCGTGTCGCCGTCGAACAAGGCCTACATGCCTCGCGTGGCAGTGATTTTCATGCCGAGGGCGAGAGCCGGTTTGATGTCGGGGCGGTGCCGCCACTGCCCGATGCGACCCGACCTGTATGGCATAACTGGATCGGCTGATAAAATCTGGGGCAAATGTACCCTCAACGCGTTTTATCGGGCATGCGGCCCACGGGGTCGTTGCACCTCGGGCATTACCACGGAGTTTTAAAAAACTGGGTTCGGCTGCAGTCTGAGTACGAATGCCTGTTCTTCGTGGCGGATTGGCACGCACTGACCACCCACTACGATGAGCCCCAGGTTATCTCAGAAAACGTCTGGGGCATGCTGATCGACTGGCTGGCAGCAGGCGTGGACCCGAGTCAGTCCACGCTCTTTATCCAGTCGCGCGTGCCTGAGCACGCGGAGCTACATCTGCTGCTGTCGATGTGCACGCCCTTAGGCTGGCTGGAACGTGTGCCGACTTACAAAGACCAGCAGGAAAAATTAAGCGAGCGCGATCTGGCAACCTACGGCTTTCTTGGCTATCCCTTGCTTCAGGCGGCCGACATTCTGATTTATCGGGCAGCCCATGTTCCAGTAGGCGAGGATCAGGTGCCACATGTGGAACTCACACGCGAAATTGCACGCCGCTTTAACCATGTCTTTGGCCGTGAGTCCGGCTTTGAAGAAAAGGCCCAGGAAGCCGTGAAAAAACTTGGCGGCAAGCGGGCGCGGCTTTACAGCGATTTGCGTGATCGATTCCAGGAAAAAGGCGACGAGGTGGCGCTTGAGCAGGCCAAGGCCCTGGTCCAAGAGGCCCAGAACCTCACCATGGATGATCGTGAGCGGCTTTTTGGTTTTCTTGAAGGCGCCCGGCGGCTCATTTTGGTTGAGCCCCAGGCCTTGTTAACCGAGGCCTCCCGCATGCCCGGCCTTGACGGACAGAAGATGTCGAAAAGTTATGGCAACACCATTGCCATGCGCGAACCGACTGACAACATCGTGCAAAAGATGCGCAAGATGCCCACGGATCCGGCCCGTGTTCGCCGCGCTGATGTGGGCAACCCCGAGCGCTGCCCGGTCTGGCAGCTGCATCAGGTCTACTCCGACGAGGCCCGCAAGAAGTGGGTCTCGGCAGGCTGCACCAGCGCGGGCATTGGCTGCCTCGAGTGTAAGCAGCCCCTTATTGATGCCGTATTGGAAGAGCAAAAGGAATTTATTGAGCGGGCCCGGCCCTACGAGGAAGATCCCGATTTACTAAGAAGCATCGTGGCCGATGGCTCGGAGAAGGCCCGTGAGATGGCCCGCCAGACCATGCGCGATGTGCGCGAGGCCATGGGCCTGGATTACAGTTGATTCACTGCACCACCGACTGAAATAGCGAGACCACCATGATTACCGGAAGCCTAGTCGCGATTACCACGCCGATGCACCCCGACGGCAGTCTGGATCTCGCCAGCTATCGTGCGCTCATTGATTGGCATATCGCCGAAGGTACTCAGGCGATCGTGGCCGTTGGCACAACCGGTGAGTCTCCCACGGTGGATGTCGATGAGCACCTGGAGTTAATCCGCGTGGCGGTCGAGCAGTGCAAATCCAGGATTCCGGTGATTGCGGGCACAGGTGCGAACTCCACTCTGGAAGCCATTGAGTTAACCCGTGAGGCAGCCCGCATGGGAGCGGCAGCTTCACTGCAGGTAGTACCTTATTACAATAAGCCCACACAGGAAGGTCTGTATCAGCATTACAAAACAATCGCCGAGGCCTGCGAGATTCCCATCATTTTGTACAACGTGCCCGGCCGCACTGTTGCAGACCTCTCCCATGAGACCACGTTGCGATTGGCCCAGATTCCGAACATCGTTGGCATTAAAGATGCGACCGGCAACATCGAGCGTGGCCAATGGCTCATCCATGAAGCGCCGAAGGATTTTGCAATCTATAGCGGTGACGATGGCACGGCCGTCGCCCTGATGCTATTGGGCGGCCACGGGAACATTTCAGTAACTGCCAATGTCGTACCGGCCATGATGTCTAAACTCTGTGCTTTCGCGATGTCGGGCCGTGCCGCCGAGGCCGCCGCCTTGCAGCGGCAGTTGCTTGTCTTGCATCGGGCCATGTTCATCGAGGCCAATCCCATTCCCGTCAAGTGGGCCTTGGCCCGCATGGGCCGATCACCAGCAGGCCTTCGGCTGCCCTTGGTCGAACTCTCCAGGGCCAATCAGGCGGTCGTTGAGGCCGCCCTTAAATCTGTAGGAGCCATTGGATGATTCGCACCCGTATCGTTTTAATGTTGAGCATGGCGGCCCTTGCGGCCGTGACAACAGGTTGTGGCGGTGTAATGAAAACCGAGGCTGATTACAAGTCGGCCGCAAAGGTCAGGCCACTGGAGGTACCCCCCGATCTGTTGTCACCAAGTCGCGACGATCGGTTCTCTGTATCAGCCTCAGGCAGTGCGAGCAGGAGTGAATTTGATCGCAGCCGCTCGGATCCGCGGCGCGCGGATCAGTCGGTACTTCCTGTTCAGGACGGCATGCGCATTGAGCGTCAGGGCGACCAACGGGTGTTGGTGGTCGATCAGCCAGCAGAGAAGCTCTGGCCGATCGTGCGGCAGTTTTGGCTGGACAACGGATTTGCGCTCGCTGCAGAAAAACCGGAAATCGGATTTATCGAGACCGAGTGGGCTGAAAATCGCTCGAAAATTCCCGAGGATCTCTTGCGCCGCACGCTTGGGAAAGTGCTGGATCGGCTCTACGATACCGGTGAGCGTGACAAATTCCGAACACGTTTGGATCGAGTAAGTGATAGCCGGACGGAGATTGTCATCAGCCACAGAGGCGTAATGGAGGTGGTGACATCCGCCACGCTGAATATTCAAAGCACCTGGACCAACCGGCCCATTGATCGTGACCTTGAGGCCGAATTCATGCGTCGACTAATGCTCCGCTTAGGCGCTGATCAAACGCGAGCGCAGGCTTTGCTGGTGCAGTCGGCCACGGTAGCGGCGAAGGCGCAGATGGTAAAAGCCGGGGACATCTCGGTCATCGATATTGCCGAGCCTTTTGATCGCGCATGGCGCCGGGTAGGTGTTGCGATCGATCGACTCGGGTTTACTGTAGAAGATCGTGATCGCAATAAAGGCCTTTTCTTTGTCCGCTACCGCGACCCCACTGTGGATTTGCAGCGAGATAAGCCTGGATTTTTTGCCCGAATCTTTTCAAGCGGTGCCTCTTCAGAATCTGCCGAGCAATACCGGCTGTTGGTCACCACCGATGGCCAGGACCGAGCCCGCGTATCGGTATTGGATAAAAATGGCAAACCCACTGCCGACACCAATGCCCGACGCATGCTTGGACTTTTGTTTGATCAGCTGAAGTAGTTGCGTTTTACAAGCCTATCCAGCGGCAGCGGCGGTAACGCCCTGGTGATCGAGTCGCCCTCGCGGGGCCTTGATCCGACGCGGATTTTGGTCGATTGCGGTCTGGGCCTAAAAGAGGTCAGCCGAAGGTTAGAGGCAAGGGGGCTACTGCCCACGGATCTTGATGCAATCTTTGTCACCCATGAACATCAAGATCACATTGATGGTGCGGCAAGGCTGGCCCGCGCGGCCGGCATCCCGGTGCTGACATCCCACGGCACTGCCAGCTCGATGCCCGACGAGTTCTGGACAGGTGTGCGGGTCATTGAGATTGATAGCCATGCGAGATTTTCTCTCGGTGGGCTGACGCTATGCTGTTTTCCAGTGCCGCATGATGCCCGTGAGCCGGTGCAGCTGGTGGTGGAAAGTCAGCAAGTCCGCGTGGGTGTGCTCACCGATGTCGGCCGATCGACGCCCCATATTGAATCTATGCTGAGCGGCGTGGATGCTCTTTTTCTGGAGGCCAATCATGATGAGCAGATGCTGCGCGCAGGCGGCTACCCAGAGGCCTTAAAGCAGCGCATCGCGGGACCCTATGGTCATCTATCGAATGCTGAATCGGCTTCGATTCTCGCCGCGATTGATCAATCCCGCTTACAGCATGTCGTGGCTGCGCATCTGAGTCAGCACAACAATCGGCCGGAGCTTGTGCAAAAGGTATTGGGCCCCATGATCGGGGCCAAGACTCAGATGACCATCGCCTCGCAAGAAGAGGGCATTGACTGGATGCTGGTGGATTAAAAAAAATCGCCGGCTTGTGGCCGGCGATTCTCACAACAGCAATAATCTTGTATCGGTTTACTTTTTGGCCGGCTGGGCTGCGGGTGCCGCGGGAGCGGGGGCTGCGTCAGCGGGTTTTTGCTCGGCGGCCGGAGCGGGTGCTGGTGCGGGAGCAGGCGCGGCGGCCTCTTGTTTTTTTCCGCATGCAACAACGCCAAGCGCCAGAATCATGGCGGCGAGAAGAGACTTTTGCATATTTTTATTTCCTTCGGCAAAAAAATTAAAATGATCGTTTCCTGTGGACTCACGATTGAAGTGATTCATTCCCGAGAAGCTGACTAATGATAAACGATCCATCCTGCTCTTGCCATTTGCAGCAGGCAGTCGGCCAGCGGGGCCGACTGAATTACACGCTTGACGTGGGCAGCAGAGAGTCGGCGATGGTTTGCAAGTTCGCGCAGTGCTGTACTTACAGACATGGTCATTGACACAGAGACCATCTCTCCATTCATATAAAACGCCTGATCGATGTACAACAGTCGGCTTGCTGGTGACAGTGCAATGCCGTACCGTTTGGCGGCACTTAAAAATCCGCGCAGCGTGGGCGCAGGCCTTGGTGCTGCGAACACGGCCGAGGGGGCAGGTTCACTCAGGACACGGGCAATCGCAGACCGCAGGGCCTTACGATCGGGAAACGTCTGCAGCACTTGGCGAGTGAGTGCTACGAGGAGTTGCTCGGGAATTTCGCCTGGCCGATCCGAGGCCTTCAGCCAAGGATCACGCCAGTCGGATTCCTGTAACTGATCAAGGTGTTGGCTCCAGGCCTGGTCGGCCAATGCAACTCGGCCGGGCGCGCGAAAGCCGATGGACCAGGTCATGCAGGCGGCACTCATGGCGGTGCCGCGATGGGCGACTTGCGGCGGGAGGTACAAAAGATCGCCGGGGTTTAAGCACCATTCCTGCTCTGCACGAAAAGACTTTAGAATTTTTAATGGCAGGTCATCCATCAGTGCGGGCGCAAAGCGCTGTGCGATCTCCCAGCGCCGTTGGCCTCGGGCCTGAATCAGAAAGACATCGTAGGAATCGGTGTGGGCGCCAATACCACCGCCGGGCCCTGCCACACTGACCATCAGATCATCAAGCCTTGCCTCAGGGATAAAGCGAAAGGCATCCAGGAATCGATCGGCTGCTGGCAGCAAGGTGTTGACTTGCTGCACTAAGACAGTCCAGTTGGGATCACTGATTTTGGGCAGATCACGTTTTCTGAAAGGGCCATGGGCCAGCGACCAATTGCCGCCATGACGCGATCGGCCCTTGGGTGCGGATTGAATCAGACGCGACTGCAGCGTGTCCTGGGTGCAGAGTGCTAAAACTTCATCAATGCTGACTGCCGGCTCAAAGTCCGGAAATGCATTGCGAACCAGTAATGGTTTTTTCTGCCAATAGCGGGCCATGAACTGTTTTGGTGAAAGTCCGCCAAGCCAGGGCACAGCCTCGGTGGGCTTGGGCCTTGGATAAAAACGATTCGGCATGTGAAAAGCGGGTCGTGATTAACGGCGCTCTAAAAGCGCCTTCGCCTCAAGGCCCTTGCTGGGCTCGGGCAGTGCGTAGCGGCCCAAGAGGCTCACCAGCTGGCCAAAGATCTTGGGTGACCCGCCAACAATATTCTCATGAAAGAGATAGTCGGATTCACCTTTAAAGTCGCCGATCAGTCCGCCGGCCTCGGTGATCAAGAGGCTGCCTGCAGCAGCATCCCAGGGCATCAGGCCGATTTCAAAAAAACCATCCAGCCGGCCGCAGGCGACATAGGCGAGATCCAGTGAGGCCGCGCCTGGCCTGCGCAGCCCAGAGGTTTTTTGGGTGAGCTCTTTGAACATTGCGGTGTAAAGCTCAAGGGTCTCAAAATTGCGAAATGGAAATCCTGTGCCAACTAAAGACTCATCCAGTCTGTCGCGCTGTGCGACCCGAATGCGGCGGTCATTGAGCAGTGCGCCTTTACCCTTGGAAGCCACAAACAAATCATTATGGACAGGGTCATAGATCACCGCCTGGGTGATCTGGCCACGATACGACAAGCCGATGGAGACTGCGTACTGCGGAAAGCCGTGAATAAAATTAGTGGTGCCATCCAGGGGATCAATAATCCAGACATAGTCCGAGGCAATTGATTTTTTTCGAAAGCCGCCCGAGACCCCCGACTCTTCGGCAAGAAAATCGTGATCTGGGTAAGCGGTCGCCAGAACTTCGATGATGGCGGCCTCGGCAGCCTGATCCACCTCTGTTACAAAATCATTGGGAGCCTTTCGGCCAATGCGCAGCAGGTCCAAATCCAGGCTCGCCCGGTTAATGATGGCGCCTGCGCGGCGGGCAGCTTTAACTGCCGTGTTAAGCAGAGGATGCATGATCAGGTCTTTTAAGGAGCGAAGGAAAAACAGGGCATGATTGCACCCATGCAGGATT
>Ga0129333_10003733_pt1 | contig 14278 bp, 15 predicted proteins | sample CPB6_08_DNA_FD_94474 | JGI IMG/M metagenome (GOLD analysis project Ga0129333, IMG submission 94474) | Freshwater to marine salinity gradient microbial communities from Chesapeake Bay, USA - CPBay_Sum_0.6_0.8_DNA | ecosystem: Environmental > Aquatic > Marine > Coastal | place: USA: Chesapeake... | reverse complement strand
TCGAGGCAGGGGAGGATCCGCGATTCATTGCTCGACGTCTCGTCATCCTCGCGAGTGAGGACATTGGTCTTGCAGATTCACAATCGCTGGTGATCGCAGTTGCTGCTTCTCATGCCGTCGAACATGTGGGATTGCCCGAGGCACAATTGAATTTGGCGCATGCAGTCGTCTATCTCAGTCGCGCGCCAAAGAGCAATGCCGTGGCCCGGGCAATCTGGACAGCACGTGAGGACATTCGTTCTGGTCTGGTGGGTGAAGTTCCATCCCATCTCCGCGATTCGCACTATTCGGGGGCGAGTCAGTTGGGGCATGGAGATGGATACATCTCGCCCCACGAGGACCCTTCAGCTGCCGAGCATCTGACATATGTGCCAGAGGAATTGAGGGGTCAGCGGTACTACCGTGAGGGTCAATGACGAAGAGATTGTTCTGGTTCGTGCTTGGCCTCGTCAGCGGTGTGGCGCTCGTGTCGTGGAGCAAAAAGAAGGCGAATGCGGTTGCCGACAAAGTCGCAGATGCACTCACCCCTGAAAACGTCGTCGAAGTGGCCGCCGAGGGTGTCGTTCGTGTCGTTCGGAGGTTGGGTGAGGTCGTCGGTGCGGCAATCGTCGCTTTGTCGTCGGCGTGGCGCAAAACAGACACCGAAGGACAAGCAGTCGACCGATAAATTGACGGTCTATGTCATCAGGCCAGTCACCGCGCTCCGCTGACGACCTGAGGCGAGCGTTCTCCGGATTCTTTGAATCCAGAGGTCACACGAACGTTGCATCAGCAAGTCTCATTCCCCACGATCCCACCTTGCTGTTCACCGTTGCCGGCATGGTGCCGTTCAAGCCCTTCTTCGTCGGTGACGAGGTAGCTCCGTACAGCAGGGCAGTCAGCGTCCAGAAGTGCGCGCGCGCTGGCGGTAAGCACAATGACCTCGACGAGGTCGGTCGCACCACACGCCACTTGGTGTTCTTCGAGATGCTCGGAAATTTCAGTTTCGGTGACTATTTCAAGAGCGATGCAATTCCCTGGAGTTGGGAATTGGTGACAGAAGTGTTCGGTCTGGACGGTGACAGATTATGGATCACCGTTCACGACAGCGATGATGAAGCTGAACAAATCTGGCATGAGGAAGTCGGTGTGCCGATGGAACGCATCCAGCGCCTCGGCGACAAAGACAACTTCTGGCAGATGGGCGAGACCGGCCCGTGTGGACCATGTTCAGAGATTCACATCGATCGTGGACCGAGTTTCGGTCCCGAAGGCGGACCACTCAACGACCCAGCTGGTGACCGATTTCTTGAGTTCTGGAACTTGGTCTTCATGCAGTACAACCAGTCGTCAGACGGGTCACGTACTCCACTTCCGCGGCCGAGCATCGACACTGGCGCCGGCGTTGAGCGCATTCTCGCCCTCATGCAAAACGTCGGATCAGTGTGGGAGACCGATGTTCTCTATCCGCTCATTGAATCCGCACGCTCGCTCACTGGGGCTGCCTACAAGGTCGGTGATTACGGCGATCGCGATAGCTTCAGCCTTCGCGTGCTCGCCGAACATGCGCGTTCAGCCACCATGCTCGTCAATGACGGAGTTTTCCCTTCAAATGAGAATCGCGGCTACGTGCTTCGGCGGATCATTCGTCGTGCCGTGCGCCACGCCTTCTTGCTCGGCACCGAGAAGCTGGTGTTGCCCGACATGGTTCGTACCGCTATCGGCATCATGGGCAACGCCTATCCAGATCTGCGCAAGAACGAAGACTTCATCGTCGGAGTGGTGGCCAACGAAGAGGACCGCTTTCGTCACACGCTGAAGACCGGTCTCGGAATTCTTGAAGGTGACATCTCCGGTGGCGCTACGTTGTCAGGTGCATCGGCGTTTCTCTTGCATGACACGTACGGCTTCCCGCTCGAACTCACCCAGGAGATCGCCGGCGAAAGAGGAGTCGAAGTCGATGTCGCTGGCTTCGAGGCAGAGATGTCTGTACAACGCCAACGTGCGCGTGACGCCAGAAAGACCGCCACGACTGACGAAGAGAAGGTGTCGCATTATCGCTCGATCGCAGAACACCACGGACCCACGGACTTCGTCGGATATCAATTGAACGAATGTGAAGCAACGGTGATCGCCGTGTTGCCCGGTGACGAGCACGGTACTCTCGAGGTGTTCTTGGACCGGACTCCCTTCTACGCAGAAAGCGGTGGACAGGTGGGTGACATCGGTTCTCTCAGCTCAGCGCAGTTCTCTGGTCGGGTGGTCGACACGACGTTTGCTGTTCCTGGCGTGCGACGACATGTCGTTCGAGCAGAGTCTGGGGATGTGGTCGAAGGTCAGGTCGTGCAGGCATCGATCGATGTCGATGCTCGCGCAGCGACACGGCGAAACCATACGGGAACGCACATCTTGCACTGGGCGCTTCGTACAGTGTTGGGAGAACATGTGAAGCAAGCGGGCTCATTGGTCTCACCTGACAGGCTGCGATTCGACTTCAGTCATTACGCCGCGGTGTCCGAAACAGAACTCCGTCAGATCGAACGTCTTGCCAACGAGCAAGTGCTTCTCAACGATGACGTCGCCGCTTGGGAGACCAGCAAAGACGAGGCCCTCGCAGCAGGCGCAATCGCCTTTTTCGGAGACAAGTACGGCGACGTCGTTCGTGTTCTCCGAGCGGGAAGCTCGGTCGAGTTGTGTGGCGGAACTCATGTCAGTGCCACCGGCGACATTGGCACCATCAAGATCATCGGAGAGAGTTCGATTGGATCAAATCTGAGACGCATCGAAGCTACGACCGGAATGAACACTGTCGAAGTGCTGCAACGACACGATGCACTCTTGACGGACATCGCCGGATTGGTGGGGGGCACTGCCGAGGTCGCCGTTGAGGCAGTCGGCCGGAAACTCGATGAACTGAAGGCTGCGCAAGATGAAATCAAGCAGCTACGAGCCAAGTTGGCGCAAGGACGAGCCGTCGACATCGCGCAGAATGCAGTCGATGGTGTCGTCGTCGAACGGGTCGACGGGATGGCGCCGAATGACTTGCGTGATCTGTGTGTCGCAGTTCGGCAATCCGGTGCCCGCGTCGCAGTGCTCGGGGGCGTCAGCCCAGGCGGAGGAGTCAGTCTTGTGTGCGCCATCGCGAAGGATGTCGACAGTCAGGCCTCTGATGTGTTGCGCGACGCGGCAAAGTCGGTGGGCGGCGGTGGTGGTGGCAAAGGCGACGTGGCTACTGCAGGTGGCAAGAATGCCGATGGTCTCGATGCCGCACTCGTCATTGCCAAAGACAAGGCACGTGCCGCACTCGGATTGGCATGAGGGTCATCGGGCTAGACCTCGGCTCGAAGCGAATCGGAGTTGCTGTCAGTGACTCGAGTGCGACCATTGCAACGCCATTCACGGTCATCGCTCGCAGCAGGAAGCAGTCTGAAGATCATCGCGCAATCGCCGCGCTCGTCCGCGACGAGGAGGCAGAAGCGATAGTGGTCGGACTTCCGCTTTCCATGTCCGGGGACATCGGGCCTGCGGCTCGTGCTGCCATCGCCGAGAGTGAAGTCTTGGCTACCGTTGTCGACGTGCCTGTGCATCTTCACGATGAGCGTCTGACCACTGTTGCCGCAGACACTGTGTTGATGGAAGCGAAGATGAAAGCTCAAGCTCGTCGTCGCGTTGTCGACAAAGTTGCGGCTGCCGTCATGTTGCAGTCGTGGCTCGACGCGCGAAAACACGCTCTCAATGAAGATGACACCACGGGGTCGCAGTAGTGGGAGGTGTCTCGGGCGACCCGTTGATGTCTTCTAACGATCCTGATTGGGTTCCCGATCCGTGGGACAACCCACAGCGAGTGATTGACGACGAACTTGTCGATCTGGCACCGGTCGGGAACAGATGGCATGGCGTCATTAAGATCGTCGCCGCGACCACAGTGTCGTTGGTCGTTCTTGCCGGTGTTGCTGGCTTCTGGTTGCTGCGACAACTCAACCCCGGAAACATTGCCGAAGTGCCGGTGAACTTCACCGTGAACGAGGGGGACTCTGTCGCGAGTATTGCCGCTCGCTTGGAGAAAGAGGGCATCATCGTGAACGACAGAGTCTTCCGATGGTACGTGGGTCGCAACGGTGGTCTCGAGGTGCTGCCGGGGTACTACGCACTGAAGCCGCGTGACAATGCCGGAAACGTGATGAAGGTTCTCGGGACTCCTCCAGCGCAGACTTTTATCAAAGTGACGTTTCCTGAGGGTTTCACCGTCGATCAGGTGGCAGAGCGCTTGGCTGAACAAGCTCCCTACATTTCTCGCGAGTCGGTTGTCGAAGCATCCCGTGGGGGGACCATTGCTTCAGTATTTGCACCTGTCGGGACGACTTCACTCGAAGGATTGTTGTTCCCTGACACGTATCAAGTTGCTGGTGATGACAATGCATCATCGGTCTTGTCCCGAATGGTGGCGCTGATGGAGCGGGTCGGTCGGCAAGAAGGGCTCGACGTAGCGAAAGAGAAGATCGGACGCGGTCCGTACGATGTGCTGATCATCGCATCGATGATCGAACGCGAGGCGAAAGTCGAGAAGGACCGTGCGCTGATCTCACGTGTCATCTACAACCGACTCGCAGCGAAGATGAAACTAGAAATCGATGCGACGTTGTATTACGGCGCCGACCCAGGTGCAGCTTTCAGCGACCTGAAGAATGCTGACAGTGCCTACAACACGTATAAACGAGCCGGTCTGCCGCCGACGCCTATCGCCAATCCAGGGCGAGCCTCTCTTCAGGCAGCCCTCTCGCCGGCACCAAATCCGCTTCCATCTGACCCGATCTGCCAAGACCTGCCGCGCAACACGCCGTGTGAATACCGCTATTACGTGCTTGCAGATGATGACGGCTCTCACGTGTTCGCGGCGACGTACGAGCAGCACTTGGTGAACGTCGAAAAGGCGAGGGCTGCAGGTCTCCTCGGCTGAGAAGATGACGTCGTGATGAAAGAGCAGATTGTTCACGCCGCCGTGATTGGAAGCCCCGTGGCTCACAGTCTGTCTCCCGCGATTCACAATGCAGTGTTCGCTGACACTGGCCGACATTGGACCTATGAAGCAGTCGAGGTTCGGAAGGAGGTCCTACCTGTCGTCCTGGACCAACTTGCAGGCGAGAATTTTCGGGCACTCAGCGTGACGATGCCACTGAAAGAAGTCATAGGTGAGTATTTGGCCAGCATGGACGATGTCGCCACCACGCTTGATGCAGTCAATTGTCTGGTGTATCGCGACGGCGGATGGCACGGCACGAACACCGATGGTGGTGGGTGTATCAAGGCCCTTGAATCCCATGCACACGTGTCGTGCGTGGGGTCAACGATGTTGCTGGCTGGTGCAGGCGGTACGGCACGAGCTATCGCATTGGCAGCAGTACGCCATGGCATGACGGTTCGTGTCGTCAATCGCACGCCGGAACGTGCAGCAAAATTGGTGGACATGGTTCGTACGAATGTTCCCGATGCAGACATCGTCCAGTTGGCACCTCACGAACGGACTGCATTCGATGTGCTTGTCAACGCGACTTCAGTGGGTATGGGGTCTGCGGTCGACGACGACGACGCGTTACCGGTGTCTCGTGATGTCATCGGTCGGTGCGGGGTGGTGCTCGACGCCGTGTATCAACCACTTGAAACACAACTCCTACGGTGTGCAGCTGAGAATGGTGCGGTGGTGGTGGACGGTCTGTGGATGCTCATTCATCAGGCAGTGCTGCAACACCACTGGTGGTTCAGTCATGAAACCGATTTTCGAGTACCCGATCATGTGGTCATGCGTTCGGCGGCAGAGCGCGAACTAGAACGAAGGCACCAGTAGCCTGACATGGTGCTGAGGTATCTGACAGCTGGTGAGTCCCACGGCAAAGCGCTCACGGTGATCGTCGAGGGTCTCCCTGCCGGTCTACCTGTGCTTGCCAGCGACATAGAAGGTGAACTGGCACGCCGACGACTGGGCTACGGCCGTGGCCCACGACAGAAGTTCGAGAAGGACGAGATCACCCTCGTGGGCGGAATACGACACGGTCGAACGCTGGGGTCGCCTGTTGCCATCGAGATTCAGAACTCTGAATGGTTCCGCAGCGACAAGTGGCACGACGAGATGTCGCCTGCGCCCGGAAAGACTGCCCAACCGCTCACTCAACCGCGACCCGGACATGCCGATCTTGTCGGCATGCAGAAGTACGGCTTCGACGACGCACGCGATGTGCTCGAGCGTGCAAGTGCACGTGAGACCGCCGCCCGCGTTGCCGCGGGTGCGCTCGCCAAGTTGTTGTTGTCCCATGTCGGTGTGACGATCGTCAGCCACGTCATTCAGGTTGGCGACGTGCGTTCTTCCTCTACTTCGTTGCCGTCGCTTGCCGATCTGGAACGCATCGATTCATCAGAGGTGCGTTGCTCTGATGTCACGGCTGAGGTCGCCATGATCAATGCCATCAAGGCGGCGGCCAAAGATGGAGACAGTCTTGGCGGGGTGGTGGAAGTCGTCGCACATGGTGTACCTCTGGGTCTTGGGAGCCATGTGCATTGGGACCGCAAGATCGATGGTCTACTCGCGCAGGCAATCATGAGTATTCAGGCAGTGAAGGCTGTCGAAATTGGTGATGGTATGGCGGTTGCTGGAATGCGCGGAAGCGAAGCACACGACGCAATCCATTGGGATGAGGTCTCACGCTCGTACCGCCGTGAGACACATCGTTCGGGTGGGACCGAAGGTGGTATGACCACCGGAGAGCCACTGATCGTGCGTGCTGCGATGAAGCCACTCGCGACGCTCAATCGGCCGTCGATGAAGACAGTCGACATGGTCACCAAAGAAGAGACGGTCAGCTTCAAAGAACGCACCGACGTCACCGCTGTCCCGGCCCTCGGCGTGGTGGCTGAAACGATGGTTGCTTTGGTGCTCGCAGGTGAGGCGCAGCGGAAGTTCGGCGGGGACTCGCTCCGCGAATTCATCCATAACGCTTCGTCGTTCGCCTCGACGCTCACGGATTGACGATCGTGGTGCAGGCGCTGAACCGGCACGTCGTATTGGTCGGAATGACGGCTTCGGGAAAGACGAGCGTTGCCAAGGAAATCGCGCGACGACTTGACATTGCGAGCCTCGACACCGACGACATCGTTCAGCAAATCGACGGTCGAAGTGTGCGCGAAATCTTTGCTCAGGATGGTGAAGTTGTGTTCCGCCAACTGGAGACACGGGCGCTCGACGACGCACTGTCAATGGGTGCACCGACCGTCATTGCAGTTGCCGCTGGTGCCGTGACGGTGGAGGCGAATCGCACTCGGCTTCTCGAAGCCGGGCGGTGTGGTCGTGCCGACATCGTGTGGCTGCGCTGTGAGGTGTCGGCGCTCGTGCCACGAATCGAAGCAGAGGGGCATCGTCCACTCCTCGACGATGATGCTGCTGGTACCTTGCAACGTATGGCCAGTGCGCGAACGCCGCTCTATGAAGCGGTGGCCACTCATTCGATCGACACGCATGGTCATGACGTCGATGAAGTCGCGGATCTGATCATCAATCTCCTTTCGACGGAATCTGCGACATGAGTGATGCGCGCAGATTGAGAGTCGAGTTGGGTGATCGCTCGTATCCAGTAGTGGTCGGGCGGGGGGTCAGGCACGAACTTCACTCGCTCATCCCCGATGGCGTTCGTCGTGTCGCGGTTGTGACGCAAGAGTCGATTCCATCGCAGCTGCTACCTGCATTCCCGGGTCGTGACGTTCACCGATTCGTCATCGGCAACGGTGAAGAACACAAGTCCTTGTCGACTATCGAAGAGTTGATGCGAGGTTTTGCACGAGCCGGACTCACACGCTCGGACTGTGTCATCGGTGTCGGTGGCGGCCTGGTCACCGATGTCGCTGGTTTTGCTGCGGCGTCCTATCACCGAGGAATTCCCGTCGCTCACGTGGCCACTTCATTGCTCGCGATGGTCGATGCGGCCATCGGTGGCAAGACCGGCGTCAACATCCCGGAAGGCAAGAACTTGGTCGGTGCGTTCTGGCAACCGTGTGCTGTCGCATGCGACACAGATGCTCTCGACACCTTGCCCGAGTCAGAGAGTCGTTGCGGGCGGGGAGAGATGGCGAAGTACCACTTCATCGTTCGCGAAGATCTCAGCACACGGTCTCTCGAAGATCGCATCACAGCTTGTGTTCGCATCAAGGCTGACGTCGTCGCCGGAGACGAGCGCGAGTCAGGTCGACGTGCACTGCTCAACTACGGGCACACGCTCGCGCACGCAATCGAGGTGAACACCGGCTGGACGATTGCACATGGAGAAGCAGTCGCCATCGGACTCGTGTTTGCAGCCCATCTGGCACAGGTCCTCGGTCGTATTGACGACCAGAGGGTCGCCGAGCACTACGCGGTCGTCAACGACACGTACGGGCTGTCGACTGAGTTGCCCCAAGGCCTCGATGACAATGCTCTCATCGAGGCGATGAAACGTGACAAGAAGGCGCTTTCGTCCCTGACATTCGTGCTCGACTCCCAAGATGGTCTCGAAGTCGTCGAAGGAATCGAAGAGACGAAAATTCGTGACGCTTTGAAAGCGCATCGAGGGTACGGTGTGTCCTCATGAGCACCGGATTGGTCGTGCTGCTGCATGGTCCGAACTTGAATCTTCTCGGTCAACGAGAGCCACAGGTGTACGGCTACGAGACTTTGTCGGACCACGAGGCTCGAGTCGCTGCACAACTGAAGATTGCCGGGTTCGATTGCGTGGCTCACCAGAGCAACAATGAGGGTGACATCGTCGACAAGGTCCACTCCGTACGAGGAACCACTGTCGGCATGATCATCAACTCTGGCGCGTTCACCCACTACTCGTGGTCGCTGCACGATGCGCTTCGGTCATATTCGGCCCCCATCATCGAGGTGCACTTGTCGAACCCGAGTGCTCGTGAAGATTTTCGGCACACCAGTGTCATTGCGCCCTTGGCTGCGGGCACGATCTCAGGTTTCGGGGCGTTCGGCTATGACCTCGCCGTTCATGCGCTGGTTTCGCTGCTCTCGTCGAGCCGCAACTCGAACTCGTAGGAATCTGTGGACTTGCCGACACTTCGAGTCGCAGGTCGACTCGAGCGATTGTGGGCCTGGTGTGACGCGAACGATGCCGCCTATCTCTATGTTCAGTCGTTGCCGAACATCCGATGGATGACGACGTTCAGCGGCTCGGCCGCGACAGCCGTCATCGATGCAGCCGAGCGACAGATACATCTGTTTGTCGACGGTCGTTACGTGACTCAAGCCGAAGAACAATGTGCGGCGTCGGGTGCGCCGGCAGATGTCTGTGTCGTTCAGCAGCCGAGCGAGAAGACAGAAACCATTCGTAAAATCGTTGGAATGAGCGACATCGTGTTCGATCCACGTGATCTGACAGTCGCTGAACATCAGCAATTGATCGAACAAGTCGGCACGAAGCTTCGTCCCGTACATCATCCATTCGGCGTACTGCGTCGAAGGAAAGACGATGCCGAGTTGGCTCGCATTGCGCGAAGCGCCCTCATTGCAGACGCGGCCCTCCTCGATGTGTGTGGCGACGGGTTGACGGGAAGGACAGAACGCGAGGTTCGGAATCGTCTCGACGCACACATGCTGGAAAACGGCGCAGATCGCACCTCGTTCGACACCATCGTTGCCGGCGGGCCCAATAGTGCGATGCCACATCATCGACCGTCTGACCGCGTGATCGGCGCCTCGGATGTCGTCATCATCGACATGGGCGCAGAGGTCGAGGGTTATCGATCTGATATGACGCGCACGTATGTCCCAGCGACGGCGTCAGGCGAAATTCGTCATTTCGCTGATGTCGTTCGTGAGGCACAAGCACTCGGCGTGTCATCCATGGCGCCAGGTGTCGACACGTTCGAGGTCGACTCGGCAGTACGGGCCGTCTTTCGGGCCCACGGAGTGGAGGAGTACTTCTCGCACGGGTCCGGCCACGGTGTCGGTCTTGTCATTCACGAAGAGCCGTTCATCAATAGGCGACAACGAGCGAACCTGGAGAGCGGTGAGGTGGTGACGATGGAGCCAGGGCTCTATCGTGTGGGCGTCGGTGGAGTCCGAATCGAGGATTTGGTGCTCATCACGACCGACGGACGAGAAGTCCTCACCCACAGCCCCAAGGAATTGTCATGCCTGCAATAACGACCAACGACTTGAAGAACGGCATAACGCTCGAGCTCGACAATGGTTTGTTCACTGTCGTCGAATTCCAACACGTGAAGCCAGGCAAAGGTGGCGCGTTCGTGCGCACGAAGCTTCGTAATCTCCGCAATGGCAACGTCTTTGACAAGACGTTCAACGCCGGTGTCAGGGTCGAGCAGGCCATTCTCGACAAGCGAGACATGCAGTTCCTCTACAAGGACGGGTCGGACTTCGTGTTCATGGACACAGAGTCGTATGACCAGATGCACGTGACTCCGACTGCTCTCGGCGATGCGGCCAACTACCTGACCGAGTCGATGATGGCGATCATCGCCCTCTACAACGGCGACATCGTCTCTGTCGAAATTCCGGCGGCAGTCGAGTTGACAATCGCAGAGACCGAACCGGGCGTCCAGGGCGACCGTGTGTCTGGTGCGCGCAAGCCTGCGACGCTCGAAACCGGACTTGTCATCCAAGTTCCGTTGTTCGTGAATATCGGCGATCGAGTGAAGGTCGACACCCGCTCTGGCGAGTACGTCACTCGCGTCTGATGACTGTCGGCCACGGGCACGAGCGTGTCGACGAACGAAGCGATGCGCGTGAGCAAGCTCTCATCTTGCTGTACGAATGCGAGCAACGTTCCGAGAATTTGACGAACGTCGTCGATCAACATGCCGCAATCTACGTGGGGCTCACAAAGGAACTCGCCGACGGTGTCGAGCACGGTCGCGCCGACATTGATGCACTCATAGCATCGCACTCGAAGGGTTGGACGCTCGAGCGCATGCCTGCGATAGACCGAACGATCCTTCGAATTGCCACATACGAGCTGGTCTCGCGCACAGACACCCCGGTTGCAGTCATCATTGACGAAGCAGTCGAGCTGGCAAAGCGGTTCTCCACCGATGACTCGGGTCGTTTCGTCAATGGTGTGCTCGCAGCGGTTGCTCGCTCAGTTCGCTGATCGCGTGTCGCGATCAGATTCATGCCGTCGGCTTGCGCCGCGCGCAGCTCTCATCGTCGCTGTTTCGTGGTTCTTCATCTGGACTGCGTCACGGACGGTGTCTATTCATGAGGCCTTCGGAACATCCGCCTACGACATCGGCATCTTTGACCAGGCGACATGGCTCTTGTCTCGTTTCGAGGTGCCGTATGTGACGTTGAACGGCATGAATAGTCTCCGTGACCACTTTCAGCCGATCCTGCTACTTTTCGCGCCTTTGTACTGGGTGGTCCCCGGTGCGGCCACTCTTCTCGTCCTTCAGGCGGGTCTAGTGGCGAGTGGAGCAGTGGTCGTGTTCATGTTCGCGCGACGTCGACTTCAGAACGAATGGTTCGCATTCGCCTTTTCTGCCGCGTGGTTACTGAACCCGGCGGTGTCACGGTTCTCCTTCGAGAACTTTCACCCTGATGCCGTGTACGGGCTGTCTGTTCCACTGGCGTTGTACGGTGCTCTTGAGCATAAATGGAGAGTTTTTGCACTCGGCATCGTCTTGACACTTCTTGTGAAAGAAGACGCGATGGTTATCGTGGTGCCGATTGGGCTGTGGGTGGCGTGGCGTAGCGATCGAACCAAGGGAATATTGACCGTCGTCGGGTCCTTGGCGATGACAGCCGTCGGCTTCTATGTGGTTCAGCGGGAGCGGCTGGGCGACCGGATCCCTTTTGGCGGGCCGTGGGGATTTGTCAGAGAGACACTCACGAACCCAGTTGAAGTGTCGAAGTATCTGCTCCGCGACAACAGGCCGTTTTATGTCTGGCAGATGCTGGCACCCTTCGGGTTTGTTTTTGTCGGAGCTCCCGATGTGGTGCTGATTTCAGCACTCGTCTTGGCGGCAAATATCGTCAGCAATTTTTGGTATCAGTTCAACATCGACTTCCACTATTCACTCGTCGCTGTTCCGGCACTCATGTTTGCTGCGATCGCTTCCACCGCGAAGGCGAAGGTCAGTCAACGTAAGTGGCTGGTGGGCATCGTCTGCGCGTGCACGTTCTGGACCTCTGCGCTCTGGTCACCGTATTCGTTCGCCCAGGAACCCATTCCGAGGGCAATTGTCAACGACCCGCGAAATGTCGCCGCTCGAGACATCATGAGCAAGGTCCCCGACGATGCCGTCGTGTCGGTGTACCACGTGTTGTCCACGCACATGTCGAACCGTCGTGAGGTCTATTTCTTCCCGAACCCGTTTCGGGTCTTTTACTACGGTCCGGATCCGTCCCTGAACGACACACGTCGTCCGGAGGCAGACACCATCGAATACGTCATCTTGCCGGTACTGAAAGAGGAGGTCGTCGAGAAGGACTGGAGTCAGGTGGAACGCGAGTTCCAGATGGTTCAGTCGAACGCGTACTGGCAGCTCTTCCGCCGGGTGCAAGGTTGACTCACTCTCGCCGCCGCGGGTGTCCACGAGCGGGTGTGGCGGTCTTTACACCGAGCGCAGAACCCTGTAGAGTTGGAAGTGCCGTAAATCGGGTCCTGTGAGGCTCGGACGGGAGGACAACATGGAATCATCTGGAATAACGCGCTGGGTCGTACCCGGCGCTTTTTTTGTGCGAAATATCTCGGTCTCGACGACTCTCTGATGGCTGTCGAACGTCGGGCAGAAGTCTTGTCGACCACCGATGTGGGTCGCGCCTTGACGCGTGTGGCTCACGAGATCGTCGAACGCAATTCAGGTGTCGCTGGTCTGGTGTTGGTCGGCATGCAGCGTGGCGGTGTCTGGATCGCAGAAGAGATCGCTCGATGCATCGCGTCTTTCGAGAGTCAGGCGGAGGTTCCAGTCGGATCTATCGATGTGTCGATGTATCGCGATGACATCGCCCTTCGGCCGGTCGTGCCGGCTGCAGTCACCGACATTCCAGTCGACATCACAGGAAACACCGTTGTGCTCGTTGACGACGTCCTGTTCACGGGGCGCACTGTGCGTGCAGCGCTCGATGCCTTGCTCGATCACGGTCGGCCTCGAGCGGTGCAGCTGGCCGTCCTCGTCGATCGGGGGCATCGCGAACTGCCCATTCGGCCGGACTTCGTCGGAAAGAACATTCCCACTCATCTCTCTGACGAAGTTGACGCATCAACAGCCGGTGTCTATGTGATTTCGACATCGATCGGGAACGAAATGCGCAAGAAGGAGGTGTCATGAAGCACCTCTTGTCTGTCGAGGAGCTGACCGCTGATCAATTGGCTTCGCTGTTGGATCTGACGGATCACATGGTTGAGATCAGTGGGCGACCGGTCCCGAAAGTACCTGCACTTCGCGGTCGAACTGTGGCGAGCGTGTTCTTTGAAGACAGCACTCGAACCCGTCTCAGTTTTGAGACGGCTGCCAAACGACTCTCAGCCGACACGCTGACCTTCAATGTCGGTACCTCGAGTGTGAACAAAGGGGAGAGTCTGAGAGACACGATCGAGACTCTCTCGGCGATGGGAGTCGACGCATTCGTCGTGCGTCACAAGTCAAGCGGTGTTCCCCACATGATCACAGAGTGGACCGATGCATCGGTCATCAATGCGGGGGACGGCTGGCATCAGCATCCCACCCAAGCGTTGCTCGATTGTCACACCGTCACACGATCATTCGGTTCTGGTAACGACTTGTCTGGGCGTACCGTCGCAATTGTGGGAGATGTGAAACACAGTCGCGTGGCACGGAGCAATATTCGCGCATTCGCGATGCTCGGAGCAGAAGTCGTCATCGTGGCACCGCGAACTCTCTTGCCGCCCGAGATCATCGAGTGGCCGGTGCGCGTGGTGGATGCACTCGACGATGTCATCGACGACATCGATGTCCTCTACCTGTTGCGCATGCAGCGTGAACGGATGGACGCGGCACTCGTGCCGTCACTTGGCGAGTATTCGGCACGGTTCGGACTGACTCCGCAACGTGCACGTCGCCTCAAGGGTGACGCTCTGGTGCTGCATCCCGGGCCGATGAACCGCGGAGTCGAGATACTTGTTGACCCTGTCGACCTTCCTGGTTCCCGAATTCTTGAACAGGTGCGCGCCGGTGTAAGTGCGCGAATGTCGGTGTTGTACACGGTGTTGAGCGGTGGCTCTGTGCCGCCGATGGGAGGTGCGGAATGAAGTCGTTTGTCCTGCGTGGAGGAACAATTGTGAATCCC
>Ga0129333_10003732_pt1 | contig 14279 bp, 11 predicted proteins | sample CPB6_08_DNA_FD_94474 | JGI IMG/M metagenome (GOLD analysis project Ga0129333, IMG submission 94474) | Freshwater to marine salinity gradient microbial communities from Chesapeake Bay, USA - CPBay_Sum_0.6_0.8_DNA | ecosystem: Environmental > Aquatic > Marine > Coastal | place: USA: Chesapeake... | reverse complement strand
TCCTCGAGGCCGGTCAGCGGTGCGAGTTTTTCGAGCCCGGCCTCGCTCACCCAGAGATGATCGAGCATCAACGTGCGCAGGCTCGTGAGGCGGGCCACGTGCTCCATGCCGCCGTCGTCCACCCGCGTGGCGCCCGACTTGCCGGAGAGCCGCAGCGCCGCCAGCCGATCGAGCCCGGCCAGCCGGGCCAGCCCCGCGTTCGTCACCGGGCAGTCGCGCAGGTCGAGGTTGCGGAGCGAGCCGAGGGAGGCGAGTGAGCCCAGGGCCGCGTCGTCGACGTCGCAGCCGGCGAGGACGAGGCTGCGCAGCCGGGGCAGGCCGGCAAGCGCGGCGAGCGCGGCCGGGTCGACCCGCGGCCCGGTGAAGCGGGCCTCGACCACGAGGCCGTCGTCATCCTGCTTGAGCGCGGCCCCGGCCTTCTCCAGGATGCCGCGCGCCGCGGGCCGGTCGGCATCGGCGGCGCGGATCGGGACCGCGGGCAGGACGCCGAGCAGGAGGACGAGAATCGCGGCACGAGTGGCAGGCACGAGCGGAACTCCCGGAGCAGGCCGCGCAGACGCGCCGTTTCGTTGCACGTCGGCGGCGGTAAGGATAGCATCCGCCACGACGGTCGGATCGGCGGCCGCACGCAGCCTGTCCCCGCGAGAGGTCGACCCATGTCGCAGCGCATCCTCGTCACCCGTCGCCACGCCCTGCGGTCACTGTCGGCCGGCGTGGCCGGCCTCTCGGTGGGCGTGTTCACGGGCGTCGCACCGCGGGCGTCGCTGGCCGCGAATGAAAAGCTGCGCATCGCCATCATCGGCACCGCCAACCGGGCCGGTGAGAACATCAATGGCGTGGCTGGGCAGGAGATCGCCGCCGTCTGCGACATCGACGACACCTATCTGGCCAAGGCCAAGGGGCGGTTTCCGGCGGCCCGCCCCTTCATCGACTACCGCGAACTGATCGACAAGGAGGCGGGAAAGATCGACGCCGTCGTGGTCAGCACGGCGGACCATCACCATGCGCCCGCCTCGATCCGCGCCATCCACAACAAGATGCACGTCTACTGCGAGAAGCCGCTGGCGCACACCGTGGCGGAGGCGCGGATCGTGACCGACGAGGCGCGGAAGGCGGGCGTGGCCACGCAGCTGGGGACCCAGATCCACGCCGGCGAGAACTACCGCCGCGTCGTGGAGATCGTCAGGTCGGGCGTGCTGGGCGATGTCTCCGAGGTGCACGTCTGGGTGGGCAAGGCCTGGGGCGGCGGCGAGCGGCCCGCCGGGGGCGAGGAGCCGCCCGCCACGCTGCACTGGGATCTCTGGCTGGGGCCCGCGCCCGTGCGGCCGTTCGCGGCGGGTCGCTACCACCCGGCGCAGTGGCGGCGCTGGTGGGATTTCGGCAACGGCACGCTCGGCGACATGGGTTGCCACTACATGGATCTGCCGTTCTGGGCCCTCGATCTCAAGTACCCGACCGCCTGCGAGGCGGAGGGGCCGGCACCGCATCCCGAGACCTGCCCGCTGGGACTCGTCGTGCGTTACGAGTTTCCTGCCCGCGGCAAGCAGCCGCCCGTGAAGTTCACCTGGTACGACGGCAACAAGACGCCGCAGGAGGTGAAGGGACAGCGCGTGCCGGGCAGTGGCGTGATGTTCGTGGGCAGCGAGGGGATGATGTTCGCCGACTACGACGGCTACCGGCTGTTTCCGCAGGAAAAGTTCGCGGGCTTCAAGCCGCCGGAGCCGTCGATCCCGCGGTCGCCGGGGCACTACGCCGAGTGGATCGAGGCCTGCCGCCAGGGAACTCCGACGACCTGTGCGTTCGATTACTCGGGGCCCTTGTCGGAAGCGGTGCTCCTGGGCAGCGTGGCCTATCGTACGGGCAAGCGGATCACCTGGGACGCGGCGGCCCTCGCGGCCCAGGGCGTGCCGGAGGCTGCCGCCCTCGTCCGCAAGCCGTATCGGCCGGGCTGGGAAGTGGCCTGATCGCCCCGCCGGCACCGCGGGAAACACGGAGCCGAGAGCCCCCTCTCGACCCGCGGCACGCCCGTCGATACCCTTCAAGGCTCGCCCGCTTGAGCGTTCGACCCAGCACGAGGACCCCGGTCATGGCCGCCAAGGCTTCCCCGACTTCCGAATCCGCCGCCAGCATGAAGGGCGCCGGCCACACCTATGCCGTGGTCGTCGACGGTGGCCGCCAGTACCGCGTCATGGAAGGACAGGAACTGGAGATCGACTTCCGCCACCTGCCCGCGGGCAGCGAGGTGGTGTTCGACGAGGTGCTGGCGGTGAGCAAGGCCGGCCAGCTCACGCTGGGAAAGCCGAAGGTCAAGGGCGCCACGGTGAAGGCCCAGGTGCTGGGGTTGGTGCAGGGCGAGAAGATCTTCGTGCAGAAGTTCGCCCGGCGCAAGAACTACCGCCGGCGCACCGGGCATCGCTCGCTGGCCACGAAGGTCCGCGTCTCGAGCATCACGGCCTGAGCGGCCGGCTCAGAGCCCCAGGCCCGCCAGCGGCCCACCTGCCGCGCAGAGCGCGTCCACGCGGGCGGTCACGGCAGGGTCCTCCTCGACGGGCGGGGCGTGATGCGGCTTGAGCCGCGCGTCGATGACCAGCGGGCCGCGACACCCCCAGTGCTTGCGGTCGATGGCGGCCTCGACGCCGTGCACGTCGGCGGCCGGATTCGACCGCGTGAACGTGACCCAGAGGAAATTCTCGGCCGCCGCGGCGGCGAAGGCCGCATCGTCGACGATCACGACGAGGGGAAACGCCCGCAGCGGATGGGTCGTGTCGATCGCCGCACAGAGCCGCTCCACGTCGGCCGACCAGGCGGCGGTCCGCGCCGAATCCCAGATCGCCGCCTCGGCGGCGGCCTCGAGCGCCGGCCGCGGCTCGATCCGCGGCCCCTCGATGGCCACGATTCCGGGCAGGCAGACCCGTGGGTTTTTGAAACCCTCGGGCAGTCCGCCGCCCGGGGCGAGTTCGCGCGGCAGGTCGCGGCGAATCGGGCCGCGGGCCGCCACCACGAGTTTCGAGCCGGCGTTGAAGTCGTGACCGGAATAATCGAGCGTGTCGATCGAGGTCTCGGTGTGGAAGTGGCAATCGCGCCTCCAGTCGACCCTGGCGAGAAGGTGGCCGAGGAAGGCGGGCACGTCGTGGGCGTCGAGGCCGGGGTCGTCGCCGCCGTCGACGATGAACAGATACTTCGCCAGTGACAGCTGCCCCTGGCCGAGGATCGCGGCGGCCTGGGTGAGCAGTTCGGCGGGCCTGTCGGACGGGCGCCAGGGCAGGTAGCGTTCGCTGCCCACGGCCAGGAGCAGGGGGTGCACGCCCGAGGCGTCGACGGCGTGCACGCCGCGCACCCCGGGCAGCACGGTGGGGATCACGGGGCCGGTGAGCTCGTGCACGAGCCAGCCGAACAGCGTGTCCTCCTGGGGCGGCCGGCCCACGACCGTGACCGGCCAGATGGCGCCCCGGCGATGCCAGACGTGGTCGACCCTGAGCACGGGGAACTCGTGCCGCCGCGCGTAGTAGCCGAGATGATCGCCGAACGGGCCCTCGGGCTTGGTCACGCCCGGCGTCACCGTGCCCTCGATGACGAAGTCGGCATCGGCGTAGATGGCGGGCCGGCCGGGGCGGGCGATCATCGGGATGCGGTGGCCGGCGAGGGCTCCCGCGAAGGTGAGTTCGGAAAGCCCCTCGGGCAGCGGCATCACGGCCGATACCGCCATGGCAGGCGAGCCGCCCACGAACACGGCCACCTTGAGGCCCGCGCCGCGGGCCAGCGCCGCGGCATGATGTACGCCGATGCCGCGGTGCAGTTGATAGTGCAGGCCGGCTTCGTGGTCGGGTTCGTAGGCGTTGCCGCCCAGCTGCACGCGATACATGCCCAGGTTCGACCGCTTCGTGCCCGGGTGGTCGGGATGCTCCGTGTAGACGGCCGGCAGCGTGACGAAGGGACCGCCGTCGCCCGGCCAGCCAGTCACCTGCGGAAGCTGCGAGAGTCGCGTGGAGTGGGCCAGCACCGGCCCGGAACGAACGCGACGCGGCAGCATCGTCAGGGCGTGGAGCGGAGCCCGCCAGTAGCGCCAGGGTCGCTGCAGCGCGGCGGTGGGATCGATCTTGAGTTCGACGAGGCGCTTCACCCGATCGAGCGTGTCGGTGAAGATCCGCTCGACGCGGGGTTTGGTCCCGTACAGATTCACGAGCACCGGAAAGGCGGTGTCGCGGGGCCGTGAGAAGAGCACGGCGGGACCGCCGGCGCGGAACAGCCGCCGTTGAATCTCCGCGATCTCCAGGTGCGGATCGACGGGATGGTCGACCACCACGAGCCCGCCTTCGGCGTGCAGCGCGTCGACGCAGGCTCTCAGCGATCGGAATCCCATGGCAGCGACGCCCGGTGGCGGAAATGGCTACACTCTTCTGCTGACGTTATAGGCATCCCGGCCGTTTTTGGGGTCGGGCTCGGATTCGTTCGTGGAGGAGACGCGATGGTCACAATCAGCACCAGGTACGAGGGTGGGTTGCGCTGCCGGGCCAGCCATGGGCCGTCGGGCACGACGCTCCTCACGGACGCCCCGGTCGACAACCACGGCAAGGGGGAGAGCTTCTCTCCCACCGATCTGGTGGCGACGGGATTGGGCGCGTGCATGATGACGATCATGGGAATCTTCGCGGAGCGGCACGGCATCGACCTGACGGGCATGACCGCCGAGACGGTGAAGGAAATGAGCGCCCAGCCGCCGCGACGCATCGCGTCCCTGCGAACGAGGCTCACGCTCCCGCTGCCGGCCGACCATCCCCAGCGGCAGGCGCTGGAACAGGCCGCCCAGGCCTGTCCGGTGCACAGGAGCCTGCACCCCGACATCGACGCGCCCATCGAGTTCGTCTGGGCGGGCTGAGCCGCCCGGCTACGGCAGGATGCGCAGCCCGACCGCGGTGTTGAGGTCGAGCATGCTGCGCCGGTGGCGAACGATCGCGTCGCGGTAGCTCTGTGCCACCTCGGTGGCGTCGTCGAGCGTGACCTCGAAGTCGTCGGCAGTGAGCCGGCCCGCGGCGAATTCGTGCGCCTTGCGTTCCATGGTGGCCGTCATGCGGGGCAGCACGGCCGACTCGATCTGCTCCAGGGCCTGCCGCGAGCGGTCGTATTCGCGAGTGGCGAGCCGCACCTCGGCCAGCACCCGGCGTTCCAGCGCCGAGAGTTCGAGCTTCGTCTGCGTGACGTTGCTCTCGGCCTTGGCGATGTTGCCCTGGTTGCGGTTGTAGATCGGCAGCGCGAAGGTGAGGCCGATGGCCCAGGAGTGCGAACTGAGCTGATTGCTGGGACGATTGTCCTGGTAGGTGATGGGATCGTAGAACAGGTAGACGTCGTCGAAGCGGTTGGCGCGCTGCAGGCTGACCTCGGCGCCGGCGCGGGTGACGCCATGCCGGGCCGCATGCACGTCGGGCCGGCAGCGGAGCGCCAATCGCGACAACTCCTCGAGCGGAGGCGGGGGGGGAACGGTGCTGCGGAGCGATCCCCGGGGCTCGAGCGAGGCGGCCTCGCCCGGGGGCATGTTGAGCAGCACGGCCAGGCCTTCCTGCGCGTCCTCGAAGGCCTCGACGTTGTCGCCGAGATTCGTCCGCGAACGCTCCAGGGCCAGTGACAGGTGGTCGATGGAGTCGGCGGTCGCGGCGTCGTCGGGCCGGGCGTCACGCCGCATGTCCTCGAGGAAGCGCTCGCGGCGCCGCACGGCGGCCTGCGCGGTGAGCATGTCGATGCGGGCCGACTGCAGGGCCACGAAGGCGCGGGCGACGGTGTCGATCTGCCGGCGCACGACGTCCTGGAACTGGGCCTCCATCGTCGATTTCGCCATCCGAGCCACCACTGTCCGCGCCTGCCGCTTGTGCGACATGTCGAGCGGATACGTGATGTTGAGGTCGTACTGCGTCGGGCCGCCGGGCCGCTGATCGTTGAACGTGCCGTAGGGGATGAATTGCGTGTCCATGTAGACCAGCGGATTGGTGCGCAGGCCCGCGGTGAGCACGTCGGCGTCGGCCTGCGTGATTTCGTGGCGCAAGGCGCGGACGTCGAGGTTGGCGGCCATCATGCGTTCGATGGCGGCGTCAAGCGTGAGGCCGTCGGCCGGCCCCTCGTCGGCGAACACGGCGGCATCGACGAGCGTGCCGGGCACGGCGGCCGATCCGGGCAGCACGGCCGGAGCGGGCAGGGCCGCGGGGAGTTGCAGGCCGCGGCCGGCGGCCACGGTGGAGGTGGTGGGCCGACCTTTTCCGCCGCGGGGCAGGCGGCCCGTCCGCTGACGCCCACCCAGCACTCCCGACCCGGCCGTCGAGCCGCCCGGATCGAAGGTCGTGGAGAGCGCGCCGGGAAGCGGCCCCAGCCGCGAGTCGGTCGTGCCCGGGACGGCGCCGAGATCGGGGAATTCGAGGATCGCGGTGCGCTGTGGCGACTGGACGGCGGTCGCATCCTGCTGGGCATGGGTGCAGGGAGCGATGGCGAGCAGTGCCACGATCGAGCACGCCCACGTGATCCCGTGCATCCAGCGCGGCATGCGATCCACGTCGCCAGCCTCCTTCCAAAGCCCGTCCGCTCGGTCCTTCTCCACGGTGCCGCCACGGACACACCTCTTTCATCGGAAAAGTTCGCGAAATCGCTAGAGACTCCCTGTTCCGCAAGGTCCGGCGGCGTGCCGCCCAGAACGCCCGGTCCGCCCACTTCCTCCGCACGATCGCCGCCGGGGGTTCCGCACCCGGCCGCAGCGGCCACAATGAGCGCGGCGCGGCGGTCCGGAGCGGGTGGTGAATCTGGCGGGTTCCGACGTCGTCGCCGCCGGAGCATGCCATGGCCGACCTCTTCTCCGCGTCGCGGGCCGCGAACGTCGCCCGGGCCGCGCCGCTGGCGGCGCGGATGCGGCCGCGCCGGCTCGCCGACTACGTGGGGCAGGGCGGCGTGGTGGGGCCGGGCATGCTGCTGCGGCGGCTCATCGAGGCCGACCGGCTGGGATCGGTGATCCTCTACGGGCCGCCCGGGGTGGGCAAGACCACGCTCGCCGAGATCATCGCCCACGAGACCCGGCGGCGGTTCGTGGAGATCTCCGCCACGGCGTCGGGCGTCAAGGACGTGCGCGACGTGCTCGAGGCCGCGCGGCACCGGCTCGAGGACGACGGCCAGCACACCTGCCTGTTCATCGACGAGATCCACCGTTTCAACAAGGCGCAGCAGGACGTGCTCCTGCCCGACGTGGAGAACGGCGTCATCGCCCTCATCGGCGCCACCACGCAGAACCCGTTCTTCGCGCTCACCAGCGCGCTCGTGAGCCGAAGCCGGATCTTTGAATTGCAGGCGCTGTCGCGGGAGGAGATCGGCACGATCCTCGATCGCGCCGTCGCCGATCGGGAGCATGGCCTGGGAGCAGAGCGGGTCAGGCTGCTGCCCGCGGCCCGCGAGTTCCTCGTCGAGACGTCGGACGGCGACGCCCGGCGGGCCCTGGGGGCTCTGGAGGTGGGCGTGCTCTCCAGCGCCGAGCGGCCGCTCGAGTTCACGCTGGACCTGGCCCGCGAGAGCGTGCAGCGCAAGGCCCTGGCCTACGATGCCGGAGACACGCACTACGACTGCGCCAGCGCCCTCATCAAGAGCATCCGCGGCAGTGACGCCGACGCGGGACTGTATTGGCTGGCACGGATGCTCGAAGGGGGCGAGGACGTGCGCTTCCTGGCCCGCCGGCTGGTGATCCTGGCCAGCGAGGACGTGGGCAACGCCGATCCACGGGCCCTGATGATCGCCGTGGCGGCCATGCAGGCCACGGAATTCGTGGGCCTGCCGGAGTGCCAGCTCACGCTCTCCCAGGCGGTCACCTACCTGGCTCTCGCTCCCAAGAGCAACGCCTGCACCACGGCCATCGCCGCCGCGCGGAGGGATGTCCGCGAACAGGCCGTGATCCCCGTGCCCAGGCACCTCCAGGACAAGCACTACGCAGGCGCCCGGCGGCTCGGTCACGGCCAGGGCTACGAGTATTCCCAGGACGCCCCCGACGGCATCGCCGCGCAGGACTACCTGGGTGTCGAGAAGCGTTACTACGAGCCGACCGACCGCGGCCTGGAACGGGACCTGGGCGGACGCCTGGCGGAGATCAGGCGGCGGCTGCGGGGTCGCCCCCCTGCGGACGAGCCTCCGGCCGGCCGCGACGACCGGGGCTGACGGAGGCGTCGGGTTCGCGAATGGCCCGCAGTTCGGCGGCGATCTCCGTCGCCAGCACCTGCTCCAGGCGTGCAAGCGTGAGCGCCACCGCGGCCCCGTCGAGCACGCGGTGATCGGCGATCACCGTGACGAGGCAGCGGCCGTCCGGCTCGAGCGGGCCGTAGGACAGGCTCGTGGTGCAGAGCGTGGGGTGGAAGCGGTTTGTGGCCTGCAGGCCGGCCAGTGTCGACAGGCTGAACGTGCCGACGCGGCTGGGCCGCTTCGGCGAAGTGGAGCGGAGGTTCCAGCGCAGGATCGTCCGGCGCAGCGGCCGGGGTAGCGCGTCGAGTTCCAGCTGCCGCTTGAACATCTGCTCGATCGGCTCCGCCGTGCAGCGGTCGATGAAGCGCTGCAGGACGGTGAGGGGCGTGGCCTCGGGCCGCTTGAGTCGCGGAAAGAACAGCCGATCCAGGCCGCCTGTGCCGCGGTTCACGGCCAGCACGGCGACGCTCTCGGCGCTCGTCGCCAGGCAGGGAACGAAGCGGCCGGCGATCCAGCTCCGCAGCACGGGCATGTCCAGGGCCACGAGCCCGTACGCCTTGAGAAAGACGGCCGCCCAGCCGATGCGTTGCCGGGCCGCAGCCCGGGCCGCGGCCACGTCGTCCAGCCGCATCGCCCGGTCGACCGGGAACAAGGGGATCTCCCGGGCCAGCATGGCGATGTCGGCGACGAGGCCGCGGCCGGGGGCCAAGGGCGATGTGGTGACGGACGATGGCATGCCACGGATGGTAGGGGGCCGTGGCGGGCGCGGGAACAGAGGTTTCCCCGGCGGAGAGGGCGGCCTGCGGGCGCGCCGGCTCGGCTTCCGGATACAGTGTCGGCATGCGGGCCGTGGTGCAGCGGGTGTCGGAGGCGAGCGTCACGATCGCCGGCCGGTCGAGCGGTCGGATCGGCCGCGGTCTGCTCGTGCTCGTGGGAGTCGAACAGGGCGACGGACGGTCGGATGCCGAGTGGCTGTCTGCCAAGATCGTGGCCCTGCGCATCTTCGGCGACGACGATGGGAAGATGAACCGCAGCGTCATCGACATCGGCGCCGAGCTGCTCGTCGTCAGCCAGTTCACGCTCCTCGCCGACACGCGGCGCGGCAACCGGCCGAGTTTCGCCCGGGCCGCCCGTCCCGAGGAGGCTGTGCCGCTCTATGAGCACCTGCTGTCCACGCTCGAGGCCGCGACCGGCCGGCCGCCGCAGCGCGGCGTGTTTGCGGCCGACATGCAGGTGGCGCTGGTCAACGACGGGCCCGTGACGATCGTGATCGACACGCGGCAGCGCGAGTGATTTATGCTGGGATGAGTTCCCCAGGAGGTCGTGCGATGAAGAAATCGATGATGCGCTGGGCGGCGTGTGCACGGGCCTTGGTCGTGATGGCAGCCGGCATGACGGCGCTCCCGGCCGCCGATGACGTCGTGGAGCCGGCGCGGCCGCCGCGACCCGCGCCCGCCTTGCCACAGGCGGTGCCGTTCAAGCCGCAACTCGCGCCGTTCGTACCGCAGCCACTCGCGGCGCCGCCGCGGCCGAAGGGACCGTCGCTGGGGATCGCGATCGGTCCCGTGCCTCCGGCGGTGCGGGCCCAGGTCGACGTGCCGGACGGCGTGGGGTTGCTCGTCGAGCAGGTGGCTGCAGACGGCCCCGCCGGTGAGGCCGGGCTGCAGCAGTTCGACCTGCTCGTCAAGTTCGACGACCAGCTCGTCTGCAGCCCGCAACAACTCGACACGCTCGTGCGCATGGCCGGCGCCGAGGCACAGGCGATGCTGACGATTCGGCGCGGCGGCAAGGAACGCGTGCTCGAGGCGACGATCGAGGAGCGGGATGACGCGTGGCAGCAGGCGCATGTCGTGCCGGAGGGACCGTGGCTGGCACTGCCTCCCGCGGGCGTGATTGGACCGGGGGCTGTGCTGCCAGACGCCGGAAATCTCGCCGAGGAGATCCGCCGCCGCGTGGAGGAAGCGATCGGCGCCGCGCAGCCGGGCTTCGTGCCGGCACCCGATGACTTTCAGCCACCGCCCCCGCTGCCGCCAGAGCAGGCTCTGCCCGGAGCAGGGCGGTCGCAGGGCATGGCGATGGTGTCGGACGCCAGTGGCACGATCGAGTTACGCCAGCAGGATGGATCACTGACGGTGACGATCCGCGATCCCAAGGGAACGGAGATTCATTCCGGGCCGCTCGACACGGAGGCCGATCGGGAGGCGGTGCCGGAAGAGTTTCGCGACAAGGTGAATGCCGCCGCCGGTCGCCTGCGCCGCCGCGGGGGGCCACCGCGGATGGTGCCTCCGCCGGGGCCAGCAGCAGCCCCCGCGGTGCCAGAGGATGGAAAAAAGCCCGACCCGGGTGCGATCTGAACAGACGACGACGTACGGCGGAAGGCCGCGAAAAATCTGGTACACTTTTTCGTCTCGCGGTGGCTGTAGCTCAGTTGGTTAGAGCATCGGTTTGTGGTACCGAGGGTCGCGGGTTCGAGTCCCGTCAGCCACCCTTTTCCGGCCTCGAGGGCGGTAGATTCCCGGATCGTTCCGCCGCTGCTTGGGTCCGGCGCATGGGCCGGCGCGGGCGGCAGCGGCGACGTGGGAGTGCGGCGAGTTGCGGCCCACTCACGAACGACGGTAGCATTTCGAATGTGGTCGGGTGCCTTCCGGCCACCCCGCCTCCGTCCCTCCCCAGGCCTCAAGGAGCCTTCCATGTCCCGGTCCCATCGGCGCCCGTCCCGTCTGCCCGCCCCCTCGCGCCGCGACTTCATCGCGGCCTCCTCGGCCGTGGCGGCCGGCTACTGGATCGCCCCCGAGATTCGCGCCCAGGAGTCGACGAGCGCCAACGAACAGGTCCGCTTCGCCTGCATCGGCGTCGGTGGCAAGGGGAAGAGCGATTCGGCGGATGCCGGCCGGAGCGGCAAGGTCGTGGCCATCGCCGACGTCGATGCCAATCAGCTCAAGCAGGGCATGAATTCCTTCAAGGAGGCCAAGGGCTACGCCGACTTCCGCAAGATGCTCGAGGAGATGGGCAAGGAGTGTGACGCGGTCACCGTGAGCACGCCCGACCATGTGCACGTCGCGGCCGCCGCGATGGCGATGGGCATGGGGAAACACTGCTTCTGCCAGAAGCCGCTGACGAGGGCGATCGCCGAGGCCCGCATGCTCAGTGAACTGGCCCGGTCGAAGAAGCTGGCCACGCAGATGGGCAATCAGGGCACCGCATCCGACTCGCTGCGGCGGGCCGCGTCCTTCATCAAGTCGGGCGCGCTCGGCGCAGTGAAGGAAGTGCACGTCTGGACCAACCGACCGGTGTGGCCGCAGGGCGGCGGCCGGCCGCCCGAGGGCAATCCGCCGGGGCACCTCAATTGGGACCTCTGGCTCGGCCCGGCGCCGGCCCGCCCCTTCGGCAACGGCTACCATCCGTTCGCCTGGCGCGGCTTCTGGGATTTCGGCACCGGAGCCCTGGGAGACATGGCCTGCCACACGTTCAACATGCCGTTCATGGCCTTGAATCTCCGCGACCCCTCCAGCGTGCAGGCCGTCACCAGCGGCCACAACAAGGAAACCTATCCCAAGTGGTCGATGATCGATTTCGAGTTCCCCGCGTTGGGCGATCGGGCGGGCCTGAAGATGAAGTGGTATGACGGTGGCAAGCTGCCTGACCAGGGGCTGTTCGCCGACTTCGGCCAGGGCTTCCGGCCGGCCAACAGCGGCGTGCTGGTGATCGGTGAGAAGAATTCGCTGTACGCGCCCGGCGACTATTGCGACGGCCAGCTCAAGCTCAAGTCGGAAGGTGATCTCGGGGGCGCTCAGTTCGAGAAGTCGCCGGGTCATTTCGCCGAATGGGTGCGGGCGATCAAGGGGGGCGAGCCGGCGAAGAGCAATTTCCCCGACTACGCCGGCCCGCTCACGGAGACGATCCTCCTCGGCAATCTGGCGGTCTGGGCTGCCGAAGCGCCCGACGTCGCCGGCAAGAAGATCGAGTGGGATCCCGTGAAGCTCGTCGCCAAGAACGCGCCCGAGGTCGAGGCCTTCGTCCGGCCCACGTACCGTGACGGTTGGAAGGTCTGATCGCGGAGCGCATGACCATGCGGAAGCAGGGATTCACGGGCCGCCTCTGCGGGGCGGTGTTGGCGGTATGCCTGTCCGCGCTGACGGCGGCAGGCTTGCGGGCGGCCGACCCGCTGCCCGCCGAGGCCGCGGCGGTGAAGATGGTCGCGGGGCACGGCGGCAACGTCGTCTACGACGATGCGGGGCACGTGACCAAGATCGACCTGGCGGGGCGGCCGGCCAGCGACGCCGACCTGGGCCTGCTGGCCGGTCTGGGAAAGCTCGAATCGCTGGAGCTGTGGGGGGCCGAGATCACCGATCGTGGCATGCAGGCCCTGTCGCGGCTCCAGGGTCTGCGGCAGTTGGTGCTCGAGAACACCGACATCACCGACGAGGGGGCGAAGTCGCTCGCCTCACTGCAGGGGCTGCGGGTGCTCAACCTGCGGCGCTCGTCCAATCTCGGTGACGCGGCCCTCGAGTCGGTGGCCCGCCTGGAGGGCCTGGAGCAGTTGATCCTGCTCTACAATAATTTCACCGACGCGGGCCTGGCCCGACTCGAGCCCCTCTCCAAGCTGCGCGTCCTCGACCTGCGCGGCTGTGCCCTGATCGGCGACGCCGGCCTCGAGCACGTGGCCAAGATCCGCAGCCTGGAGCGGGTCAAGCTCCGCTGCCCGAGCGTGACCGACGCGGGGTTGGCCCACGTGGCCACGCTGCCGAAGCTGCGGGGCTTCGCGGTCGAGGACGGCCAGATCAGCGACGCCGGCCTGGCGCCGTTCGCCGGCAAGACGGAAATCGACGAGATCAACGTGATGCGCACCTTCATCGGCGACGCGGGCCTCGCCCACCTCGCGGGACTGAAGAAGCTCAAGCGGTTGGAGCTGCGCGGCACTCTGGTGGGCGACGCTGGTCTCGCGCACGTGGCCCCGCTGGAGAACCTCGTGCTCCTCGACCTCGCCGAGACCGCGATCGGCGACGCAGGCGTAGCCCGGCTGAGTGGGCTGCAGAAGCTCACCACGCTCGACCTCTGGGACACCAAGGTGGGCGACGCCGGCATGGAGGCGGTGGGTCGCCTCGGAGAGCTCACTACGCTCAGCCTGCAGAACACCGCCGTCAGCGATGCGGGTGTGGCTCGTCTGGCGACGCTGGGCAAACTCAAGTCATTGACGCTCAGCGGCACGAAGATCAGTGACCGCGCCCTGACGACGCTGGCCGGGCTCGGTGAGCTCCGCCAGTTGTTCGTCGCCTTCACCGCGCTGGGTGACGACGCCGTGGCTGCGTTCGCGAAGCAGCGGCCGGACGTGACCCTGACGCGTTGAGGGGTCTGGCCCCGGTGTGGCGGATGGTCCGGCGGACCGTGACGGTCGGACGCTTTGCGCCGGCTGATTGACTCCGCCCCGCGCCGGCGGTATGACCACGCTGCCGGGGAGCGGGGTGTCGTTCACCGTTCCGCCAATGTCGCATCGCGGAGACCCGAACATGATCCTGGGAAAGCTGTGGAAGGCCCTGGCGGCCCAGATGAACAAGGTCGCGAACTTCTTCTGGACCGCGGATCCGATCGCGCAGCTCCAGTATGAGTACGACAAGGCCGTCGATCAGATGAAGGACGGCCGCGAGGGTCTCGAGCAGTATCGGGCGCTCGTGGAACGGGTCACGCGTCAGGTGAACGGTGATCGGCAGCACGTCGCGTCGCTGGAGGCCAGGATCAAGGCCTACCTCCAGGCGGGCGAACGGGAGACGGCCAGCAAGTTCGCCCTGGAATTGCAGCAGGCCAAGAAGCAGCTGGCCGAGAACGAGGCCCAGCTCAAGTTGCACGAGACCGCCTACAACAACAACGTCACCAAGATCAAGCACGCCACCAAGAAGCTGGCGGACCTCAAGCACAAGATCCAGAAGTACGACGCGGAGTTGAAGCTGTCGCGGGCCGAGGCCGAACTCGCGAAGCTCGCGCAGAGCTTCAACTTCGACGTCACCACCGATTTCGGCCAGATCGAGGACGTGATCCAGGACAAGATCGGCCTCAATCGGGCCAAGGTCCGGGTGGCGGCCGACCTGTCG
>Ga0129333_10003730_pt1 | contig 14282 bp, 2 predicted proteins | sample CPB6_08_DNA_FD_94474 | JGI IMG/M metagenome (GOLD analysis project Ga0129333, IMG submission 94474) | Freshwater to marine salinity gradient microbial communities from Chesapeake Bay, USA - CPBay_Sum_0.6_0.8_DNA | ecosystem: Environmental > Aquatic > Marine > Coastal | place: USA: Chesapeake Bay... | reverse complement strand
TTATATCAAGAATCTACAAAAGGTTTTGAAGGAGGAATACCTACTGCAGCATTACCTTTTATGGCAGTTAATAATATTCAACCTCAAGATATCTTACCTATTAAAACTCAAGAAACTCCAGAAGAAGAAATGGATGAGGATGATATGTATGAAGAAGAAAATCCGGATGAAGAAGAATATGTTGATGAAGAAATACTTCCAGAAGCACAGTTTGGTGGTAGATTAGGTAGAAGAATAAGAGATTTCTTTAGAGGTTCTCGTCAATTTGATCCTACTACAGGAATTTACATGAATACTGATCCACAAGGTAGAGTTTACTATGTAGATGGTAGAGGTGTACCAATGCCTGTTAATATACAATTACCTCAAGGTTTTATGGTACCAGGTACAATTATTAATACACCAACTATAACTACAACTACTAGAACATCTGGAAAAAAGGTAGTTACAGAAAGTAAACCTTCTAAAGCTAAAGTTGATGAATCTAAAATAAAAAAGGAAGATGATCCTAATCTTAAAGTTGGTGATTACTTTAAAGATAAAGATGGTAAACTAAGAAAAGTTACAAAATCTGGTTATAAAAATGAGATTACTCGTCCAACTTATTCAGGTGAAGAAAACTATAAACCATCTTATGGTTCATTAGAAGAGGATGTAAAGAAAGCTAATGAAATCATGCAAGAGTTAGCAAATAAAGGTTTTGCTAAAGGAAGTCCTGAAAAAGGTTGGGTAATATATACAGGTGCTTCAGATGCTTTAACATTAAGACAAAAGGATTTTTTAACAAGAATAGGATCTTATAATAAAACTAAGGGGATAGAAAATTTAGGTGCTCCTGGTTTTAAAATTGTAAGTCAATCAGCATATAAAAATAAAACTGATGCTACTAAAGGAGATGAAAAATTAAAATCAAAAACTGGTTTTTATGGTTTTGCTAGTCCAGAGATGTTAGAATTTAGATACTGGCAAGCGACACATCCAAATGGTACCTATGACGATTATGAAAATATGGATGAGGAATCTAAGATTGAAAATCGTAAAGGTATGCTTGCTTTATATGGGTATGATTTAAAAGCATTAGGAGATAAAGTAAAAGACCCATCTAAACTGTACACTGAGAAGTTTGTAACGGATCCAAAAGAAGGTCTTGCTGTAAGAAATGAAAGAACATTCAGAGGTTCTTCAGCTAATAAGTATAGGGTTGCGAATGATAAATTAATCGGTTTAGATCACCTTGACGCATATACATTACCTAGATATACTGATTCTGAAGAAGTTCTTGATGAATACGTTCCTGGTGAAATTCCAACTGAGGAGTTAGATGTGCAAAGTGTTCCAAGACCTGATGCAGAGTGGTGGTTACAAGATGCGATTGCAACTGCAGGAGCTGCTGGTGATTTAGCACGTATTAAAAAATATACACCTTGGGCACCTAAGTTATCTCCATATATACCAGAACCTACATTTTTTGATCCCACTAGAGAGCTAGCTAATCTAAACGAGCAAATAGCAATGGGTGTAGAGGGCGCAGGAGCGTTTGCACCAGCACAATCATACAATGCTAGATTTGCTGAAATGCAAGGACAGGGTGCTAAGTCTGCTGCAGATATATTAGGTAGATATAATAACCTTAACGTAGGAGCAGCTAACCAATTTGAATTAACTAAAGCAAATATGTTTAATCAAACTGGTATGGCAAATGCTGAAATTGCTAAAAATTTATATGATGCTAACACAATAGCAAATCAGCAATATGATAATGCTAAAAATCAAGCACGTCAGCAATTACGTCAGTCTTATATCAATGCTATAACTAACAGAGCAATGACACAAGCTATGAATGAAACATACGGTGATCATTATATGGTAGATCCTAGTAGTGGTGGTTTTGTACAGTTTACAGGAAAAACTGCAGATCTTCAACCAAGCAATCCATATAGTCAAGAGAAAGCAGCAGCATTTAGGAAACTTAAGAATGAGTTTCCAGAGGTTGATGATCAAGTATTAATTAAATTAATGACTGATCAGAATAGTAACAACTATGCAGATGACTATATGAAGACTTTAGCTAGTATGTACCCTGCACAAACAGGAGCTGGTTATGGACAATATTATCAACAAGATTAAACTATTTAGTATATTTACAAACTATGGCAACGTACTTACCCGGAGTAACAGATTATATACCTCAGATCCAACCATTTAGACCCGATTACAACTTCTATAGTAATATTTTACAAACTAAAGAAGCACAGTATCAAGCTGGTTATCAGAAACTTAGTAATATTTATGGCACACTGCTTAACTCTGAGTTATTAAGAGATGATAATATGACTAGGAGAGCTGACTTCTTTAACAACATTGATAATCAAATAAAGAAGATAGCCGGATTAGATTTATCTAAAGAACAAAATGTAAGTGCTGCTCAAAAAATATTTCAACCTTTAATAGATGATAAGTATATCCAAAAAGATATGGCATTTACTAAAGTGTGGAGAGGTCAGCAATCAAGAGGTCAAGCATTAAAGAATTGTACAGATCCTGATAAATGTGGAGGAGAATGGTGGGAAGGAGGAGATCGCGTATTAAATTATCAAGCTGAAGATTTTAGAAATGCTACAGCAGATGAGTCTTTATTATTTACTAATCCATCATATACACCTTATGTAAATACTTATCAAAAAGCAATGAAGTTTGCTAAAGACATGGGTTTTGATACAAAAAGAGTAACATTTAGTCCAGATGGTAAATTCATAATAACAACTAAAAATGGTCCAGAAATAATTCCTGATTTGACTAAAGCTTTTGTAAGTTATGTAGCATCTGATCCTAAAGCTATTCAGATGTATAAAGCACAGGGATATCTAGATAGGAAAGATTATATTACAGCAAATACTGAAAAGTTTGGGTCAGCAGAAGCTGCTGAAATGGATTATCTTAATGCAGCAATAAATGAGATAAATGAAAATCAAAAGAAAATAAAAGCGCAAGCTGAAGCAGAAAAGAATGAAGTATCTAGAGTTAGAGAAATTGCTAACAAAGTTACTCAAGAACGAGAACTTGATGAAATAATAGATGCTTCTTATATTGAGTACTTAAATGGATTGGATGGTCAAGAAAAAATAGCAGATGATGTTACAACTCTTGCAACAGAAACTTTAAATCAAACAAAAGGTATTGAAAATCTAGATTTAATGAGTATGCGTTACCGTGTAGATAATGCTAGAGCTAATGATCTTTTATATACCGATATGGCAAATCATGCATATCAATATGCTATGAATACCATGGAACAAGAAATTGATGTCAATAAGTATGCACTTGCTGATTATGAACATAGTTTAAGATCTGCTGAAATTTCACAAAAAGCACAGTACGATGCTTTACTTAAACAAATGGATAACGACAATAAATGGAATAATACGCTTAAAGAAAAACTATTAGACTATTATATTGAGTGGGGAGAATTACCTGAAGATTTAAGTTTATTTGGTGTTAACACAGGTGGACAACAAAATGATTATGGAAATGATTACGGATTAAAAGGACCTGATTTTAATGAAAAAGGTACATCGGTAGAACAAGGTCCAGGTGGTACATCTCTAATACCAGCTAGTAAATTTTCAGAAAGTCAATTAAGTAAAGTAAGTAATGAGTATACAGGCACCGCAAATGAATTAATAAAACATACTTATAATGGATTACAAGCTATTATAAAAAGTCCTAATTCTTCACCTGCTGAAGTTGAACAAGCTAAAAAAGATATGGAGAGTTTGTTTGGTTATGGTGAAGTGGTATCTCAAACAAAAATGAGTCCAGAGTTTCAAAAAGCTAGTGAGGATTACGCAATGGATGCAGCTACTACATTAAGTGGGGTAGCAGGTGCTGGTCTAGGTGCTACAATGTTAGCTGCAGGTGCAGCAAATGCTTGGAATCCAATAGGTTGGGGTTTATTACTTGCAGGTATAGGTACTGCTGCATATGGTTATTATTCAGGTAGCCAAGCAGAAAAAGAAATTGATAAACAAGTTGCAGCAGGAGGTGTTCAAGATATAACTGTATCAAAAAATGGATTTATAAATCCTCAAACCGGTGCTTTATTAGATGCAAGGGGTAGTCTAACAGCTACAGATCCTAAGGCTCCTTATAATCTTGATAATGTAATTACTAACTTACAATCTTATGCTGCTACTAAGGGTAAGGGATTATTTGCAAATAACGACAGTTGGATTAATAAATCGAATTCTATTAATGCTGCATTAGCTACAACAAAACAAATGAAAGATGCTGCATTTACAAAAGCTTTAGAGGATAATAAGAACATTAAAAATAAAATGATTGGTTTGTATGGGGATAATAATGGTACAGAATTATTTATTGCAGATGATGGGCGTAAGTTATCACGAGAAGAATTTTATCAAGCATATGCTCAAAAATATGAACCTAGTTTATTAGAAGGAGAAACATCCGGTTTAGGGGAATTAGGTACGGTAGGAGCATTTACTGGAGTTGGTGCTACAGGAGGTCCTATTGGTGCTGGTGCAGGGTTTCTTATAGGTAGTATCTTTAATGCATTTGTAGATGACATGGATGATATATATGATGAAGCTGAAGAAAGATATAATCGTATATATGATAGAGGGGAAGTAGCAGGTTTAGGTATTGGAATAAACGCTATAAACGGTGGTTCTGCAAATCAAGGACAAGGAAATAGAACATTTACATTTGATTCTGGAAAACCAGGTCCGGTTAAACGAGCAATAGCTAGTCTATATCAATTAGATATAGTACCCGCACTTTCTAATCCTGCGTCAAAAGGAGCTGCTTTTATGATGGGTAACGCATCAGAATTTACTAAAGATGGAACAGTTTTTCAAAACGATTCTAAAGCAGCTACTATTATGGGAGATGTTTTTAAACACGCTCTCTCAACAAGATGGAAAAAAAATAATGACAAGCGTCCTATCTTTGAGATAGAAAGAGTGGGTACAACAATGAATGATCCTAATTTTATAGCTGCTACAATTACTTTAGATGCTGACTATATAACTCAAAATGCTGGAACAAAAGAAAAGAAAGGTTTAACATGGGATTTATTACAAAGTGGTCAAAATAAAATATCCGCTGTATTTAATAAAAAATTTGTATCATCTCCATTTTTTACATCCATAGAACCCACACCTGTAGAATTTATTTTAAACACAACTGGTACATATACTGTAGATGCTTACAAAGATCTTGGAGGATATGGTTATATATCTAAGGATATAAATACAGGAGATATGTTTTGGTCATTATCTAAAAAACAATTTAATCCTGAGACCGGTCAACTAGAATCAGTATCTTATACTAGTGCTGGTGATGATTTTGATCCTACAAATATAGCAGAGGGTATGAATCTTGAATTAAGCACACAGAATGCTATAAACACAGCATTAAGAAAAGAGTATATTAAAAATAAAGCTAATGAATAATATTGGAAATATACCTGATGGTAAACCACTAAGTGTTGATATAAAAAAAAATGTTGGTAACGCATTAACAGGACCGAGTCCTCAACCAGTAGCTAAAACAGCAAAAGAAGCTAGAGAAGCAGCATTCGCAGACTTAAATAGATTTGCTGCACAGTATGGAAAACCCAATACTCTAAAGTATGATAAACCGTATACATTTAACTCTGATATAAACGGTAAAAACTTTGAAAGATATTATGCTCATCCTAAGTTTAAGCAATTCGGATTTTCTCCATTTAGAGATAATGAAACTGTCTATAATCAAGGTTCTAGTTTATGGGATGATACTACAAGAGCAAGAAAACAATTTTTACCTTTAGCAGGATTAGCTATATCGGGTGTATATGGTGGTTGGGATGATTTTCTATCGGGTAAACCTGACGTAGATAATGCAATAGAGATGGAACGCTATATGAATATAGGTTCTTCATCTCGTGAGGGATTCGGTGCAAAAGCATTAAACTTTGGAGTTAATAGTGCTTACACTATGGGTGTAATGTCCTCTATTTTAGTAGAAGAAGCTGCTTTATTTGCAGCTTCTCGTATACCAGGTATGCAAGGACTAGCTGTAGTAGGTACTTCTAAGAATGCATTAACGCTAGGAAAAGCATTCAATAGACTTGCTGATGTATTTAGAGCAGGTTCTAATATTAATGAAGCAAGAAAAACATGGGACGCTATAGGTAAAGTATCTAGAGCAGTATTACCATTTCAAAATACCGCTGACCTATTTAGAACTGCGCAAAGAGCGGAGATGGGTTGGGATAAGATGAATGATTTTGCAAAAGCATATAAATCATTTGGTTCATTCTATAGAGACTTACGTGAGATTAATCTTGTTACGTCTGAAGCAAAACTTGAAGGAGGGTTTGTGCAAAATGATGTAGCTAATGAACTTATAAAACAATTTAGAGAAAAAGAACGTAGAGATCCTAATGATAAAGAATCTATTGAGATTTACGAACAAGCTAAAAAAGCAGGATTTGCAACAAGCTATGCAAACATAGCAGGTATATATGCTAGTAATAAAGTTGTTCTTAATAGATTGCTTAAAGGTATACCAGGTGCTGCATCTTTAGAACATGCGGCATCTAAATCAGTAAGAGGCACTATTGTAAAAAATAGTAATTGGTTAAAGACCGGTAAAAACCCATATGATGTAGTTTATGGAATAAAAAAGTTTGGTAATGCTGAATGGTTAAAACAAGCTGCTAAAGCTCTACCTCTATCAGGCGCAAGATATCTAACAGCTAATGTCATGGAAGGTACTCAAGAAGTCTACCAAGAAGCTACTGCTGAAGCAATGAAGAAGTATTATATTGATACTTATAATGATCCTTCTCGTGCACATCAAGGTCAGATGCTTGAATCTATCAAACATGGATTAAAATCTCAGTTTAGTGGTCAAGGTTTAGAAGTGTTCTTATCAGGTTTTTTAATGGCAGGACCGATGCAATTAGCAGGTTTAGCTTTAACTAAAACTGGTGGTTATGGTCAGATGTTAAATCTTAAACGTCAAGAAAAAGCATTTGCAAATGACCCTAAAAATGCAGGTAAGGAGAACCCATATACTAAAAAATTAAATGAGTTTAAAGATTGGGATAGTAAAGTAGTTAACGCTCTTAATGATCTAACTAAAAATAAAAAAGAATACTTCTCTAAGTTATATAGAAATATAAAAGAACAAAAGGACTTAGGAAGTTTATTTGAGGAAGCTACATTAAATGACGACACTAAAACAGCTGTTGATACTAGAGATGATTCATTATTCGCCCACATTAAAACTTTAAGAAAGAGCGGCACATTAGACATGTTTAAGGAACAGATAAAATCTTTATCTGAACTATCTGATGACGAATTAGCAGAAGCATTTAATGAAAAACCAGGAGCTAATCCTGTAGATAATAAAACAGTTAGTCAAAGAATAGATAGTGTATTACAAAGAATAGATGATATCGATAAGCATCTTACTGAAGTAGAAAAGGTGGTTAATCCATATGATCCTAAACAAGACTTCTTTAACTGGTTTGGTTTTGAAGAAGCTCGTGACTTAGTAGCATATAATGATTATAGTTATAAGCGTATAGGTGATCGTATGGTTAGTATAGAACAGGATATCAAAAATGCAATGGCATCTGTGGGTCTTGATTCTATGTATGCAGACATAGCTCCATTATTTAGTGTGGGTAGAGGTGGTGATGCATTAATAGGCGCCACTGATAACTTTGGTATGGAGAATGAGATAAACTTACTAACTAAAGAGATAGACAGTTTACAGGGTGCTACCGATCCAGAGTTAATTAAAAGAAGAGATAGATTATCTAGAAAGAGAAAAACCTTATCATCTCTTTCTGTAGCTGCTCAAAATGCAGTTGTTGCGTATAAACTTTTAAATAAACCTAATGAGACTCAACAAGAACAAGACGAAAACAGTGAGAGGGTTGCTGAAGCTGAGAAATTGTTATATGATGCATTTAAAGCACATATGCAAACTCTATCAGAAAGAGGAGCTGCAGGAGCATCTTACGCAATGTTTGATAAAACTATAGATGAACTATTTGAAAAATATAAAGATCTATGGAGACTTGATGCTGACAAAACTAATGTTGCTAATGCAATAAACATGCTTTATAATCCTGAAGTATTTGCTCAATCAGTAAATAGATTATCAGAAGCAGCTGCACAAACAGATGCTATTAAAGCAGAACAAGCAAAGAAAATGGCGGTAGAGTTTGAGAAACGATACGCTACTAATGATTTCTTAAATGATTTGATCAGCAAGTTTAATGTATTTGTAAGTGAAGAAGAAGCAGAAGCATACATGGCTAATGATGTTGTACCGACTAAGTTCATTGATGCTGATACTGGTTATGAAATAGATCCTAGAAAAGATGCTAAAAAGTACAATGAGATATTAGATCTTATAGATCAGTATGATGAAATATTTTTTGAACGTACTGGTCAAAGATTATTTAAACCTACTAGAGAAGATGTAGGTGCAAGAGTTGCGGGTACAATTAAAGACACAGATAAAGAAGTTAATCAGTTAGTTCCTGAGTTTCAGGAAGGAGACAAAAGAACTATGTCTGATTTAGCTGCTGAATATGGTTTTGATAAAGGACGTGTTGATTCAGAAGTAAAAGTAGATACTGTTTTAAATGCAATAATAAATAATAAGTTTGCAACACAAGATCAGAAAGAACTAGCACGTAAACTTATTACTCTTATTGATAAAACTGAGGTTATTACATTTAAGTCTAATCACTATGTAAATAGTACATACGATACCCAGAATGGTATTATTGTAGATCCTAGATACAGCTCCTCAGACTACCAAGCAAAAGTATCTGTACCCATCGAGTATTCTATCTTAAATGCTGTAATGCAGAAAGTTATCACAGATAATCTTAGCAATAAAGAGTTTTCAGATAGAATTGCTGAATTGCGTGTACTTGCTGTAAATGCTTCTAATGATACAGAGAAAGCATTATTTAGATACGCACTTGCTAATAATCAAACATTCTTAGGAGAGCTGTTAACTAATGGAGATTTTCAGCAGCACTTAGCTGGTTTAGAATATACAGGAGAGCAAACAGAATTAACAAAAGAAGCTACGACTATGTGGTCTAAGTTTTTAACTATTCTTACTGATCTCCTAAAGAATATCTTAAATTTTAATTCTTCTCTTTATAGAGAAGCAATGGCTGTAACTCTTAATAAGTTATCACAACCAACAACAGGAGCAACTACAACAGGAGGAACAACACCCGGACCTCAAGGACCAAGCGGTTTATCACCTAATGTTGTAGATAAAACCGATAAAGAACTACTAGATAAACTTCGTGCAAAATATGATGCAATCATAGCAGGGATGTCTCCAGAAGATTCATCAAGAATGAATTTTGATAGTTGGATGCAAACTGATTCAAGAGCATTAGAGATTATACGAAAACATAAAGCTGATAAGGTTCGTCAACAAGCTAGTGGTACTCAAGGTGGCGGACCTATTGCTAGTGCAGCAGTTAAGAAAAATGCATTAACAGCTGTAGGTTTCACAATAGAGGAAATCAATAGCATGTCTGATACTGAGATTGATGACAATTATAATAGAAGAGAAGAACTTGCAAAAGGTTTTGTACCTAATCTAAACAGTCAAGACTGGGGAGAGATAGATGTTCAAATGCAAGCTGCTAAAGAAAAAGCAGCTTTATTAAAGTTAGCATTAAATGCTGATGACACTAAGTATGTTGAATACGATGAAAATGGTAAACCTATTTCTGGAACAGAAAAAGAGCGTGTAAGTAATGTTGTAAAGGAACCAATGACAGATAAGCAACCTGTTGCTACTGCTAGGGGTAATATTATTGACGGGCTTTATAAAAAATACTTACTAGGTGAGATACAAAGTTTTGAAGAATTTAAAAAGTATTATGCAGAACTACAGAAGAAACCTAAGAACAGCTATGTAAACTTTAACGATGCAATGCTAGAAGATCTTTTTGATATAGTAAGAAAAGTACAAAAGGATCTAAATGCAAAAGGAATAAAGGTTATACCTGACTTTCCAATTATTGCTGGAAAATTAGGAAATAAAGATGTAGCAGGTGAGATGGATATTCTAGCTTATAACAAAGCAGGTAAAGTATTTATCATTGATATTAAATCATCATATGCTAATAGAAGAATAGGATACGATGTATATAATAGTATGAGAACTTCTCTTGGTGAAAAGTTCGGTGACTTTATGGAGAAACTAAAAGCTAACGAATACTTTATTAAGAAGACTATCGCAAGTTATACAGATCCTGCAGAACGTGCTTTAATCCAAGATAAGTTTGATGAGATTTTAAATAGATTCCCCGTTGAGCAAAAGTTCTTTAATGAATCAAAGACGAACGATGTCAAAGCACCAACATTCTATGTTGAGTCTGATATGGCACAACAACTTGCTTATAAAGAACTACTTAGACAAACAACAGGTATAGAAGCTGATTATATAAATATATTCCCGGTAATTACTAGTACTGCTAAAGCAGGTGTTATTTCACAAGCAACTTTAGAAAGGGAGATTACTGGAGAACTTATGAAAGATGGTGAGTATGTTTTAAATGAACAAGGATTGAGAATACCTACGGTAGGTGGTTACTCTATTCGTGTGGACAATTCAAAAACTGTATATGATCTTAATATTCCAGAAGTAACACAAACAGTTACTACTTATCCTGAAAACCCGCTTACTAAAAAAGCACCTCAACCACCAGCAGCACCAACTCCTGTTTCTGATATAGAAAGAAGAAGACAAGAAGACTTAAAGAATGCCGTACTGTTTTTAATTAATGATGGTACCTATGGTGGGTCAAGAGATTTTTCTTTAGCTGAATATTTTGATATACAGACTAAAGAAAATGGAGAAAAGTACAATGTTAACAACTGGAAGTATATTAATGTTAATGGTACTGGTGTATTCTTTTTAAAAGAAGAGGGTACCGCTTATATAGTACCTAATAATTCCTATGCCAAAAATCCCAGAGTAGTAAAGATATTCTTCAACAAAGGTACTCAGAGACTAGATTTAAGTTCACCAAATATCAATACTCCGAACTTAAAAATGTCTGCTGAAAAGGATAATGTTAATTATGATTCTTTACTACAGGAGGTACAAAGTGTATTACAACCGTTAGATGCAGAACTAGCTGCTTTAGAAAACAAATCTACTACTGTTTCTACAGATGCTAAAGCTGAGATAGAAAGATTAATTAATGAAACAGGAAAAGCAGTTGTAAATAGTGTTGAAGTAAGACCTACATTTGATTCTAATAGAAATAGAATATTTGTTGTATATATACCAAGAAAAGGAAATAATTTTACCACTTATCCTTTTAATACTTTAGATGATGCTATTAATTTTGCAAATAATAAACCTGATTCAGAAAAAGAACAATCTGAATTTGCTGCAATACTTAAAGCTGGAGGAAGAATAAAATTTTTACAACAAGAAAAAGATAAAGCTATCCTCACCGTCACAAATTTTAGAGACAATGCTCAAATAATTGTAAATTTTTTAGGGGAAAGATTTGAAAGCAAATATCAAGATACAAGATCAAGAGCTATACAAAAGCAAGAAATAATTGATAAAATCAATGCTAAGTATGATGCAGAACTAACTGCTTTAGAAGGTAAACCAACTCAACAACAAGGTGGACTAAGTCAAACTAGAACATACGATAACAAACCAATTGCTAAAGGTTTAAAGGGTAAAGTGATTTACATAACTCCTGATAGTTATACTACTGGAGATATGAAAACTCACTCTGAGGACTTAGTTGTTGGTAATGAATTAGTTGATGAAGTTATTCTCGGATTAGATCAAGAAGCATTAAAGGCAAAACTAAAAAATTTATCTGAAGGTACTAGCAAACTTTCAAAAGCTGCAGGAGGATTATTATACTTTTTAAATAATGTAGGTCTATCAAAAGATACCCTATCGGGTAAAGATAACTTTAAGTACTTATTAGGTGTTTTAGAAAGCAATGGTGAGAATAGTATTAGTGCTGAAATCTACATAAAAGCGTTAGCAAAAGCACGTGAACTTGCTGAGCAAGGTAAGACTGTAGTATTTGATAATACAAGTATACTTAAGTTTTCAAATAGTCTTGACTTAGTAATTACAAATGCAAAATCAGATATTGCTGAAGCTGGAAAAACTACACCAAATAATAAAACAGCAATTGCAAATGCTGAAGCTAACGTACAATCTACTAATAAGAAGAGAGTATTTACAGAAAGTGCAGAGACTATTATAACAGCAGGTGCTAAATCACAAACCCCAAAGAAACTTAAAGATCTAAGAGCGCTCATAAATGGTATTAATAATAAACAAGATCTTGCTGTTAATGAGTTGATGTTAAGCACATTAGATAAAACAGGTGTACTTGATGAACTATTAGCAGATCAAAATATTACTAAAGATCAGTATAGAGCTTTATTAAATGATAAGAAGCAACAAATTGGTAAACAATTGTCTATCAAGGATTTAGTTGATAAGGGAGAAAATACATTGATTCGTTTCCTAAACAAGAAAGGTGAAGAAAGAATAGGTCTTGTTGTTAAAGAAACTTTTGATGGTAAACTAGAAATTAAAGATGTTACAGATGAGTACAATTCTGGTCAAGGAGATTTATTTGTAGATGTTGATGATTTATCATACGGAGGTTTGGGATCTAAATCAAAAAGTCTTAAATTAGCAGAAAAGGATGTTAATGAAAAGGTTCTCGGTATAATGGAAGAAAAGAAAGTTGAGAAGTCTGACACGACAACAAAAGCACAATCTAATTCAGGACAAACTACTGCAGATCAAATAGTTAACGAAAGAAAACAAGGTCTAGAAGGGTTTGATCCTTTCAATCAAGACGATCGAAAAGACGATAATAACGATTTATTCAATTGTAATACAGCAGGTAAAAAATGAGTATAATTTGTGATCCTTCAGGGGAATGGAGTTTATCTAAAGAAGATATCTCAAAGATTGATAAGAAAGTAGCAGGAATGCTTGCTCAAAAAATTGAGAAGAACTCTGTAATAGACTTACCTAAGTTTATAAATAGTATTTTTAATGAGGTACTAGAAAAAACAGGTGATCAACAGAAAGCTTTAGCTGTTGCTAGATTAGTCCCCAGTTCAATTGAGATATCAAAAAGTGTATATGACTCTATAAGATTACCCTTAAGAGAGAAGAAACTATTGGATCCTGGAGCATTAGAAGATGTTATTATATCTTTTAATAAATCTATTGACAATGTAACTAAATATCTAAACGATTATAGAAGTACACTAGCTCCTAAAATTCAGGATCCTGCTGCACAAGTAAATGGAATCATATCTGTTCAACCAAGACCTAAAGCTATAGTTAATGATATTGACTCAGCAGGAGGTTTTTTACAAGTACCCGCGGATGTTTTAACTACATCTGGAGAGGAAGTGAGAGAAGAACGTGATTTGAAATGGTATTATGATTTTATAAAACTCCTTAATGAAGAATCAATAGTCCCTGATGAAGATGGAACAATATATTATAGGGGTAATAAAATTCAGTTAATGCTTACAAGTGGGTATAACTTACCAGAAGATAAGTTGTATCCCGACGACAGAAAGAAAGCTGACATTAAAAAGATGATCAGTAAACAAATGTATATAGCGTTTACCAACCCTGAAGGAGACTTTATTTATTTTGACGATCAATATAACTTAACAGGAGATACCGGAAATATTATCTACTTTCCTTTAAGAACAATACCTAGTTTTAGAATTGAGAATGGTAAGAGAATTTTTAATATAAACGAAAGTATTAAAAATAATAAGATCCAACCATTAGCATCTATTATAAATGGTAAGAAAAGACAGGGGATTACAATTACAGAAGAGCAGTTAGTTGATCAAATTAACGGTGAATACAATACCCTACAAACAATGGTCGAGTACCTAACTAGTAAGGGTAATTTTAAAAAGAAGTTAAAGCTAAATCTAAGTTATACTACTCACGGATTTTTATATAGAGAGTTTAGTAATAAAAAACCTTTGTCTACTTTGATGGATGTTTCACAATTTGATCCTTTGATATTAAGTTCAAACGAAGCAAAAGGTGAGGTTAAAACAGGATTCATGTATCCTGGAGTATCTGAACCTGTTCCTTTTGTAATGAGCGATTTTCCAAAAGATCTTGCTGAAAAAACAGCAGACCTTTTACTAAATGATGTATTCTTTAATGGAGAG
>Ga0129333_10003729_pt1 | contig 14283 bp, 16 predicted proteins | sample CPB6_08_DNA_FD_94474 | JGI IMG/M metagenome (GOLD analysis project Ga0129333, IMG submission 94474) | Freshwater to marine salinity gradient microbial communities from Chesapeake Bay, USA - CPBay_Sum_0.6_0.8_DNA | ecosystem: Environmental > Aquatic > Marine > Coastal | place: USA: Chesapeake... | reverse complement strand
TTCAAAGTTAGTATTAACCTGTTCTGGTTGGTTGTTTGCTTTTAACTCACTAACCACTTGAATACCACCCATAACCATTCCAATTCCAGATAAACCATCTTGGTTTAAACGGGCATCTGTCATAGGAATTGAGTCTTGAAGACCATAAACAAAAGCATTAATAGTTGGGTCTTCGTTAATAGCGTCTGCTGACTTATAGTTTTTATCAATATACTCAATAAACTGTTTTGTTTGTTCTTGAGTAAAGGGCCATTCAGAAGCTTGTGACAAAGCCATTAACTCATTCTTATTCTTTAAAACCCACGAAACAAACCCAGTTGGTGTTTTGCTTTTTAGTTCAGGAACAAGTTTACGAGCATCAAGCACATCAGCAATAGCTAATGATCTTTCTAGCTCAGCTGGATTTTGTTCATACTTTTCAACAAGATTAACCAAAGCAGTAGCAACAGACATAGGTTTAGCACCAACTGTTGTTTCCGATCTAGGAATAATATCAACAGGGTTTGTACTAAAGTTTCTGTAACCATCCATAAGGTTTTCAATTCGCTTTAGATAAGCGTTTTCTCTATCGTCTGTTCCTCTTAGATTATAGGTTATTGCAGGGTTTCCACTACGGTCTTTTGGTTGTATCATACCGTCTATTAGGTTTTCCTGAATAAACACAGTTCCATTAGTCACTAGATTAGAGGCGTTACCCCTAGCATCTGGAGTATTTAGGGGAATGCCAGCAATACCAAAAGGAATAACATCAACATTAATTGAGTTTCGTTCTTCTGTTAGTAGCCGCATATCCCATAAGTGAGCTTGTGGAATGTCTAAGTATGCTCTTTCAAAAGCAGTGTCCCGCTCATCTTCTGACATTTCTTCATACGCCTTGCCACCATAATGAGCAATTGTAGCCTTCTTAGAAGCAGCATAAATGCGGAGTTGTTCTGACTGGGGTACGCCTGTTAGCTGCTGTCCCATCATAGGATCTCTGCTAGTGACAATACGACCGCCAGATTGCATCATGGCTGTAGCTCTTGTAACATCAATGTCAGAACCAAAGACTTGAGCAGCAACAACTGGAGGAATCATTTCAGTGTTAGTCTGTAGATATCCCTTATAGCCTTGCTCAAGTTTAGCCTTGCTTGTTTGTTTGTCGCCTGCTGTGGCTGTTTGTAACATTGTATTAGCCATGCCCCAAACAGGACCGTGTGCCATTACAATATTACCCCTATCGTCTTCTAAAGCTACGAACTTACCAGATAGTCTGCTGGTAATTTCTTCCATAAACTTTTTTGTATTTTCATCTTTTGGATCTGCGCTAATAAGTCCAGACTGCTGTGCGCTAACTATCATTACATTGGCTTCTCTTAAAGCCTGTGCAAAGGTGGGGTTATCTCTAATAACCTGACCAAGTACATACTTATCATCATCAGTAATTTCTTCTGTGCCATCTGCTATAGAAAACGCTGTGTCGCCAAGACCAGAGATACCAGCTGTCCGAACAGCACCAGTAACAATGCCAGTAAAGATTTGTAAAGAGTTTAAAGTAGCTTGACGATTAACCGCAGCAGTTTGGTTAAATGGCTGTGGGGTTAAACCAGTATAAGTTACAGTTGTACCAGCTCTGGTATCAGAAAGCACACCCTTTTCTAGTGTCATAACTTGTCTTAATACTTCGGGGTTGCGTAAAGAACCAAGCATTCTTTGAACACGGTCAATTGGTGCGCCAACTTTAAAAGCTGTAGCTGCTGCGTTTAGTTTAAAAGCTTCTTCTTCTGAGAAGTTAGCTTGGCTTGCAAAACCATCTTTAGTGGATTCAGGTAAAGACCCATACATCATTAAGGCATAAGCTGAAGTACTTGGGTCCATTGTTTCGGGTGTTCTTACAAAAGTCTTTACAAGGTCTTCAACTGTTGATGTTAAACCTAGGTTGTTTTGGTACTGAAGATCTAAACCAACAAGTGTTTTTATTTCTTCTAGTGAAGCTCCTGCAAAACTAGCTTGCATATTTCGTTGAGCAATAAACTGGGTAGTACCATCTGGAGTTTCAACCTCAGTAACAAAGAATAAAGGATTGCCAGCAGCATCTACTCGCATCTGTTTAGTCATTGGATCAATACCAAAGTTAGGATCATCAATTGGAAAGACACGACCCTGAAAGAAGGGAGCATCTACTGCTTCTTTAGCATCTTTATCTAACGCACCGAAAGCCATTCCATTTTGTAAATACTGTTCAATACTAACAGCTGTTTGCTGCTGCTTACCATAAGCTTTGTTAATGGCTATTAACTGACGATCCATCATTTCGTCTAGTCCAATATCCGTGCCTCTTGCTCCTACAATGATATCTTGCCAAGCAAGACCAAGACCGTCAATCTTATAGTCTGCGTCAAAGATATCAACTGTACGCTTCTGTGGTTTACCATCTGGTGTTGGACCAGCATCTTCAACATCATAACTAAAGTCACCAATGATATCTCTAGCTTTAAAACGAAACTCTTCTTTTAATAGTTCTGTTTGCTTAGCGGCATAAGAAACTGGGTCCATACCAGCTGGCACATTAAGTTGACCTGTTTCATAGGCTTCAGCTAAACCTGAAACTTTCTTTTGAGTTTGAGTGGTTAAATCCTGTAGCTTATTTGCTTTGGTATTAACCATGTAGTTTAGGCTCTTACCGTAGATATCAGCTGCTGCGGCAAAGGCTTGGCTACCTAGTTCAGCCCAGTTAATACCGGGGTCAATATCAAATCGGTATTGTGGAGTAATAGGGGTTTGTTCAGTATATGTAAACTGGGGTGCTTTTGGTTGTTCAAAAGTTTGTGGACCCTGTAACTGTGGTACTTCTGTACTGACTAAAGGTAAGCCGCCTTGTTGTGCCATTGTTTACGCTCCTAGTACATTTCTGTACTTTAGTAATGTTTCATAAATAGTTTCTTGTAACTTAGTTGGATTAGTGATTCTGCCTCTAGCTATTTCACCTTCAATGGCGTATCGAACTAGATCCACTGGTTTTACACCGTCAATCATACTGAATGCTGTTTCCCATGAATCCTTGTTATAGAAACCCTTGCGTAGATTGTCAATAGCTCTCATTTTAATAGCACTGTTGTCGTTTGCAATACGGGTTCTAGTTCTATCTAGATTCTTTTCAATTTGGAAATCAGCAATATCTTTGACTAGATTAATGACTTCTTGCTGTTCTGCGACAGAAGGAGTACCAATACCATCCTCAAAGATTTCTTTTCTATCTTGTAGTTCAGAAGCTAGGATAAAGCTACCGTTCTTATCTACCATTCCAAAGCGACCGTTTACAACTCGGGCTGCTCCAGAAAGATTTAAACTTTCCAGCTTTAAAAAGTCTTCAACATGTGTAGCTTTACTAACTTCGGGATCTAAGGCATCAATATCCTTTAACTTATTTACCGTAGCCATTTTAAAAAGCTCTTGAGCCTTTGATAGATTGGCGTTGGACACAGCCATCTGAGCTGATGCTAGTTCGGGATAAAAGGTATCCTTAGCCCATTCTGGCATGGTAGCAATAGCATCTCGTAGGTAAAACTCTTTTTCTGCTGGAGATGCTTTTGTCTTTAACCCTGCTTGAATTCTTTCAATAGCAGCTGTCTTAGCTGCGTCAGGCCCACCGGGATAGTTGGCTTGAAAGATGCTCCAGTATTCTTTGGCAGCATCCTTTTGTAGTTTATCTGGATTAAGATTAGAAACAAAATAATTAAAAGATTTGCTGGTATCCTGTGGGTACATAGTAGTACCAGCAGTATAAACTTCTTTTACTTTAACTACTTCTTGTAGCCCCACTCTTTCGGAGGTGTCTACATAAGCCCCTTTAGGAGCTGTTTCAGTAGCAATTGCTTGTAATTGAGATAACATATTGTTCATTATTAGACTCCAAAGAATGTATTTATACTCTTAGATAAACCACTCTTACCGCCATATTGGAAGCTAGTTTGTAGACCAGCAGATACAGTGCCAATACCAGCTTGAACAAGACCAGTAACTAAAGCTGAGTTGCTAGCATCTACAATACCACCAGTAGTTGGAATAAAAGATTGTGTTTCTATATAGTCATTCCGGCGTTGTGCTAATGCGTTTTGAAAGTTTGTTTCAATGTCTTTCATTTGTCTGTCTGCGTTGAGCCGTAATGCAATGGCATTCGCTTCAGTCGCTTCGATATTCTGACGCAGTAACGCTCTAGCTGTGCCTGATTTAGGGGAAATACCTCTAGAAGATAACGCTGAGAGGAACTGAGCATTAACTTGCTGAGTGTTCTTAGACAATTGACTTCGGGCATTGTTCAAAGCCTCCTTTGCATAAAACTGTTGAAGACCCATTTGCTTACCAGCGGCTTTAGCAATGGAAAAATTTGTCATTTCTTGGTTCATCCGCTGTCTAAGGATAGCTCTGTTTTCAGCATCCACTCTTAATTGGTTTTGAAAGTTAGCTTGATCTTGTTGCATTTGCTGCTGCATAGCTTGAGCTTTTGCTTGGCCTGATTGACCAAACGCTCCAAGTACACCGCTAGCTAAAGCAAGACCACCCATTGCAATCATTGCGCCCATGTTAAACTCCTTTTAAAGAAGGAAATAATATTTTCAATTTCGTTATTTAGTTCTTCCGTATAGACATTCAAAACTTTGTCTTTATCTATGTTACTGAGAAATAACTCTGTTTCATTTTTATAAATACTAATAATCTTTTCGGCAGGAGGCATGTTTATACCAGACCATCTAGGTAGTTTTTTTTCTTCAATAACCAAACTTTCAATACTTTGTTTTTGAATATCTGTGTTTTTTCTTTGTAGTACTACTATGCAAGCAACATCTTCTGGGTTTATATAATCAAATAAAACAGGCCATACTTTCATTACATGGTTATTGGCCCGTCCATCTTTGTACATATCCAATAGGTCGTGTGGTAGTAACTCCCAATAACCATTGGGGTTTTTTTCTGGAACAGTATAAGTATCTAAGTTTTTATACCCTTTTATAGGAATCCCTGCTTCTTTTAATTTAAGCATTGTAAATGAAGTCCCTGTTCTTGGTCCGATTCCTGTAACAATACCAATCATCTTGTTCCTCTATTAAACAGTGTTTTATATTTTCTTTGGATACTTTTACCGTTAACAAGTACTGCTCCAGAAACATTGTCACCAAGAAGACCAAGAACTCTTTTGTTACTTAACCATTGTTTAACTTGGTCTTTATGTTCCTTTTCTTTATTGTCTTCGATAATCTTATCAGGATTCAAACCAACATTATCAGACCAGTAAGTAACAGCAGCAGCCAAGCAGTCTACTCGGTCATCGTGTTTTAATGCTCCACGACGCTCTGTTAATCTTGTTATTTGCTTTTGAGTTTCTTGGTCTTTAATTGCTTTGGTATTAAATACCAGTTTATGTTGGGCAATTGTTGGTTCAAGGATATTTAAGATTCTTCTTTCTTTAGCTCCTGTTACCCGATATTCTTCTACAGCAACTGGTCCGCATAACTCAGCAATAACTGGTCGCAGTAGCTGACCAAACATTCCGTCACCAAAGTTGCTTTCATATCGAATCATTTTAATATCATACTGTTGACACACCCTAGCAATCTTTTCTAGTGTTGCAGTATCATACCCACCCGGTAAACCAAACAGTTCATGGATAACAATATAGCCATTTACAGTAGAAGCTACACAGATTGCTGTTTCATCTGAACCTCTACCTGAGGGATCAATAAACATAGCAGTCTGGTCATACTCAACAAAGTTATCCGATACCCACATTGGTTCGTATACTAGATCATCCTTCATACCATAACTGGGAACACGCTTGTTCTGCACGGCATTAGCCCAGACAACCTTTTCAGGGAATAGTTCTGGGCTTGTATCTAGGACAACCAAATCCTGCAATCTGAGGGGATACTTTTTATTGTCTGCAAGTGTTGTTATTAGTTTATAGTTAAGAGCATAAAGGGTGGGTCCAATCTTAGCTTCAACTTTTTTTAAGACTTCTTTTGAGAATCTTTCTGGTTGAGTAGGTTCCCCAGCATCTACCCCAAGGTTCATAATATAATCATCAACATCCTCACACTCATCTGGAATATTAATGTCTGGCATTTCACTTGGGAACTTTAGGATCTTATAGTTATCCTTAAGTTTAATGTAAATACTATCTTTTGTTTGGGGTGTACCTAGGAAGATAACCCGACCGTCTGGAATCTTATTCCTTACTTGTTCAAACTCTTGGACCTTGTTATACAGCTTCTCACGGGCTGCAGGGCTGTCTGAGTTCTCAGGGATCTCTAGGTCATCGGCTACGATATCGTCGGCGTGTAAGCCTGTAATCTGGCCTGTAATGCCTCTGGCTGTTAGGTTCAAGTCCTGACTGAAGACGGTTCTATTATGTAAATTAAAACCGAATGCATTATCCTTGTCAAAGTCTTGGGGTTCCATATGCTTGCAGTAGGGAACCAGACGGAGGATATTACGGGTCTGGGAAATAAACTTAGCAGCTCTATCGGCTGTGGCTGAGGTAACTAGGATGGTCCTGTTGGGGTTCTTTAATAACAACCAACTGACAAAACAGGAAGCAATAACAGACTTACCGAATCCTCGGCCTGCCTGTAATTGGAAGTCTTCTCCTTTTTCCTGTAGTCTCTGGGCAATGATGTACTGGACAGGGGTAGGTTCCCCCAGCCCTAGGTACTTAAAGCAAGCCCATAGGTGGTTCCTAAAGTCCTCTAACATTTCTTTGGGTACTTCCATCGTTACCCCTTTCTAGCCCCTACGGGGCCATTACAGCCGTTCCTTGGTCCGGGGGCTACCCAGACCGCTTTAAAAGGCTAGGATGACACTTAAGCCATCCTAGCCCCTCTGGTAGCGAAACTCCTTATTCAGGAGCCAGTCAACCTGTGGCGGCTGACTTGAATCGGAAGGGAGCCTTGGCCTTCAAAGCCTCTTCCACGGAATCCAGTTCCTTGCGGGAGATGGAGTCCAAGACTTCCCGGTTATCGTTGATGATCCCACGAATAACCGTATACAAACCGGGGCTACACTTCATGGGATCATTTAGATCGTCCATGAGCTTCATCAACAGTTCCTGATTGAGGGCGTTGATTAGCTCGGGAGTGTTCACTTCTTGAACACCTTTCCAAGCTCAGCAATGCCAAAGACATTACCTAGGACATAACCTGCAACTAGTGTGAAGCAGGCAAACCAAACTGAACCTAAAAATGATTCCATCACTTACCACCTTTCTTCTTAGCGACCTTCTTACCAGCCTTCTTAACAGGCATTTCCTTAGCCATCATTTTCTTTGATTTCATTTTGAACCTTTCTTCTTTTTAACCATTCCCCAATAAACAGCCCCAGCTACTCGTTCGCCAGCGGCCTTAGAACCGTACTTCTTAGCAGCCTTAGCTGCAATCTTAGAGAAGCCTCCGGTCTTATAAGTTCTTCCAAGTCTCTTTACAGCAGCCTTACCAGCTGCTCCCTTGGGTTTCATTTTCTTCATTCTTTGCCTTTCTTGATGAAAGTCTTGTATGCCCACATTAGGGCAATCAGCGCAACAGGTGCATACCAGAATAACCAGCCATAGCTAGGTTCTATAGTAGAACCTGAAACTATGTCATGCTTTAGTTTCATCATTTGAATACTATCACCAGTAGTATCTGGGATAATCTTAGGTTCACTAGCACATCCTAAGGTTAACAAGGATATTAATAATAAATATAGCTTAACCATAGTATACCTCAGTTCTTATTACTAGCAGCGGATGATCCAAAGTAGAATCCTACGATACTGACTAGGATTTGTCTTAGCTCAGATGAATAGAGATATCCATTGAGTTCTACAAAGTACTTATTAGTAGACCCACCTATTAGGCCAAACAACTCTCCTGATGAATTAGAATCCACTTCAATAAAGGTAGGAACCCCAAAGAAGGGTAATACAAATGGAGCGCATAATGAGGCAAATAGAACAACCAAGACAATCAACTGACGGATTCCCTTGCCAATATCCAAGGGGACTCGCTTAGCTGCTTTGTCGTAATTGTCTTGCTGGACATTGTTTAGCTGCAGTAAACGGTTAAACATTTCCTTTTGATCCTGACGCTTTTCAGCCATGAATCTAAAGATAAAGCCAACCAGTCCACCACCTAGCATTGATAATAGTTCAGGAACCATTAGTGTTTCCTTTTCTTTCTAGTTTTTCTGAACTGCTGAGTTTTCTTACTGACTACATAAGTATCAATAACAAACTCTAGACCCTTAAGGCCCAAGAATCCCATAGCAAAAGCTACAGCATACTTGCCATTCATTTTAACTGGCTCGGGCATGTAGTTTAAAACAAGGGGCGTAATGTAGTTAGCACACGCAGTACCCGCCATAAGAGCGGCTAAAGATGTTCCCAGCTTCTGCCCCGACTTCCGTGATACAAGGAGCAATGCGCCAAAGAAACCAGATAACAGCATACCAATATCTATACCATATCTGGTTAGTATAGACTCCGTTGTATCAAGAAGTTCTTGTCGCATGAATTATTCCTTATGAATCGGTGGCATCAGAAAATTCAGTATTAGCCTTGATCCAATCATAGGCAACATGTAGTGGATTTCCTCCTGAATCAAGAACAGAAGGACCAAAATCAGTTACATAAGTAGCAGGCCAAATCTGATATTTAAAAGACATAACAGGATTAAAACCATCATCTCTTTTTTGTTTATTAACGTAACCAGACAAACTAATTGTTACATGTTGTTCTTTATGACGGATCTGAAGACTGTCAATGTGCCAATAAGACACAGTGACTCCCTGATCGTTAAGCATAATTTTTTCTAAACCCATATTAATCTCCTTATGACCAAGGACCAACTGAAGCAAGAGTATCAGAACCAACTGGAATAAACGCAATATAAGTACCAAAGCCAACACTGTTAGTACCACCGGGAGCAGCACTAAATGCAATCTTAGGGGTAATTGTAACTGAGTCTACTGTCTTAATCATACCCGTTACCCAGAAATGGTAATTAGCTGAAGTAAAAGTAGCGTTGGTAATTTGACCACCATTGGTTGTATTATAAACAGCTGTATCTTGTGTTCTAACTGGAGTTGTATCAACCGCAAGAGGTGTTCCTATTGTAGCAAAATGCATAGTAGGTGGATTAGCAGCAATACTTTCGGTAAAACGAACTGTTAAATTTCTAGCTGTTGTTGTACCTGTGTTTAGAATAACATAACCACGAACAATATAAGTAGTATTTGCAGCTAGAGTTATAACATCCTGAGGAGTATCAAAGATATTTTGATCGCCAGTAGCACTGTTTAAAGACTTGGTAGTAGCTATTGACGAAACTTGCATTACAGGAATAACTCCTCTACCTGAAGCAGCATTGCCATATAAAACTTTACCATCATATTCTAAACAACCACCAACAGAAGAGTTAAGAGCTGAAGTACCTAGTGTTAGTTTATTATTTACTTTAACAGTGCCTGAGCCGGGGCTAAGAGCAATGTTAGTAGAACCGCCAGAATACAATGCACCATCTGTGCCGTCATGTTCCATTCGGATAAAATCATTAGCACTTGCAGTTCCGTTTCTATAAACATATAGATTAGGATTTGTATGGCTTATTGCTGGGCTTCTATTTGCGTTTCCAACATCATAAAAATTAACTAAAGCAATAGCTCCACTATTATTTGCGTTGTTTGAAAGAGCATAAATTTGTCCTGTATTTAGTCCAGTATCTGTACGATAGAAACCATAGTGACCGTCCGAACCTAGTTGGAATTTAGTAGCATTGCTAATAGTTAAAGGAACATCAAAACGCAGATATCCACCAGTGTTTTTAGCTCCATCTGAAGCTCTAATTGTACCTATAACTGGACCGTATCCCCAACTAGTGTGGTCAAAATAAATACCATAGTGTGAAGAAGATGTACCACTAGGCATTAAATCCAACTGACCATTTGTACTATTGCGAATAAATTCAGAGTTTTGTAAAGTTATATCACCAGTAAATGTACCAGCATTTGCTTCTAAACCACTGGTAAATGTTTGCTTAGCTGTAAACGATTGAGCATCACTCAGATAAGCTGGGGATTGCCAATCCAATGTAGCTGACTTACCAACCACAGAAAGAATACCAAGTACTTGCTTAGCTGTTCCAACATCTGCTGGTAAGATAAAATTAATATCATTAGCTAAGGTATCGGCTGGTCGTAACCGTAAATAGTTAGATGAGTCTAAATCATATAACCGAATGCCATTAGCATCATTGGTATACAATCCTGTTCTGGCTGTAATAGTGTTAGGAACATCGTTACTACGGCCCGGACCCATTACTAGGATTTCTCCATTATTTCCAACATTAACAACTTTACCAATATTTTGAATTAGAGTGGTTGCACCTGTTGGTCTAACATTAGTTAAACCGCCATTAGTACCTACATACAAGGTTTCGTTAACTTGGTAACCTGTTGTATTAAGGTTCTTAGCTACACCTAGAATAGTATAATGACCATTAGAGCTAGCTGCTATGTCTGTTTCTAGAAGACCTACAGCTGGCATCTTTGCTGAGTTACCAGCTTCTGCGGGAGCAATAAGAACTCTATTGCCAGAATAACCAGTAATATATACAGGTGTTCCTGCAGTAATTGTAGAAACCGTATCGTTACGGCATTCTTGCTGTGTAGCACCAAGTAGATAACCTTTAAAGTATGGTGCATCAATTTGGACAGTTGCTTCAATAGTCCCTGTAACTACTAAAGCGTTTGTTCCTGAGTTAAATGTAAAGTTAGCACTAGCTCCAAATGCCCCGCTGTTATTAAACTGGATCTGTGTATTAGATCCAGCGGGTGGAGTTGAAGTTGATGGAGAAAGCTCATATACCGTTCCCCCGATATTTGAATAGATTTTCTTATCGGTAGTATTAACAGCAATTTCACCATCAACCAAATTAGCAGTTGTTGGTACTGTGCTGCCACGCTTTGGTTTGATGATGTTTGCCATTAGTAAGTACCTCCATCAACTACAACCTTATCTAGTGTAAAGTAAACTGCGGGTGAAAAGCTGACATCTTGCGGACCTAATACAAGGTTACCAGCTAAGTATAAGTTTTTGCTTGTCCCGCCATTTTCACCTAAGTTTAAATGCTCAGTTGAAGTCCAAGCATCGTTTACATCTCGCCATACAAATAGTTTATCACTAGTTCCCTTTAGGGTAATACCACCATCGTTTGCACCAGCATCTGATGGTGAGGTAGTATCTCCTAAAACAATATTCTTATCTTCAACAACAAGGTTTGTTGTGTTGATATTGGTTGTTGTTCCGTTAACAGTGAGATCACCACTAATTACAACATTGCCTCCAACAGTGCCACCAGTAGCTAAAGATAGGTAGTTAAGTGCTGGAATGTCTGCTGCGACTAACGCTCTGAAAGTAGGTGTACCAGAAGAACCGTTTGGAGCAGCTAGCATGGTATTTGCAGCTTGGCTTGATAAAGCCATAGTAATATTACCGCTTCCAGTAATAGGAGTATTACCAGTAGTAATGAAATTAGTAATGCCATCTAAACCAACAGAAGTAACTGTACCTGTATTATTTGTATAGCCTTGTGCTTTAACAAAGGCAGTAGTAGCAACCTTGGTACTATTATCTGAAGTTGATGGTGTACCCGCTGTAACACTGCTACCTAGATCTACAGTACCAGTAAAGGTTTTGTTACCTGAGATTGATTGATTAGAAGCAAGAGTCACATAGTGACCAGAGCCAGCTACAGCTACTAAAGAAACGGTGCTTGGATTACCACCAGTAGCAGCACCGTAATAAAGAATATTGTCAATTTCGTGATAAGCTAATTCCCCGTTAACTAGGCTTAGTCCACCTGTTCCTGAAGCACCAGTATATCTTCGTTTAATTCGTATAACATTGGGCATTATAATCTCCTATTAAAAGTTGCCACCGTCTACAACATCTGTTTGCGGGACATTAACCCACTTATTTGTACCACCAGCAATATATCTTAATAAATCATTTCCTTGAACGCTGGTTATCTGTACATCAGTTAGTCCAGCTAGTGTTGTTACTTGTTGCACCGCATATGCTGTGGAAGACCAAGCAACCCCAGTACCTATTTTAAATTTATTAGTGTCAGTTTCAAAACCAATTTCACCAGCGGCTAAGTTTGGGTTTGTACTTGACCATTGCGAAGCGGTTCCTCTTCTTACTTGAATTTGAACAGCCATAATTATTCTCCTTAATATGAATTGTAAAAGCTATCCACCGTCATTGTTATGGTTGTATAATCAGGCGCAGGAGAGCTTCCAATGTTTCCACCATCAAGACCACCAAGGGTTCCTGTTGTATTGATAGGTTTATTCATCCATTTAGTTGTAGCACTATCCCACATAAGAGCATGGTTGGCAGGAATTGTAGTAGGATAATCTACATTAGCAAACCAAAATAACTTAGGGGATGTCCAGTTACTTTGTGTATTAAAAGTGTTTGTAATAGTACTTAAATAAGCCATAGTAAACCACCTTAAAAAACAGTAGTAGAAAAACCGCCATCTATTTGTTCGCCAATTCCGCTGTAGTTTTCTGCCACACCACCACCATCAATATTAATAAACTCATAGACAGTATCTGCTAGATTTTTATTAACCCATTTTGATCCATCCCATATTATAATGTTTCTAGAGCTTAAATTGCTAGATGTTATTTGAACATCTTTAAACCACGAAAGTCTAGGAGCATTCCAATAAGTTCCATTGGTTGTTGTGGCATTATAACTACATAAAACAGCTCTTCTTTGTGCAATAAGTGTAGCTGACATGGTACTCCTTTAGGGGATTCCCCCATCTACTGTGCCTTGTACTCCAGAATATGTTTCATAATAATAACCACCATCAGCATTATTATAATAAGTTGTTCCTAAACTGGTTAATGATTTATTTTTCCATTTTGCTACGGCTGGATCATAACTTAAAACATCATTATTTGTTAAGGTTATTTCATCAACATCAATACAATAATTCATTGACATAGGCCATCCGGGTGGAAAGGCTTGCCAATTTGATGCTGTATTTAAATAAGTTACAGTACCAGAAACAATAAAAGACATACTTAATTATCCTATTATTTGTTATGATTCTGCAATGTAAGTTATTTTAAAAATTAGATCTTTACCAGCTGGATATGCTGATGTTAACATATCAGCTGAAGTATCATTAAAAATATAAGCGGTGCTTTCGTATATGTATTGTTGTCCTTGAGTAGGACTTAAGGGAAATGATATGCTTGTATTGGGCATTAGTTAGTCCTTTAATTAGGTATTAGTGCGGTAAAAAGCTGAAAATATTAAATCAAATGTGTTATTTATATCAGCGTTACTCACATTATTAACTGCACCTGCTCCACTTCTCACTAAAGTAATACCTGTAGATGAAAAATAACCAGTGGGACAAGAAGTAATAGTAGCGGCACAACCAGCATAGTAACCTGATGTAAAAGACGCGTGATTACCAGCTTGTCCTTGGTGTATGGTTGGACCTATTGAAACGAAAGGAAGCCCACTAATAGAAACACTTCCAGTATTACTTCCTTTACTTGAAAGTAAAATTCTACCTTCAATATAAACAAGACATCCTATTTTTACATAAGAACCTTGTAAACTATTGTATGTAATTCCGCTTGATGAACCGCCGATTAAAAGAGTTGGAACCCATGTACCTTCTTCATAATCATCCAAAGTATTAACATCTGAAGATGGGTTTTGTGTTGCTGGGAACTTAATTTGACCGCCACCTCCTAAATCTAAGGTAGTCGCTGGTGATGTAGTACCAATACCTACATTACCGTTATCGTGCACTGTAACAAGATCGATTATAGTTCCTGCAACATTCTTAGCAATTCTATATTGCCATCCTGTGTTATCAGTACCAAAAGCAAATCGACTACTGACTGGACTGGCTGGACTGGCTGTAGTAATAGTAGATGTTCCTCCGTACCCAACAGCAGGCCCAAAGATAACACCAGTGCTTGAGGCTATTTGCAAGCAAGCTGAAGGGCTTACTGTGCCAATACCTACTCTATTATTGGTTGAATCTACAAAGAATGTATTAGTATCAATAGTTAAGTTGTTTGAAACATTTAGTGTACTAGATAATGTAGTAGCACCAGTAACATTTAGTGTACTAGATAATGTAGTAGCACCAGTAACATTTAGTATATTGGATAGTGTAGTAGCACCAGTAATCTGAAGAGTCGTGCTACCTTTGATAGCCCCAGTTACATCTAATGC
>Ga0129333_10003728_pt1 | contig 14284 bp, 11 predicted proteins | sample CPB6_08_DNA_FD_94474 | JGI IMG/M metagenome (GOLD analysis project Ga0129333, IMG submission 94474) | Freshwater to marine salinity gradient microbial communities from Chesapeake Bay, USA - CPBay_Sum_0.6_0.8_DNA | ecosystem: Environmental > Aquatic > Marine > Coastal | place: USA: Chesapeake... | reverse complement strand
CGCTGGATCTCGGCGAGCAGGATGCCGTCGGTCATCACCTTCACACAGGTGTCCGGTCCGACCCGATCGGTGAAGCGAACGGCGTAGCCCACGGTGCTGCCGAGCGGCGTCCCGATCTCGGAGGCGATTCGCTCCGCAATCGTGCGGGCGGCGACGCGCCGTGGCTGGGTGTGGCCGATGAGTCCGTTGACGCCCCGGCTGGCCTCGAGGCACAACTTTGGCAACTGTGTGCTCTTGCCCGACCCGGTCTCACCCGCCACGACGAGCACCTGGTGCTCCCGGATGGCGCGCACGATCTGTTCGCGGTGGGCGGTGATCGGCAGGTCGTCGGGAAATGTGAGCGGGACACGGAATTCGGGCCTTCGAGCAACCTCCTTGCGGGAGGCGGGCTGCTGCTCGTTGGGCATGCTGCGACGCTAGCGGCGGGTGCCGACGGCCTCTGGTGCATGGGTTCGGCTCCCTTCCCGCGGCTGTCATACTTCCCAGGTGGGCAAGGGCAGCTGGTCGAGCACGATCACTGCGGGCACCCCCGATAATCGCCGGCGTCTTGCACTCCTGCTCGGCACGGTGGGTGTCGTCGCCCACAACTGGTGGGTGGTGATCTACCCACTCGGGTGGATGCCGTCGTGGCACGCACTCATCAGCGAGGCCGAGGCGAGCGACCAACCACACAGCCGCCTCCTCTCCAACATCGACATCGTCGTCGGCGTCCTGGTGATGGCCGGTGTGTTGTTGGTGGGCCGGGAGTACCGCAACCGGCGTGGCCGCGTGCTCTGGTGGCTTGCGCTCGCCTGGGGGCTATTCGGACTGCTCGAAGGGGTGTTTCCGCTCGCGTGCTCACCGTCGACGAACCTTGTGTGCGAGGAGGCGGAGTGGAGGTTCGAGCTCGCGCATCACCACTACGTCCACATGGGTGCCGGGGTGCTCGAGTACCTCTCGGCAAACCTCATCGCCATCCTCGCCTGGCGCATGCGCTCACTCGGGTGGATGTCCCGCTTCGGCAAGTGGATGACCCTGGCGATGGTGGTGTGCTACCCGTTTATGGGTTGGACGTTCTTCACGCACCGGTGGTCGACCATCAGCGAGGCCATCTTCTTCGTGATGTACAGCACCACCGTTGGCGCTGTGCTGTGGTTCCGCCCCCGGACAGGCAACGGCCCGTCACTTCTTGCGAATGACGCCGTCGGCGATAGCAGCCTTGGAGACCGCCGGGGCAACCCGGTCCACCACGGAGCGGTCGAACACTGAGGGCACCACGAAGTTGGGCGACAACTGCTCGTCGGTGACCGACTCCGCAATCGCAACAGCAGCGGCAAGCTTCATGTTCTCGGTGATGTCGGTGGCGTGCACATCGAGTGCGCCGCGGAAGATACCCGGGAAGCAGAGCACGTTGTTGATCTGGTTCGGGTAGTCGCTGCGACCCGTTGCCATGACTGCCGGGAGGCCGTCGGCCTGCTCGGGGCGGATCTCGGGGTTCGGGTTGGCCATGGCGAACACGATCGGTTGTTTGGCCATGTTGCGGATATCGGCAGCGGTGATGAGGTCGGGGCCGCTCACGCCGAGGAACACGTCGGCGCCGTGCATGACGTCGCTGATCGACCCCATCTTGCGTGACGGGTTGGTGTTGGCGGCGAACCATTCCTTGGCGAAGTTGAGGTCGCCACGGCCCGTGTAGATGGCGCCGACACGGTCGCAGCCGACGATCTCGCCGACGCCTGCGTTGATGAGGATCTTGCCGATGGCCACACCAGCAGCACCGATGCCGGCGATGACGACCGAGAGATCTTCCATCTTCTTGCCGGTGATCTTCAGCGAGTTCCACAGCGCAGCGAGTGCCACCACGGCGGTGCCGTGCTGGTCGTCGTGGAAGACGGGGATGTCGAGGCTGGCCTTCAGGCGCTCCTCGATCTCGAAGCACTCTGGTGCCTTGATGTCCTCGAGGTTGATGCCGCCGAAGGTGGGAGCGATGCGCTGCACGAAGTCGACCACCTCATCGGCAGTACGCGCGTTGATGCACACCGGGAAGCCGTCGACACCGCCGAACTCCTTGAAGAGCATCGCCTTGCCCTCCATCACGGGCATGGCAGCTTCCGGGCCGATGTCGCCCAGGCCGAGCACCGCAGTGCCGTTGCTGACGATCGCCACGGTGTTCTTGCGGATGGTGTACTCGTGCGACAGCCGCGGATCCTCGTGGATCGACATGCACACACGGGCAACACCGGGCGTGTACGCCATGGAGAGGTCGTCACGGTCGTTGACGGGTGCCTCGGTGTGGGTGGAGATCTTGCCGCCCTCGTGCATGCGGTAGGTGCGGTCCCACCAATCGATGAGCGTGACGCCCTTGAGCGCACGTACGGCGGCGACGACCTTTTCCTGGTGGGCCTCGTCGCGGCAGTGCACCACGAGGCAGCGACGCAGCTCGGGGCCACGTACGTCGAATCCGTCGAGGGCGCCAATGTTGCCGCCGGCGTCGCCGATCGCCGTGCAGAGACGACCAAGGGTGCCGGGGATGTTGTCGAGGCGACAGTCGAGGGTGATGGAGAACGCGGCGGTGGTTGCGGAAGCCATAACAGTTGCTCAGGCTACGGCGGATGAGCAGGGCGAATGGCACGAGTTTCCTCGGCAGCGCCGGACGCCGCCCCGAAATCAGGCCCAAATGGCCCCGAAAGACGCCAAACACTACGTTCGGGACATGAAGTTGGGCTTGTTGACCCTCGGCGACTACCTCGCCGACCCGGTGACCGGCGCGTTCCAGACACAGGCCGAGCGGCATCGCAGCATCGTCGAGCAGGCAGTACTTGCCGAAGAGGTGGGCTTCGACAGCGTGCACCTCGGCGAGCATCACTTCTGCAACTACGTCCTTGCCTCGCCGCCGGTGGTGCTTGCCGCCGTGGCTGAGCGCACCCAGCGAGTCCGTCTGTCCACCGGGGTGACCCTGGCGGTCAATCTCGATCCCGTGCGGGTGGCCGAGGATTACGCCACGCTCGACCTCCTCTCCGGCGGCCGCGTGGAACCGGTCATCGGGCGCGGCACCTTCTTCCCCCACACGTTCCGTGCCTTCGGTCAGGACCCCAAGGTCGCGAAGGAAGTCTTCGCCGAGAACGCCGAGATCCTCGTACGCCTCTGGAGCGAGGAGAACGTCACCTGGAGCGGCAAGCACCACGTGCCGCTCGAGAACGTCACCGTGCAGCCCCGACCGATGCAGCAGCCGCGTCCCCCGATCTGGGTGGGTGCGGGTACGTCGACCGAGTCGGTCGACCTTGCGGCACGCCTCGGTCTGTGGCTGATGCTGCCCACCGTGTTCGGGACGCCGGAGACCTTCCGTCCGATTGTCGACCGTTACCTCGAGAAGTGGGAGGAGTTCGGCCACGACCCGGCCGATCGCCGCATCGGTATGTGCAGCCATGCATGGGTGTCGTCCGACTACCCGAGCGCAAAGGCCGAGTGGGAACCGCGCTACAAGGCGTACGTCGACTGGGTGAACCAGTTGATCGCCGAGTCGATGGGGCGCTCGGATGTGAACATCGGCGACTTCGACTTCGACGCGCGTTGCAGCACGCTTGCCCTGGCGGGGAGTCCGCAGCAGGTGGCGCACCGCATGTGCGAACTGCAGGAGTTGCTGCACCTCGATACGTATCTGTTGATGTTCGACATGGGCGGGATGCCCTTTGCCAACATCGCCCGCACGATCGAACTCGTCGGCTCCTCCCTCCTCCCCCAACTCGCACTCTGACGGGCAGGAAGTCACGTATTCGTGACTCTTCCTTGCTCAGAGTGTGGCTAGGTCGGCTGATCGGGAGGCGGTAGCCGACGGCCGGCCACTCGTCCGACCAGACCCGATCGCCCTGGGTAGATGCGGCTCAGCAGGTCGAGCAGGCGGGCGTCGGGCCCCACGACCACGCGTGGGTGGTTCCGTTCGATCCCGCGCACGATGCGGCGAGCCACCACGTCTGGGTCGAGTAGCAGTCGGTTGGCCAATCGGTGGCGTCCCATCGCCCCGAGCGCGTTTGCGTGAGTCCCCCGGGCGGCTTGTGTGATGTTGGTCCGGATGGAACCGGGGAACACCACGGTGACTCCGATGCCGGAGGGGAGTAGTTCGCTACGGAGTGCCTCGCTGAACGAACGGACCGCTCCCTTGGTGAGCGCATATGACGTGTTGTACGGCATGCCCACCAGTCCGACCATGCTCGAGAGGTTGACGATGTGCGCATCGTCGACTGCGTGCAGCGAGGGAAGGAATGCACGCGTGAGGTGCAGCATTCCCCACACGTTGGTGTCGATGATCCATCGCAAGTCGTCGTCGGACTCGTGTTGGAAGGTTCCGGCGGTTACGACACCTGCGTTGTTCACGAGGATGTTGCACAGGCCGTGAGCGGAGCGCACTGCGTCGGGAAGCGCGGCTGCCGCTGCAGCGTCACGGATATCCACCCGGTGTGTGCTTGCTTCACTGCCGTATCCGCGCACAGCGACTGCCGTTGCCTCGGCCGCAGCAAGATCGACGTCGACGACGGCAATGTGGCAACCAGCCCGTGCAAGGGCCTCACACGTCGAGCGACCGATGCCGCTGCCGCCGCCGGTGACGACCGCAACGCGACCGCGGACCGACCTCATGATGCGATCTCCGTGCAGTGCGTGCCGCGGTAGATCGTTGGCATGCACCGATTGCAGTGGATGCAGGTGCCGTCCTGTTCGTCGCCGCTCCGCCAGCGGTTCACGATGTTCGGCTCTCGCAGCAACGCACGCGCCAGCGAAACGGCGATGCACCCATCGTTGATGGCGGCCTTCACGGTGCTCAGGCGGTTGATCCCGCCGAGGGCAATCAGCGGCATCGTGGTAGCGGCACGAACACGCCGTGCTCGATCGAGGAAGAATCCCTCGTGAAAGGGGTAGGTGCGCAGGAACTGGCTCCCGGCGAGACGGATGGCGGTGCGAAGCGGTTGCGGGAACTCCTGTGCGAGCTCGCGAACCGGGGCGTCGCCCCGCATCAGAAACATGGGGTCCCGAAACGAGCTACCGCCGGTGAGCGTGACCGCATCGAGCGTCCCGTCGCGCTCAAAGAGACGAATCGTGTCGATCACGTCGCCGAGTTGGGTGCCGCCCCGTGCACCGTCGTCCACATTGATCTTCGCGATCACCGCCATGCGCGGGTCGACGGCCGATCGCACGGCGGTAGCAACCCGACGTGCCAACTCAGCACGCCGCTCGACGTCGCCTCCATAAGCATCGTTGCGACGATTGAGCACCGGCGAGAGAAAAGCACTGAGCAGGTAGCCATGACCCATGTGGATCTCCACTGCATCGAATCCGGCGTGCTGCAGGTGGCGCGCTGCACTCCCGAAGGCACTGACGATTCGGTCGATGTCCTCCGCCGTCGCGGCGCGTGTTGTCCGAATTGCCATCGGTGACAGCACGCGGGAGGCAGCAAGACCCCGTGACCCGAGTGCAACAGCGACGGGCCCAGCATGACCGATCTGGCCCGCCACGAGTGCGCCCTCACTGTGCGCGGCGTCGGCAAGCCTCTGCAGGCCGGTCGCCGACCGTTCGTCGACCACGATCTCGCCGGTGGCACCCTTGCCGTCTTCGCAGACGGCGAGGAAGGCGAGCGTCGTCATCGCAACCCCACCCGCAGCAACCGAACGATGGAACTCGACGAGTCGATCGGAGACGAGCCCATCGTCGGCCATCCCCTCGAAGGTGGCGGCCTTGATGAAGCGGTTGCGCAGCGTCAGTGGGCCGAGCCGAGCGGTTGAGAACGGTGACGGCGATGCCTCCACAGGGTGGGAGGGTAGATCACCCGTGCGCCACGATGTCAGTTCGCTAGGCGCGCTGTCGCTGCGGTGAGGATGCGGACAAATTCAGTGTCCGGAATGGACGGTTCCGCATCGGGTGTGGACAGGATCTCGGTGAGGCCGATGGTGATCGCAACGGTCCCGATCCGCACAACTGCCTGACGGACGTACCAAGTCGAGGTGCTGCCGTCGGTCTCGAGTCCGCGCAGCACGAAGGCTGCGCGCTGCTCGCCCAGATCGGGGATGGTCATGCGCTCCACCTTGAACGAGTTGCTGCCGGAGGGGGTGGTGTCGGCACACGCCTGCTCGGCCTCGATGAGGATCGCGATGTCCATGGCGAGTCGGGTGCTCTCGCCGGTGAGCACGAACTGAAGGAGGTGACGGGCGCCCTCTGCACTTGGCTCGAACTGCACGCCGATTGTCGGGCGGATGCGGTTGATGATGGTGGGGTTGATGGCGCTGTCCGGACAGGGCAACTGTCCGAAATCGTTGAAGTCGGCCTCGCCCACCGTATGTCCGAGTTTCCAGGTGCTGCCGACGTCGTCGAGTGTCAGGAGGTACTTGGAGAGGTCCTCCGGAAGCGTGGTGCTCGCAGCGGCGGTCGTGGCTGGGACGGTCGACGTGGCGGCGACCGTGGTGGCAACGGTGGTGTCGCTCGCCCCGTTGTCGTCAGTGCAGGCGAGGAGGCCACCCAGCACACCCAGAACCACCAACATGCGTGAGACCTTCATACGGACTCCCTCCTCGACCTGCGCCGATGAGCATGCAGGGAGGAGCGAAGACTTCGTAGGGCCAAACCTCCCAATCACGCAGGACAGATGTGCCTGCGATCTCGGTCTACTTCTGGCGACCCCTCTGCCAGAACCAGACCCGGAACTTGGTGGGGTCAGAGCGGACGACGGGAATCGAACCCGCATTCTCAGCTTGGGAAGCTGATGTTCTGCCGTTGAACTACATCCGCAGTAAGGGGGCCAGATTACCAACCGATCCCCCGGGGATCCCACGGCGAACCCCCGTCCACGCCGCCGCCGCCACTAACTTCTCACCCGTGATCCTGTCCGACCGCAGCATTCGCGAGGCGCTCGCCGCCGGCCGCATCGTTATCGATCCCCTCGACGAGTCCTGCATCCAGCCGTCGTCGGTGGATATGAAGGTCTCCAACCTGTTCCGGGTCTTCCGCAATCACACGGCCAGCGTGATCGACGTGAAGCAGAACCTGGAGGACCTCACCGAACTCATCACCATCCCGAACGATGGCGTGTTCGTGCTGCACCCGGGCGAGTTCGTGCTCGGCTCCACCCTGGAACGCCTCGCCCTGCCCGACGACCTCGTCGGCCGGGTGGAGGGCAAGAGTTCGCTCGGCCGACTCGGCCTGCTCATCCACTCAACGGCTGGCTTCGTCGACGCCGGTTGGGATGGCCACATCACCCTCGAGTTGTCGAACGTGGCAAGCCTCCCCATCACCATCTACCCGGGGATGAAGATCGGCCAGGTGTCGTTCATGCAGATGACCACCCCCGCCGACCGCCCCTACGGCAAGGGTGCCTCGGGCTCGAAGTATCAGGGCCAGCGAGGCCCCACCCCGAGCCGCTACTTCGAGAACTTCAAGAAGTAGCCGTCACCGGGGTTCGACGCAGGCGCCGTCGACCCGCATCGAGCACTCGCCGACCGAGCGGTGTGCTGCTCGCAAGCAGTAGTACGACGACTGCGAGTGCAGTGATGCTGATGTTGCGCCCGGCGGTCCATCCGGGTGGCGTGAACGCCAGCCGTACTTCGTGTCTGCCGGCGGGTACGGGTACACCGAGCACGAGTGCATTGGTGCGTGCGACGGGGACGGGTTTGCCGTCGACGGTGGCGGTCCATCCATCCATCCACGCGTAGCTGGTGACGAACAGCGACGGGCGGTCGGCGGTGACGGACCATCGGCCATGGCCGCCGTCGTCCATGGCGCCGCTGTTGACGGTGCCGGATGGTCCGGGTGCGGTGAGCGCGGCGAATGCGGTGGTGTCGTTGATGGTGTTGGTGTCGATGTAGGCGAACTCGGTGAGGGGTGTGTCGGGGTTGTTGATGCCGTTGCGGGCGTCGTTGAGGGTGCCGGGTTGTGCGAACCCCACGAGGTACGACTCGGCGAGGCGCGGGGTGTAGTCCCACAGGGCGTGATCGCCAACGTTGCCTCGATAGCGCCACGAGGGTGCGGGGCTAGCTGCGTACGGACTCAGGTACAGCGTGGTGGTGCGAAGGATGTCGGGAAGCCACCCACCACTCCAGAACAGGCCCGTCTGCATTTCACCGAAGTACGTCATGTCACCGACCGTAAGCGCGTAATCGGCGTCCACCAAGGGGTCATAGCCATTGGCAGTTGGCACATCGCTGATCAGTACCGTCGACCAAAGCTCGGTCGAGTCGCCAAAGTCACTCACCCACCGGTCGACACCATCGGATGCATCTGCGACAGCGCCGAAGTCGGGCTGCGTTGCCGCCGAGGCGCGCTGCGCCGCTGCGACTGGAAGACCCTGACTGCGCCACGGTGCACCCGCTGCGAAGCCCATGAGATCGAGGGAGCACAGCAACGCTACGACTGCGAACCTGGCACGACGATATCGCGCGGTGAGGAAGACAGCGCCTCCGAAGATTGCGAGTAGCGCAGGTGGCACGATCCGCGCAGTTGCCCCCGCAGCGCCACCAGCGAGCGAATTACCGATGTTCGGAAGCTTGGGGAAGGCGAGGCCCAGCAAGGCAAGCGGAACACAGGCCAACATCAGCCATTTTCCGGTTCGACGCGGATGTGCCTGCAGTTCGCGTATTCCGGCGCCCGCAAGGATCACCACCGCCAGGTTTACCCATAGGGCGTTACGTGCCCACGCCCGGAATCGATCGGCAAGGGGGACAAAGTCGTAAATGAAGTCACCAATGGGCGTCCCACCACCGGTAGCGCTTACGAAACCTACGAGCGCCAGGAGCACCAGCGCGATAGCCAGACGGTCACGGCGCAGTCGAAACAGTCCGATCACGGCGAGCGCTGCCAGTGTGATGCCGAGGTAGTTCGCCAGTTCATGTTGGAACGCGCCACCTTGCCACGATGAGCTAACCCCGGGGACCCCACTCCCACCGCCGAGGGCACCCGGGAACAGGAAGGTAACGAGGTGTCGCGGCGTCAGGGCATAACTGAAAGCGAGCTCTTTGGAGAGTTTAGGGCGTTGGCTGGAACGGCTCTGCATGAGCGTCGGCAGCAACTGCGCCGCCCCGAGCGCAACACCGACGACGAAGGAAATACCCACCTGCAACCAGAGCCGTAGGGGTGCAGCGCTGCCGAGCAGTTGCACGAGGGCGATGATTCCGATTGCTGCTAGGACAATAAGCAGGAATTGCGGCAGCCCGACCACCATCATCGTGCCGAGAATGAGTGAGAGCAGTGCCGCAAGACGCCACTGTCCACGCTCCAGCAGGAGGTCAAGCACGAGCAGTGACCACGGGAGCAATGCCAGCATGGCGGTGCATGGCATGAACACGGTGTGGTACACAGCGTAACCGTTGAGGGCTCCGCCGACCCCGGTGATAAACGAGGCGAGCGAGGAACCCCATCGACGTCTGCTCCACAGGACCCAGCCGATGGTCATCGCCCAGAGGTGCAGGAAGAACCAGATTTGATAGGCAGTCGCCGCGTCAAACCAGTGGAACAAGACACTGAGAGGATAGAAGATCCCGGACTGGCCTCCGCCGAGCGAGTTAAATCCGGAGAACATCGTTCCCCACCAGAAGGGCGACTCCCCGTTCCGGAGTCTCTCCCAGACGGTCGCATAGCGGGGGATGTAGGTGCTCCCGACATCGCCCCAAATAGCGGTCCGCAGCCCGAGCAAGACCTCGACGAATGGAAGCGTGACAACGATGAGGGCGGCAGCAAGTGCCAGTGCGTGTGGATGTCCACGGGCCCAGGTGCGGACGCGCGCCGTCATTGCCGCAGGTTAGTCCTTGTCCGTGTTGAAGTTCGCCGACATCCGCCGGTGGGTATCGGGACGGTGAGGCAGGATCGACGAGCAAGAAACCCGTCGACCATGTCAGCTCAGGCTGGCGTTGAGTGGTGACTCAGGGTTCGCGAGACGGCTCTCTCCGGCCTCGATGGCGTCGAGCACGTGGATGGCGAGGTCAGCCACCTTGATGTTGTCGGCATCGATCCCCATTGCGGGAGCAGCGGCCTTCACGCCGTCATCGAGCATGATGTAGCAGAAGGGGCACGCCGTGGCGATGCGGGTGGCACCGGTGCTCAGTGCTTCCTGCGAGCGCTCGTCGTTGACCTTCTTGCCGATGGACTCCTCCATCCACATGCGGGCACCGCCGGCGCCACAGCACATGCCCTTCGTGCCGTTGCGCGACATCTCCACCACCTGCACACCCTTGAGCGAGCCGACCACCTTGCGCGGGGCGAGGTAGACGTCGTTGTGGCGTCCGAGGTAGCAGGAGTCGTGGTAGGCAACGCGCTCCTCGAGCGTGGCCATGCTCACGTCGAGCTTTCCGCTGGAGATCAACTGCTCGAGCAACTCGCTGTGGTGGATGACCTCGTAGTTGCCGCCCAATTGCGGGTACTCGTTCTTCAGCGTGTTGAAGCAGTGCGGGCACTGGGTGATGATCTTGCGCACGCCCATGCCGTTCATCATCTCGATGTTCGGCATGGCGAGCATCTGGAAGAGGTACTCGTTGCCGGAGCGACGGGCGGAGTCGCCGGTGCACATCTCCGACGGCCCGAGCACGGCAACGTCGATGCCGGCGCGCTTGAGCAGCTTCGCCATCGCCTGCGTGACCTTCTTGTTCTTGTCGTCGAACGAGCCGGCGCAACCCACCCAGTAGAGGTACTCCTCGCGCAGCGGTTCGCCCGGATCGACCACGCGCACATCGAGGCCCTTTGCCCAGTCGGCACGGTCGCCCTGGTTCATGCCCCACGGGTTGCCCTGGTTCTCCATGGCGCGGTACGCATTGCCGAGCTCGGTGGGGAAGTTGCTCTCCATGAGCGACAGGTAGCGACGCATGTCGAGGATCTTGTCGAGGATCTCGATGTTGACCGGGCAGATCTCGTCGCACGCCTTGCAGGTGGTGCAGCTCCAGATCTCCTCGGCGGTCACCCGCTCGAACAGCGAATTGGCGGAGATGGTGATCTCTTTGTCGACCCCGATGGGCGGAGTCACCGAGCCGTGAGGTGTCGTCGCAGCCATGACCTCACCGGTCTTCAGCACGATCTCACGCGGGTCGAGCGGCTTGCCCGTGGCGTGCGCCGGGCACACGCTGGTGCACCGGCCGCACATGGTGCAGGAATCGGTGTCGAGCAGCTGCTTCCAGGTGAAGTCCTCCACCACCGACGCACCGAAGGTCTCGAGCGAGGTCTCGGCAAGGTTCGGCATCGGCTTCATGGCGCCCTTGGGGCGCTCGCGGTTGCGCAGGTACATGTTCAGCGGCGAGGTGAACATGTGGCGCAGCATCGTCACCGGGAGGATGGCGAGGAAGAGGAGGAACGAGATGACGTGGGACACCCAGAAGATCTGGTGCCAACGATCGACCGTGTTCTCGGCAAGGCCGTCGAACCACGTGGCGATCGGATAGCCGACGAAACTCCACTTCTCGTGCGACGCCATGCCCTCCGAGGAGATACGCACACCCTCGGCGAGGAAGCCGGTAGCGCCGATGAGGAAGAAGGTGCCGAGGATGACGGCGTGCTCGGGCTTGGACTTGATGCGGATGCGGTACGGGCGCTGGATGTAGCGACGCACCACGGCCCAGATGATGCCGACCATGAAGACCGTGCCCGCAAGGTCGGCGATGAAGGAATACGCGATGTACGTCTTGCCGTGGAGGAACTTGGCGCTCTCCGGCAACTGGTGATCGATCTCGAGCGTGGTGGTGACACCGAGCAGCACGAGGAACCCGAAGTAGATCATCGAGTGCATCAGGCCCGCTGCGGAGTCGCGCAGCAGGGTGCGCATGTACACGCCTGCACGGAAGTCGGCGAGGCGGTGCACGATGTTGCGAGCGGTGGTGCGCCGACGGTCGGGGCCGCCGCGCTCCCAGTTGCGCACTCGCTGGGCGAACGCCCAGGCGCCCCACACCAAGAACACCGGGACCACGGTGTAGAAGGCGATCTGCAGCGGCCCGGGGATGCCCCCGAAGGGCTCGCGGGTGACGTCGTTCTCGTTGTGCCAGTCCGTGATCAGGGGAAGAATTCCCGAGGCCACGGTGAACAGCGCCATGAAGACGCCGATGCCGATGACGATCTGGTAGGGACGGATGCGCTTGGGTCCGCTCGGGGCGCTATCGGCTCCGTGCGAATCGTGCGAGGCGTGCGTACTCATGACGAGGTGACGCTACCAAGACGGCCTACCTAGGGCGAAGGAGTGTCAAGGTCCCCAGGGGACCGGAACCGTGCCCGGGGGTGTTCCTGTCGTCCCCGGGGGGCGAATCAGCCGAACGACTGGCGGTCGAAGTCGCGGATCTTGCCCGCGAGGTACTCGAGCATCCGGCGGTTCAGGGCCGGTACCTGCTCGAGCAGGCCGAGGAACTCCCGCTGGTTGATGGCGAGGAACTGGCATTCCGTATCGCACACCACCGTGGCGGTCCGGGGTCCGTGGTCGAACAGGGCGAGTTCGCCAACGACCGCGCCCGGACCGATGGAGGCAACCTTCTTGCCGTTGCGCCGAACTGTGGCCGCACCGCTGATGAGCACGAGGGCCTCCCGGCCGGTCTGGCCCTGGTCGATGACGACCTTGCCTGCACCGGCGGTGAGTTCGTCGCCCACCTTCAGGATCTTCTCGAGATCCTTCGCCGAACATGCAGAGAACATCGGAACGCTGCGGAGCTGCTCGAGAGACTCTTTCTTCGTCGCCATGCGCCGATCTTATGACGGATGCCACGGGCGTGCTGGAGCCGCCTACGCTTGGGGCAATGACCGTTCTGGTGGTGGGTGGCGCCGGGTACATCGGCTCGATCACGGTGCGGGCCCTGATGCGCGCCGGCCGTCGGGTAGTGGTCTACGACGACCTCTCCACCGGATTCGCCGAGGCAGTTCCCGCCGGAGTCCCCCTCGAGCGCGGTTCCACCCACGATGCCCCGACGATCGAGCGCCTCGTCGCCGACTATGGGGTCAGCGTGGCGATTCACTTCGCGGCGAAGAAGGCGGCTGGTGACTCCATGTTCCAGCCCGGCTTCTACTTCCACGAGAACGTTGCGGGGAGCAACACGCTGGTCGATGCGCTGCGGCGGGCGGGGGTGTCCCGACTCGTGTTCTCGTCGTCTGCTGCGGTCTACGGGAACGCCACGTCGCTACCGATCCGCGAGGACTCGCCGACCCGTCCGGAGAACCCCTACGGCGAGTCGAAGTTGATCGTCGAGCAGATCCTGCGGTGGTTCGATGTATGCCACGGACTCCGCAGTGTGAGCCTGCGCTACTTCAACGCCGCTGGCGCAACCGACGATGGCGAGGTGGGCGAGGACTTTGCCCACAGCACCAACCTCGTACCCGTGCTCATGAAGGCGGTGCTCGGCAAGCGACCACCGCTCGAGGTCTTCGGCACCGACTACCCAACCCGAGACGGGACGGCAGTACGCGACTACATCCACGTGGAGGACCTCGCCGCAGGACACGTGAAGGCGGTCGAATACCTCGAGCGCGGCGGTGCCACCACCTCGGTGAACCTCGGGACGTCCCGCGGCTCGTCGGTGTGGGAGGTCGTTCGGGCAGCAGAGAGCGTCATCGGCGGTCCCGTGCCCCACGTCGAAGCACCTCGTCGTCAGGGCGATCCAGTGGAGTTGTACGCCGACATCACTCGTGCGAGCGAACTGCTCGGGTGGGAGCCTGCACGCGGCATTCGCGAGATCATGGAGTCGGAGTGGAAGTGGCGACAGCGCCGTCCCGGCGGTTTCGTCGCTCAGTGACCGCCGGCTTGCGCAGCCACGGCCGCTGCGGCCGCGGCGACAGCACCGGCGTCACCGAGGTAGCCGGCTGAGGCAACGTTCAGCGCCTGGTCGAACGTGTACCGGCGTGGTGCTCCCGTAGGGATGTTCAGTTCCACGATGTCGTCGTCGGAGATGTGCTCGAGATGCTTCACGAGGGCACGCAGCGAATTGCCGTGCGCAACGATCAGCACGTCCCAGCTAGCCTGCAACTGCGGCACGACGACGTCGTGCCAGTACGGCAGCACGCGGGCCACGACGTCTTTCAGGCACTCCGATCCAGGGAGTACATCGACCGGTAGTCGCCGGTAACGCGCGTCGTTGGCGGGGTGCTCTGGGCTCGTGGTGTCTACCGCCGGCGGCGGGATGTCGTAACTGCGGCGCCACAACTTTGTCTGTGCCTCGCCATGACGCTCGGCGGTCGCCTTCTTGTCGAGGCCCTGCAGTGCCCCATAGTGGCGCTCGTTGAGTCGCCAGTTGCGCTGTACCGGGAGCCACACCTGCCCGAGCGATTCCAGCGCCAGATGCGCAGTCATGACGGCCCGAGTGAGCAACGACGTGTG
>Ga0129333_10003727_pt1 | contig 14287 bp, 17 predicted proteins | sample CPB6_08_DNA_FD_94474 | JGI IMG/M metagenome (GOLD analysis project Ga0129333, IMG submission 94474) | Freshwater to marine salinity gradient microbial communities from Chesapeake Bay, USA - CPBay_Sum_0.6_0.8_DNA | ecosystem: Environmental > Aquatic > Marine > Coastal | place: USA: Chesapeake... | reverse complement strand
CTTGCCCGCTTCGGACATGGCGATGGCTACTGCCTGCTTGCGGGAGGTTACCTTCTTGCCCGAGGAGGACTTGAGTTCACCTTCCTTGTACTCGTGCATGACCTTCTGGACTTTGTCCTTCGGTCCGCCGGACTTCTTACCGTAATGCATCGGCATTGTAGTACTCCAAGAATCCGGGGGAGGATTGCTCCTCCCCCTTCATCATCCGCAATATCTTACTGCGGTTGCGAATTACCCAAGTGTGCAGTCCACTTGAGACCAGTGGTGATCGTGCCGGATACCTTCGCGGCTTTGACGCGAATGTAGCGCTTGTCGGTCGCCACCGGAATCCAGAGGATGGCCGGAGAGACAGCAGACGCTCCAACCACGGTAACCGCATTGGAGTGGTCGGTATAACCGGAACCGCTCGCGGTGGAGTGTTGAATGGTGAAGTTCACGGTAACGTCTCCACCAGAGGCTGCACCCGCAGAGATTACAAGACGCACCCAGTGCGGACTCGCGTTGCGGTAGGAGCCTTGGCTGAGATCTTTGCCCGTGCCTTCATAGGCAGATCCAAGGGTCTGGGCCGAGGTGACATCCTCGATCAACAGAAGTTCATCGTAAGCCATCTTGTTGCTCCTTACGCGGTCAACCGAATATCGTAGACTCGGGCCACGGCGCGAGGATCGGTCTGGAACAAACCGCAGGCCCAGTCCACGACGACGTTGCGTCGAGTACCGACCGTCGGATCAATCCCGAGATCCTTGACCGCAAGCGGTTCAAATTGCCAACCAGTGAACCGATCTGCCCCAAAGTTGCAGACATACAAAGAGGTGAAGTCGTCGGTGCTGGTCCCATCCGCTCCCGCAGACGTTTCGGTCGTGGCGATAATACGATCTGAGTCGTTCGTCTTGCGCGGAAGTTGCAACAACCGAGCGTTTCGGTAGGTGGTGAAGATGCGGTCGTAGTTGTCGCGATTCTGGTCAAGAAGCGATCCGCCACCAGCCTTCTTCGCGGCAGAACCCATGCGACGGAAAAGAGTGTCGTTCACGAAGATGACACATCCATTTCCTTCGGCAGACCCAACGGCATCAAGAGCCTGGTCAAGCGTTTCAAAGAACGTCTCAGCCTTGGTTGCATCCAACGACGCAAGGGTCAAGTCAACATTGGCGTCAATCATCATTTCAGACGGAATGTCGTACTGAGAACGTCCAGCCGCGCTCAACCGATACCGAACACCGGCGAACCATTCAGGATCGGTGCTAGGCGCGGCGTTGATGAACTTGTCGGAGAACGTGCGAACGAACGATTCCTGCCAAGCCTTGAACTGAACATCGATCGGGTCTTGGATCGCGTTCTGTTCCATGTCAAGGAACCGGTCAATTTGGAACTTGTTCGACACGATGTAAGCCTGCTCTTCAAAAGCCTTGGGCATGGCTTTGACAGTAGTAGGCTCGTCGTTGAGGTTTCGGGTTCCAACCGCAGGAAGAGTCCCAGCAGTGAAGCGAACACCACGCGCCTTGAGCGACTTGGTGTTGGCAATCGGGAGGACGTCAAGAACGGAAACTCCAGCCGAGTACAGGCCCATCGTGATCTTCTTGACGAGAGGATCGTTCGACATGGCGCCGTAATCGTAGAGTGTAAGGGCATTGCTATCAGCAGCCATCTGTTAACTCCTAAACGGTATCTTTGGACCCGGCGAGTATTTCGCGCCAAGGACGCGAAGCCTGCTGTCGCCATGCATCCAAGGGATTCATGGGGCGCGTGGGCTGCGCGGACTGGTTGCTCGTACTCATCGGGGCCGGTGCGACATTCTGTTGACGAATAGCCTGGGTCTTGGCCGCAAGGCTAAAGCGTTCCACCATCTGAGCCACCTTTTGGACGGCTACATCAGGGGCAACACCTGCCTGCATGAGTTCCGTGACCATGTCCTGTGCTTGCTGGGCCGCAGGGTTAGCCGCCATCGCGGCTGCAACCTGCTGTTGCGCCAAGACTTGCTGGAACTGCATCCGTTCGCGCTGGAATTGAAGACGCTGGATTTCAAGATCACGTCGAACATTCGCCGTGTATTCATCCAGTTCCCCATTGTCAACCTGCTGCTGGATCTGAAAAGCAATGCGCTCTTCCTCCAACCGCTGTTGCTCCTGCATCGCGGCTTGACGCATTTCCTCCATGCTGGAGAAACCAAATTGCTGGAGGATTTGCGCCTCCTGCTCCTTTTGTTCCTTCAGCGCCCGGAACTGGTCATTGACCTCTTTGAATCGCGTGTATGGAATCGGCCCAGGCTCTGATGCCTCTCCCTGCGATTCGGCTTCCGCACCGCTCAGGACTGTCGCGTCCTCCGTCGCCGGCGTCTCAGGTGCTTCCGCAAACTGATCAGACTCCATGGTCGGCGAATCCATGGTCGTTGTCGCCTCTTCGTCTGTCATCCAACCCTCTCTTTCTGGGTCTGCAATATTATTCCACAGTTTAACGCCGCGTGGTCTTGGCGTCAGGTGCTTGCTCAGGCTTCAAAGCCTCCGCAAGCGCCATCTTTTGCATCTCGCGCATATGCGCTGATGCTGCAAATTCCTCGTCCGCTTCGCGCTCTATTTGGTTCTTGGCTTCATGCGACTCAATGCCAATCTGGGCCTTCATCGCTTCCATCTCAGCCATTTGCATTGGATCCGGTTGCTGTTGCATTTGCATCTGCATTGCTTCTTGTTGCATCTGCATTGCTTCCATTTCCTGCTGTTGCAATGCCTTGAGAATCTTGTCAGTCTCAGGAAGATCCATGAGCGATACAGCAAGTTTCGATGCAGCCGGCGTGCCTGGAGTGCCGAGAATGCCCATCTGGTAGAAGGTAAGTATTTTCTGGTTCTTTTCTTCCGGGCCTTCCGCAAGAGTGGACCCTGGGGAATAGATCACGCGATATTGCCCACCTTCCCGGAGTGCCTTCAGGGAAATTGGGCGACCTGCCATCTCTGGCAACTGCTCCTCCATCCCCATCTCTTCCGCCATCTCTTGCTTCATTCCAGTCTCGTCCATCAGGCCAAGCATGATGTCGAGCGGAGATTTTTCCGCATACAAGGCAACCTCCCATTCGGAAATCTTTACAGCCGATTTCTCTATGGAAGCCCTAAGCGATGCGTGCTGTGTCTGGTCCGCTTGTTGCAAGAGCCGAATTGCCTCCGCAGGCGTACCGGCCGGAGCCATGCCTTGCGTGACATCGTGGACACCCGCAATGTCTTGCATATCGCGTTCGATCTTTTGCAGGAACGCCAACTTGTCTTGCGAGATGCCTTGCGAACGCGAGAACACCGGAGGCATACCAGATGTGTTGTCGTAGTACACCTTCTTTACGCCGCGGCCGCGAATCTCGTCAAAGAGATCCGCTTGAACGCCAGTTCCCTTCGCGATTGCAATGAAGTCTACTTGCTGCTCGGCTTGTTCAAGCGACGCGGACAGGATGCGATTGTAGGTGTACTGTAGCGAGATGAGTTCTCCAGCCAGAGACCTGCCGTAAGGCGAATCAGACCTTGATTGATACGCCAAGGGAACAAACGGGAAATCGTCCTTCTTCTGGTAAGGCCAAGGACCGTTGTACAGGACAACGCCACCCGCAATGATGATGTACCGACCGTTCTTGAATTTGGCGGATGGCTTTTCCCAATACTCCTTGCAGATCGCGGCATCCATGCCTTTGCCCATGCCGGGAGTTTGGACTGGAGAGGCGAATCCGATTCCTGAGTTTAGGTATCGATTGACGTATCCGTTTACGGCGTTCTGACGCTTGGCATCCGGCTTTACCGCCTTGCCTTTTTCGCCAAACCGATCAACGAAATAGGACAACGGCCTGGTTTCTGCATGGATCAACCAGCGAACGCTTTCCCACTCGCGCGCTGTTGGGTCCAGAAAAACCGAGAACGCAGGAATGATCTCCTCGCATATGTCGCCAACCTGCGCTTGTTCAAAGGTTACATTCCCGGAGAAGTCAACAATCGGAACGGTATTTTCCTTTTGGTCATCCCAATAAATCTTCAGGAAGCAGGTGCTGGACTTCAAAGCCCAGGCCACACGTTGCTTAGTCTGCGTCACTCGGTCGAACTTCCGGGCGCAATGTCCTCGGATTGCTTCCGCTTCCTTGGCGGCTTGGATATCAAGATCGTCATCCGTAAGTGGTACGGCGCGAACATCCGGAGCAGCCATCGTGGACGTGGACTCCACCTTCATGAGCAACGGGCGAACCTTGTTCGCTGTTAGGTACCGGTGTCGCTCTTCCTCGTTGATCAGCGAAATCAACTTGTCCGCTTCTCGGGAAAGGCCAACCCATTGTCGACCTTCCTCGAAGGCAACACCCAATGCCCAGTCTACTTCCAGGGGCGATCTATGATCCGAGGCTACCTTGAACTGTTCGTCAACGTAGTTCAGGATTTGGTGGTCGGATTCGGAAACCTCCTGCAAGTCTTTTTGCTCAGGGTCGAGCGAGAGATCCTGCATGGTTTCCTGGCGCTTGGTCTGGAAGGGAAGTCTCATCAAACGTATTCCTTGGTCGTTATCTTGCGCCTCAGGCGTTTGAGCCAGCGCCATCCGTGTCGCATAGTCGACAGTTCAAACCAAATCAGAACAAGCATGACGGAGCAGAAGATGATCATACAGTCTCGTCCTTCTGCTTGTTTCGATCTAGGTATTCTTGCGTGATTGTCGCATAACGAGGCATCACTCGTTCAATTATAGCCTCCGATGCCTGTGTGCGAACCAGTGATGCATATCGCAAGGCGTCAATGGCGTGATCTTCAAGCGTTGTGTCAAGATCTTCCGGATTCTTGTCGTCACGGATCATCAAGGGAATCGTCCTAATTAGGTTTGGGCATCTTCCCTTGAAGACAAGAAGATCATCCGTATGCATCAATTCCTTGAGGCGGGTCCATCCGACAACGCGGTTGTTGATTGCCGGTACGCACCTGATTCCTTCGCGCCAGAATGCTTCGATTGGATATTCTCCAATACGCTTAGCAGGGTCGCGAGGAGGGAACATAGCAGGATCAGCGGCAACAAGTATGTCCTGCGGGTTCTTGACTCCGAATCGCCTGTAGCATTCAAGAATCTTCCTTGCTTGCTCGCGTGGAAGCATTCCTTCTCCGTAGGCTTCGTCAACGACGAGTAACTTGTTTGATTCGTCAACTGCACACATGACGAAAGCGAACGGGTTTGCGGTTCCGAAGTCAAGTCCTCCGATGAATCGGAAGTGTTCTGGTATGTCGTAGGGCAAGACGACGTGCTTGTCTTCGTACCACTCGTCAAAGAATCGTCCTCCTACCTCAAGGAACTGGGCTTCTATCTCTTGCGAGAACGTGCTGGAAGGCAACTCCTTACGCATCGCCTCGATCTCTTCCGGTGGAATGTGCGGATTCGTCCAAGACGGCATCTGCCAAGAACTGAACTCGGAGTCCTTGTTGGGGTTTGCCGTGGCTCCTCGCCACCATAGTTCCCAGTAGTAATCACGCCCGCGTGGCGTGGACAGGAACCATGCGTCGCCTTTGAAATCAACAAGCGTGGGACGAATAGCCATTTCCCAGGCTATCTGCAAGTGACGTGCCTTGGCGGCTTCGTCCAAGACAACACGATGATACTTGCGTCCACGGCAGGCTTCGGGATCGGAATCCAGAGACCAGAAGTCAATCGTGCCGCCTGTGCTAAGTTCAAGTTTGTGTTGTTGCGAATCACGCTTGACTGTAATCGGCCTTAGCAATCTACAAACTTCGCGCCAAACCTCGGACAGTGCTTTGTAATCCGGAGCAAACCACGCGGTGGGATATCCGTCCAAAGACGGTTCAATTACAAGCCAAGATCCCAGTGTTGTCTTTCCCCAGCGACGCCCACAGTTGATTACGTTGAAACGTGTATGCTCACGCAGGACTTCCTTCTGTGCTGCGTGCGGCGGAGGCAACTCAGGGCGCCACATTGTTGGACGGCGATCAGCCCCTGGAAGGTGATCGCCTAGTTTGCGACGCAAACGCTTTGCCCTAGCCGCCAGAATCAATTGCATCCTCCTCTACGACATTGGAAGGAAGTGCTTTTGGTTTCTTCTTGTTGGCCTGCAACGCAACCCGCATGGGGTCTGACGCAAGTTCGGCTTCGATGATTCTTTTCTCCATCTTCCACTTGTCCTCTGCCAACTTTGCCGCCCTCCGTTTCTCAACAGACATATAGGCATCGCTGACTCTCTCCAAGTACCATCGCGCAGCATCCGTGTTGCCGTCCAATGCGGATTTTGTCAAAGACTCAACTATGGCTCGTTCCTTTTCCATCATCGCAAGCCGTATGGCTCGTTCATTTTCCCGATGGGCTTTTCGCAAGCGCTGGTACTCAATGATTGTCATGTTGGCGGCCACAAGTGCAACCTCCAGGCGATGACCTTCCCTCAGCGTGCGAAGCAAAATGTCAAACTTTTCATCCATATCCATGTTGAAATGCCAAAGCCCGATTCCATGGAACCGGGCTAGTACCTAATCTGTCGCGTCCTCTATGGTGCTTACGATTTCCCTTGTAAACTCTATTTCGGCACTCTTGACCAAGCCTAACGAGTAGGTTGGCCCCATTGTCCTGCGACACGCAGTCGTTTCGCATTCGTTGATAGGGTCGTATTCAACTATAACAACGACGCTTTGCACATTGTAACCCTTGGCTTCGTTTTGCAAGTCAACGAAGCGTTGAAGGAAATCATCAAAAGAGTTTGCATCCATCCATGTACCTCCATGCAAAAGGTCCGGAATCAATAGACTCCGGACCATGGACAACGTATGTTTTCCGATCAGTCTTGGAACGGATCGTCCTCGTCGCTTACTGGAGGCTTTGGCTTTGCAGCGACCGGCTTGTTTATAATCGCGTCAACAACGACACCTTTCCGGTTGGCTGGACGCACGGACATAATCTTGTTGACAACCTTGCCGCTTGCGGTCTTGTGTTCATCAACCATGACGCGCCATGACTTCGCCATCAGTTCATCAAGGTCAATGGTCGCATACTCATCGCGGGACAAGCGGCGACCAAACATCTGGTCAAAGAGGATCGTGAGATTGGCCTTCTCGTTTCCATATGCACGACCGGTGAACTTGCTGAATCGAAACGGCCGATCGTTGGAGTCAAACATATCCGTCGTCTCAAACTTGAAGATGTAGATAGGCTTCATAACCGTGGGGTCGTTGAAGTCTGCCTGCTCGCTGGTCTCGATCTCGATCAACTTACAGGTGTAGGTGCCTGCTTCGGCAATCTCAAAATCAGTTGCGCCGGCTTCCTGGAACGAGCCGTTTTTAGCGAAAAATGACATATGTTTTTCCTTCCGGGGCTAAGCCCCTTGTTGTTTCTTAGAACAGTTCCCCATCGTCTTCTTTAGGAGCCATGCAATAAAGTGTCGCACCGCGATCACCTATTTCTCGCAAAACTATCCCATCTCTGACTAATGAGTCAAGTGCGGCAGACACGCGTGATGCATTCCCACGCACACGATCCTTGATGGAAGATGTGTTCGCTGTGACTACCGACCGAAGAAACTCTACAATAAGATTCTCGGTGCTGTCAAGGCGTCGGGACGAAATTTCTTCCCGTATTGCCGGTCTTACTATGACGGTCTGCCTGTCATCGGAGTCTTCAATCAGGAAATCGCATTTTACTGCGTCCTCCTCTGCGACCAGGCGGGACTTGGTGCAGATGATCTTATGGATGCCGTCATTCTTCTCAACTGAGTAGACCATGTCGGCGGCCGCCATGATCTCGCCAGCCCCGCGCGCGCGGTCGTGACCTACTCCGGATTCGCCTTGGCCTCCTTTTCTATCGTGATGGCAAACCACAAGCGTCGCGCCGAGGTCCATGATCTCGCGCATACACGAGTAAAGTCGTGCCATGTCGCGATTGGAAGCCTCGTCAAGGTTGTGTACGCGAGTCAGTGAGTCAACAACGACCAGTTTGACGCCATACTTCCGGATCGTGTCGCACAACTGCTCCCGGTGTTTCTGGTTGTCCAGTTTGACACCTTCGCGGTTGGCATACAGGAGTTCGGAATTGCGCGGAATTCCAAGTTTCTGTATGCGAGGCAATACCCTGGCTACACCCATTTCCTCGTCAAGGTACATGACTGGCGTGCGCTCGACCTGGTAGACCTGCAACCACTTGCCGCCTGTCAGGCACGCGCGGATAAGATCAAGCACAACCCACGTTTTTCCGAATGCCGGCGGTGCCGTGATGTAGACAAGCCCTCCGGCGGGGATTCCGCCTTCCATTATCCAGCCTTGCGCTGCCGATTTGGCTGCTTCCTCCTCCATTCGTGGGATGTCCAGGAACGTAATCGGCTGCACTTGTGGCGATTGTTGTGATTCATCCGACTCCTTGAACTCAACCCAGAGCCTGGAAGCCTTCTCCGTGAGTGCCTTGGACTCAAGTGGTGGCTTGCAGAACCTGTCATTCCACATATGGAGAAGGCCAAGCGCGAAGTCGTAGTCCATGCCGGACTTCTTCAGATGGCCTATGAATGCCACAGAAGCGGCGTCGCGACCCTTTACTTGGGAGTTTCCGCCTTCCGGGATCTCTTGGAAGAGTTCATGCAACCCCGTGCGCTTGACGGGGCCGCGGTTGAAAGCGGACGGGCCTTTCTTTTCTATCTCCCTCAGGCGATTGGAAATATCAATAGGCATGGCCGTTCTCCGTCAACCATTCGATAACGAAGTCGATTTCCCTGCTTGCGTATGCCAAATCCTCTTCGGACAACATTTCCGTAGCCTTGGTGATGCGTTCCATCTGGCCCACAACGTACAGGTTCAGGTTATTGACGTTGCGCCCACCAGGAGTGACAACCGGGAATGCCAATTCCGGCAAACGGCCTTGCTTTGCGGTTTCGTATAGCCGGTTGTGCGCGGCTGCCTCAAGTGCTAGTCTCCGGAAGAACAAGTCCTCATCCGATCCCGAGACAATCGGGCTGTACATCGGCTCGTCTTCCATGAGCGCATGGAAGGGTGTGTCCACAGGTTCCGGGTGATCCTGTTTCGCAACCTTGACGACGCGATTCACACAAGAGAGTAGGCAAACCGTCTTGGGTTTGTTCCTATCCTTCCAGTTCAGCGTGCCTGGCAACCTTAGGATCCGTGGGAGGTCGTGCGTCGAGTCCGCCTTGCCGTTTGACTTGGACAATTGGACGTCTTGCACAACGGCGGAAAAGCGTTCCTGCCTGATTTTCGTGGACACGTCCTCAACATCAGTCGTGTACCAGTATGCGTGCATCCCTCCTCCGGAATGCACGACTATGTCCGCGTCCTCAATGGCTGAATCCATTTCGGTAGCGGTCATGTTTTTGTTGTCAAAATCCGCCCAGACGACAGCGGCTTCCCGGATGGACGATGCCTTGCCGAATCTTTCCTTGCGGGGCAGGACTCCGACGTATATGTCGAATCCTTCGTAAGCCTTGTCAATCAGGGATCCGCAGAGATGGCGAAGCCTATCTCCGCTTATTGGCAACTCGTGGAAGGATTGTTCGCGTTGCGGGCCATTGAAAGCCCTGATCTCGATGTATCCGGACGTGTATGGCGCGAACAAGTTACGCAGGAACAAACCGGCCTGCGTAGCCGGTGGCTTTTCTTTCATATGCTTCCCTTTTGGCGTGCCGTCCGATATCTCAACTTCCGATTCCGAGGTAGTTTTTTCTCGGACGGCACGGGTCTGATTCTATGATGGCTGTGGCTTGCGTGTCAAGCGTTTGTTGCCGGTGCTGCCGAATCCCCCGTCGGCGCGCTCCGTTGTTTCCAGTTCCTTGACTGGTTGCAAGGAGACCCTGGCAACAGGTGCGAAGACAAGTTGCGCTATTCTGTCGCCAGGTTGCAGGACAAGCGTTCCAGTGCTGTGCTTGTACAGGATTACCTTGACTTCGCCCCTGTAGTCGGAGTCTATGGTTCCTGGGGTGTTCAAGACGGTAATGCCGTATTTGGCCGCCAGCCCGGATCTTGGCCTGACTTGCGCCTCGTATCCGTCCGGAACCTCCAGTTTTATACCGGTACGGACTATGGTTGGCGTCTGCGTGAAAACATACGTCAACGTACTCGCGCATAAATCCATGCCTGCGGCGCCGGATGTGGCGTAGGCTGGCATGAGTTCCGGATTCTCGCAGACGATCCTAACCTTCATTCCTTCACCTCCCAGTCCGTGTCATCCAAAAGATCGTTGAGTATCCAGTATTTGTCTTCCGCCACATCGCATTTGAACGTCGGAGTCCCATACGCCCAAATTATGTAGAAGCATTCCTCTTCCGAGTATTTGAACTTGATCCAGCAGTCCGGAGTCCAGCGGGTGCAGCGTACCGTCTTGCCATCCTTGAATGCCTGAAGTGCCTCGATGCCTGTCATTTGCCTTCCCTTATCTTCCGGATCGCGGTTGCCGCGACCCAGATGGCGTCCGCCGTGTCCGAATCTTCGGGTTCCAGGGCGATGCCGTAGGTTTCATTCGCCAACTTGACCGCGTATTCCTTCCCGGTCTTGCGGTCCATCGTCTTTTTCCTACCCCAGGTGGCTTGGACGGTAGCAACGTGCAGGGGCATTACGGTCTCAACGGGTAGGGTTATGATCATGCCGATCGCGATCCATACTTGTTGGAGTCCCGATCGCCCCGAGGAACCGGCTCCTGTGCCACTGTAGGGTGCTTCATAGGCCAAAAGTGCTTCCGCCGGGGTATCGGTTGGGTCAAAAGGATCCAGCAGGTGCGCCGTGAACATCATGTTCTCAAGCCCTTGTCGAATTGCCCTGATCCTGCGTACCAAATCCTTTGAATGGTTTGAAATCGTGCCGTAGGCCAGCAGGTCACCCCCGATATCCATCACTGCGTAGCCACACCTGTGCGATGCCGGGTCTATGCCGATTACAAATCGGTGTTTTGCTTGTTTGTTCACTTGTTTCCCTTCAATTTGTCTTCCCTTAGTCGTTGCCGCCAATAGGCAAGGAACTCCTGTTCCTCATCTTCGGACCAGTCGGGTGGTGGGCTTGCCCTTTGCAGCGCCTGGAAGAACCGCAGGAGATCGTTCCCCGTCAGGGATGGAGGCTTCGGCGTCGGCAACGGCCTCTGCTTCCAGTCGTTTCCTTTCCTCATGGCGGTTTTCAATATACTGTTGCATGGTGCTTGCGCGCTGACTGGAGTGCGAAATCTTGGACGTCAATCTCTCTGGATTCTTGCGGTTTGCCTCGTATACGGACTGCATGACCGGGTTTGATTTGTCCGTAAGCCGCCTGTGGCGGTCTATGTCGATCTCCTCAAAATAGTGTGCATAGTGGGACGGTATTTCACAAGGCTGGTCAGACAGCCCCTTGCGCCTAAGCCACTCAATTTTTTGGTATTTCTGCACGTCCTTGACAAGCGACGCCGGTATCGCGAACAGGTCGCAGATATGCGACAACACGGCGTCGGAGAAACAGGACTTGCCGTTCAGGAAGTACGACCACATCACCGCGCTGACGCCTGTCTCGCGAGCGCAAATCCAAACCGGATAGCCAAACAACCGGATGGAACTCAACTTGTAATAGCCGTCCGGACGGATGATCGTATCGGCCATCCAAGTGTAAGGCACATAGCCTTCAAAACGCTCGATCTTCGGCCCCATATCGATACTCCTTTCGCTCTAATTTTAACCCGGTTTAAGGCATTTTAGCCCATGGGACTAATAAAAAGCAAAACGACCCTAATCCGAGGGAAGGGAAGTGAACCTCGGACCAGGGTCGTCTTTCCAGGCGCCTGGGGGTAATCGCCATCGGGCCGTCGAAAGGGAAAAAGCCGGCCAGCCAGATTGTACCACATCCCCGCGCCGCCGCCCCCAGGGGGCGGCGAGAAGAAAACCACAAACGCACCCCCCCCTCCAACCCCCCCAACCCTGAATACCTAAACCCTAACTATATATATTCCTTATTATCCGAGTCCTCTTTGGACAGGTCATTGGGTGAATCCGGGGGCAATGCTGCCGTTCCGTCGTGGCGTTAGCCATCGACGACGGAACGGTTGCTTTGCCCAACCCAGATTCGGTTCCAATGCAATGACTACAAGTCCAAAGACACGGTCGGTAGTTCCAAAACCTGCCGATACCCGCGTTGTCGCTCCCAATGCGGCAAAGCAACTGTTCCATGTTGTCCGCTTACGCGACACGGAACAGCAGCATTGCCGCAAGGGGCGACAACGCAACCCGGCAATCCGGAACAACCGACCGGTAAGGACAAGACAAACAGCAATCCAGACAAGCCAGACAGGCCCAAACGGTTGAATCGCGCGAGAATGGCCGTAGAGCGACGGAAAAAGCCGAAACAGGCATTCATGCCAAAAACGACACAGGACGCCTGTACGGGGCAAGCAGAGGCCAAAGAATGGCTAATCCAAACGGAAGACAGACGGAACAGGCAAAGTTCAAGTTTCCACGGTCAGATTTTTTGTGGGGAGGTATACCCGCACGTCCGGCGGGGGGCGGGGGCCGGTTGGGGGTACCCCCTTGCCGGCAGGGGGGGACTGGCCGGTAGGCAAGGCCGGCATCGAACCTGCCGGCAGGGGGAGGGAGGGGCGCCCCTGGTTTGCGCGAGAAGGGGGGAGGGGAGGGGGGACTATAGGGGGGAAGGGGGGGGGGTTCCCTACGGCCTAAAACGTGCCAGCGCTCAGGGTCCGGACGCAATACGGGGTCGGTGTGGGGTGCGGTAAGTGCCGGCAGTGTATCCGGCCGGCATGGGGGGGCGATAGAGTGTGCGTCCGGTCCGTCCGTCCCCTGAGGTTGTCGCGCAGCCAAACCGTTTTACCGGTTGCCGGTTGCCGGTTGCGGAGGGGGTTGTCAACGTCCGGTTGGTTGTCCGGTTGTCCGGTTGGTCCCGGCATTGTTGGGACGGGTATTATGTCAAATCCTGGTTGTCCATCCCGGCAAAGAAAACCCCCCCGCAGGGTATGTTCCCTGCGGGGGGGTTGTTTTGGGGTCCGGTTGCGTCCGGGGGTTATGTCGCCATGGGTAGCCGGATACCGCGCGCGCCTGGATCTGCTAGCCGACGTTTTGCGTCCCGGATTTTACCCTCCGTCCTGCCATCCGGCTGAAACAGGATAACCAGCCGGTTGGAGTGCAGGTACCCGTCGCGCCAGCATAGCCGGCAGGAAACGCAGTCCGGTTTGGTCCCGGTTTGCTGAGGGCATGGAATCCCCCGGAACCCCCCGCCACAATCCACCAACCGGTTGTTGGTGAATTTATCCGGCACCACCAGGGCACACGCGTACCCCCGCTCATGCTCGCCCGGAATTTGGTCCGGGGTGTCGCATGAGCGCAGGATCGACACCGACCCCCAAACCTGCCGGGGCACGTCGGGGGTATGGGTGTACGTCCAAACCGGCGCCCCCGTCCGGGTCCGGTACCGTTCGGCTGCTTGCGCGACAATGCCGGATGTTTCGGCGTCCGGACAATCCCCTACAACGTGCAACCGGAGAGGTAGGGTACCCCGGAGGTTGTCTATCGCGGACGCTTCCGCGATCGCGACGTCGCGCGGGGTGACTTCCAGGTTGACCGCGGCCCGGTTTAGCCGGTTGGTCGTGAACGCCGTCAAGCCTTGCTCAGCGTAACAACCGGACCCCCGCCAAGGGCAACCTGGGTGACAGGAAATCTGCGACGTGTACGTCGCCGAAACCTCCCGATTAACCGACAATTTTCGGTTGCTCGCGCGGTATACGGCCGTCGCGATTTTGACCCCGGACGGTACCGGAGTCGGAATACTAACCGTCATTTTTGCACCTTCCTTTTCAGAAACTGGTAGCCGTAAATTAGTCCTGCGACGGCTACCCCAAACCAGTAAATAACGCTAAACACTTAAACCTCCGGAAAAAACGAACCCCGGACGTTTCCCCGGAACCGGGCCTGCCGCCCGTGTACGGGCATCCTGGCGCGATTCCGGGGGTATTTCAGGGGGCAGTGCGTGGTTTCAACGCACGCCCAATTCCGCCTGCACGGCGGCGTATGCTTTCATATGCCGGATCCAATACGCTGCGGCAAGCGGGCGAACATCTTGCCACTCGTCCGCAAGGGCCAAGATGTAACGGGGCGCGGATGGCAACCCGGCATCGGCGGCGCGTTTTTGCGCTTCCTGAATCATGGCGTCATCAAACGGACGTCCGGCGCGAATGGCGCGATCGATGCGGCAGAGCGACAGCCGAAACGCATTAATACGGAATGAGCGAGTTATCATGGTAGGTTTCCTTTCAGGACAGGGCCGGGGCGGTGAAGCCCCGGCATGGTCGGTATTATTCGGTCTCGGGCACCGCGTTCAAAGCATTGAAGATGGCGAACAGG
>Ga0129333_10003726_pt1 | contig 14290 bp, 9 predicted proteins | sample CPB6_08_DNA_FD_94474 | JGI IMG/M metagenome (GOLD analysis project Ga0129333, IMG submission 94474) | Freshwater to marine salinity gradient microbial communities from Chesapeake Bay, USA - CPBay_Sum_0.6_0.8_DNA | ecosystem: Environmental > Aquatic > Marine > Coastal | place: USA: Chesapeake Bay... | reverse complement strand
GGAGCTACAGAATCTGCAATTGGTGTAGTTGAAACTCTTGTTAATGCGGGAGGTTTAGCTGTATGGGCCTACAATAATAGTGCATTTACACCTGAGACTCATGCTCGTCTATACACATTAGATAGATTAGTTAACACGGTTAGTGAGTATGCAGTTGATGTAGATGCTGCTGGTAATAAAGTATTTCAAGCAGTACCAAAGACAGAAGCAGAGTTTATTAAGGCATTAGCAGGTAAAGAAGAAATAGCTTTAAAGCTTAAAACTGGTCAAGAAGTAGGAATGGTAGTAGCAAGAGAAGCGTCATTACTACCAGGTACAGAAGGTAAAGTTAGAGGGCTGCACACTCTACATACAAGAATAAGTAAGAATATGACCTCTTTTGGTATATCTCTTGCCTTATCTTTAGCAGCAATGCAGACTGCTAGATATGTAGTCAGTTCTGTTATTGACGCAGATAGACAGATGTTTGGATCTAGTTTTGCTGGATTTTGGTTATTAGGAGTTCCGTCTATATTGTTAGGTGCTGCTACTACTATAGATAATGCGGCTCACCTATTAAAGGTAGTAGGTGGTGGCTTCTCTGCTAAGCCATTAAACGTTAACTACTGGCTTACCAGTCAACTAACTAAGAAGGTAGTTTTGCCCGCTTTACAGGGCTATGCAACATTATTAGGTAGAAGTGGTACTAGTGCGGCAGTTACACTTGGATTAACTGCTGCGGCATTGTTTGTGGGCTACGTTAATAGATGGACTCCTATACAGGGGGATGTTAATGGTCCTAAGCTAGATGCTGTCAACAGTAACGCGGTACTTAAGTTGGCAGCCTATAATCAACATATACAGGCTAAGGTAGCCATGTATAGGCAGATAGGTAAAGATGGCAATGAGTCTATTAGTGATAGTGTTTCTCCATTAGAAGTTAATGCTGCCTTATTAAGTATTGCTCTACATAAGATGATGGCGCCTACTGGTCCAGAAGTAAAGGGCAGTACTGCTTACATAGTTGCTATTCAATCTCCTACTCCTATATTCCAGTACTACAGCGTAATTAAGCGTGTAGTAGATAAGACGGGCAACAGTTATGCTACTGTTGGTCTTGGTATACAGGGCCCTCCAATTCTAGGTATAGCGCCTATTAACTTTACACTTCCTATTGCTTATGCACTTAACTCTTCAAGGAATGCTATACAGATAAGAACGGGCTACATGGGTACTGGTCTTATACTGAATGAGCATAATAAGGATGGAGTAAATATAGCTGACATATTTAATATGTATAGTCAGGTAGCTCTATGGAGCAAGCTAGGCTTATGGGTATCTAAACCATTAATATCTAATGTGATGTATAGAAGTCAGTATCAGATGTTAGCTACTCCTGCTGTAGGTGCAGAGCTTCCTCTGGTTCAGGGACTTAGAGCAGGTAGAACTAAGTTTTTAGATGTAGGTAGAGTAGGCTTTGAGATAGCCGCTCAGTCTGCAAGACTAATGACTGCAGACCTTAGAGCTCCAGGCTATAGATTAACCAGGTCTAGTATAGGTCCTGCAGCTATTAATGCTGTTATTGCAGGGGGATTAACCTATTATTTACTTAGCGTATTAAATGCGGCTGGAGCATATGATAAAGATGCTAATAAAGAGCCTGACTTTAGCTTTAATAATGCTATTAACAGTATGGATAAAACGGCATTAGCAGGAGGAGTAGCTATTGCCTGGGGTGTAAAAGACTATGTTAGGAATACATTAATAGAGGCAAGAGTATTAAGCCAGTTAGAGAGAGATATTCTAATTGCTAGTACTGACGCTAAGTTTGATAAGGCAAAGGTAGACTTTATATCCCAAAAGCTATACTCTAATCCTCACAGCAGTAAATGGCTACGCACTGCAGGCCGTATAAGTGATACGGCATTTGAGCGTCTATCTGTATTTAAAGGAGACAAGCTTAATATGCGTAAATTGGGCCTAATGAGAGCGGGTGGTATGTTAGCCGCTGGAGCATTATGGACCCACTTTATTACTGATCCTAAGTCTGGACTAGTTAATCCTGAGTTGGCCTATGGAGACTTAAGACAGATAAAGGATGGTACGCATGAGAATCTATATGATGGCTTTAGAAGAAATACGCATATAGCTATTAATGCTTTGTTTTTAGGAGTAGGCCTATCTACACTTACTAGATTTACAGCAGCTACTGTCTTCTTTTCTCCATTAGATCCTGAAGTTATATTTGCAGAGTATAAGTATAAGTTAGAAGCAGTAGCACAGTTAAGAGACAAAGTAAGTAGTCAGAGTGCCAAGTCTAGCAAAGGGCTTAATAGAGTAGTAGATGGCGCAGTTACTGCTATTAGAAAGATGCAGTTAAGTTTTGCTACTATGCGTTTAGAACAGGTAGGTACTGAAGTACAAATTCTATTAGAAGAAGCTAGACATGCAGATCCAAAGATAAGCTCTATTACAAAAGACATGCACAAAGCTTTAGGAGGACAAGATCCTAGAGATAATGTAAAGCATAAAGTAGCAGAAGGTGCTAATAGAGTAATGGTAGATCTACAGCAGAAAGGAGATACTACATTAGGAACAGACATTAATTCAATTGCTAGAACTACTAATCATCAAATAGTAAAGCAGTCTCTTGATTCTTTAGGAGATCCAACTATTGTTGATGATGCTAGACAGACGGCAAATAGATCTGCACTGCTAAAAAGTATGCGCTATCTACACGGAGCAAACATGCGTATTAGAACTAGACAATATACGCAGATGGGATTGTTGTTACTAACGCCTGCTCTATTTATGCATACAGCTAACGCAATATCTGCAAGTATGGGCTTTAAAGACTTCCAAGACGTATTTATTGGAGATAAGGATATAAGGCTTCCTAGTACGCAAATACTGTATGGCTTTCTAGACTTCTTAAAGGTTTATAGTAAACACGACAGAAGACACCACTATGAGATAGCTAGAGGACTTGTAGGTCCTAATATGACTGTTAGTAATGGAGAGTTCCTTATTAATCCTGCTAGTACTACTAAAGGCGCTATTGCTGATTCACTAAGCAAACTAAATAAGACTATTATTGTTAATTCTCCTAGTACGTTTATTGGTATAGAGGTAGGAGGTATTACGGTTAGACCTGATGATCATGATGTAAGAGTTAGAGATTACTTCCAGCTACAATCTGCATCACAGGACTTCTCTTCTGCTATGTATAGTATGTCTCCTGTCTTTGGCTTTAAGTCATTAGCAGCTAGAGGCTTTCTTCCTAACGTAATCATTGCAGAGTTAAAAGGAGTTAATGACTTTGAAAGTCTCAATTCTCATCAACTACGTAGTTTTGGAGCAGCTATTATTACTGCAGTAGCTAGTCAACCTATACGCCTATCTAAAGACAGAATTAGATTTACTGCTCCAGACAGAAGTACTCTAGAAGCAATGCAAACTAGCAAGGCACTATCCTTATCTCTTGGCACTAGATATAAAAGGCTGCAAGCATTAAGTTATGGTACAAATACGCATATAGGTCTTTATTCTTTAATGAATAATATGCAGATAGCAGATCCAGCTATGCAGAAGACCTTTCTTAAAGCTCTACTTGAAATAGGCAATAATGATACCTCTATTACATTGGGAGAGTTAAATCAGAATGCTTATATGGGGCGTAAGTTTAAGATTGATAAGTTGATATTTAAGGGCAAAGACAATAATCCATTTGAACCTCTACGTCTATCAGAACAGGACAGTAACAATGAGGATGCGTTTGCTAATCAACAAGGCATAGCATTACAGCTAACTACTAATCAATATATAAACAACAATCCTATTCATAGACTAAAGACCTTCTTTGAAGCAAATAGTCAGGTATCTGCTATACAGGGAATGCTTAATGCTTTGCCTTTTGGCTTAGGACTAATAATTACTGCCGCAACTTCTATGGGCTTAGCATTATTAGGCATTACTACTATTGCTAAGATGATTACAGACTTTGGCACTAAACATATAACTAAGGAGAATACAGCGTTATTTAAACAGGCCAGCCAATACTATGACGGAGGTAAATGGTTTAGCAATCATCCAGTTGAGGGCGTTGAGATACCAGGAGGCATCAATCCTACTACAGGAGAAAACGTACCCAGTCACTTTGTACTTAAGCGTTCAGGAGTAGTGTTCTTTACAGATACGGTACAAGAAGCAGGTCTTAGAGAATTGTATGGAAGACAGGCTAATGCACTTAGCGCCGCATTAGCTAGTACTTTTGATATGAAGTATATGGAGTTCTACAGTGGTACTGCAGTTGATGGTTATGGCAGTAGAGGAGATGAGTATATTAAGGCAAAGCTTAGTAGAAATAATACTCCTCTAGAAAACTATAAGCAGCCTTTACCTGCTAATGATGCTAGAGGAGTATTAGAGCAGTTCTACACTGAACATGTGCAGAGTATGGAATCCTTTGATCCTTCTACACGCCCAGATCTAAACAAGCTATTAGATTCCTCTGAAGACTTTAACCTAGCTAAGAGATTACAGAGAGCTCATGCTAGTGAATTTACTCCAGTAATGCAGTATGTAGACACTGGTGTTACTCCAGAGACAGTAAAGTTTAGTAATTCTGGGGGTAGAAGATTAGCTGAGCACATGCTAGACAGCTTTACTCAGAAGCAGGTATTAGATGCGTACTTAGAGGGTCAATACTTGGCCTCATTAAAAGAAGGAGCAGGACCTGACATAGTAAGTAAACAGAACTTTATTGAGAAGTATTATAAGGGAGCTACGTACAGTGAGTTACTACAAGCAGCAGTAGAAGGAGAGCTAAGAATACCAAAGGGTGTAGAGTTACCAGAAGGCAAGTTTATTAGTCATCTAAACATCTTTGGTAAGGATAGAATGCCAAATATGTCCTACAGCATTAACTTAATGACAGAAGTGTATGCCGCTAAGTTTGATCACATTATTGATACATATTTTGACGTAATGCAGAGTCAAGCAGATCTAATGTACGCAGAAAGTCCTAATGCAAATCTATTTAGTGAGTATGTTGATAGGGATTTAGTTGTAGATGTGGATGGCGGTCCTTTGGGCCAAGATAGAGTTAAAAAGGTAATAGCAGATAGGCGTAACTACTACAAGGCTCATCTTAGATCTACTATTCACACTAGATTAGAAAGCACTGTATTAGCTAAGAAGCATGGTAGCTGGTTTGACAGACTAGTGGATAAAGTAGTTGGAGGTACAGTAAGAGACAATATTAATAGAATAAGCTTAGAAGCAACTAATGCAAGTATTGAAGTAATACAAGAAGTGCGTACTGGAGCAGGTAATCTGTTTAGCAGTAAAGGAGGACATCAAACGATAGAAGCACAGCTAGTAGAGGCACAGGTTGCAGCAGAGCTAGAACTAAGAACTAAGAACGCTATGGGCTTATCTGGAGATTTACCAGGAGGTGCTGGCATGGCGCAGATAAACTATAACTCTAGTAGACTATCTGCCATAGACAGTATAGAGCGTCTAGGTCATGGTATTGGCAGCCTATTTCAAATGGTACAGTTTGTAGGCATTAATCTATTAGCATTAAGAGCTGGCGCTAGTATTGCGTCTTCTAAGACAGAAGATAGAGAGAAGGAGATGGCAAGAGAAGAGCTAGCTGAGATGGCATTTAATAATATGTTTGGTGCCTTATTCTTTACCGCATTGCTATCTAGTGATGCGGTTAAAAGAAGCTTTATGCCTGGTGCTTTAGGCTTTGGTGCTGGTTATGCTTCTTATCAGATGTTCTTTGCAGATAAGAGCAAGAGTCCAATAGGCGCTGGTGTTGGTGTTATTGCCAGTATTACGGGTGCAACTATGCTTGCAAAGAATACCAGTAGTAAATGGGGCGCAGGCTTACTGATTATGGGTATAACTATGTTCAGTAGAGGTTTATTGGATAGCGCACCCAACATGAAGAATCTACTTGGTTCTGACGCGGTTAATAGTATTGTTTTTGGCCTAGAGGCATTTAAGGATAACAGTGTTAGGGGTATAAGAAATATACAAGACAATGCTGGTCCTATTAATGTTATAGGAGGTCTAACTGTTGCGGGTGTAGGAGCTAGTTATTTAGCAAGTGGGTACGCATTTAAACGTACCAGTATAGGTCTTATAGCCATTGGATCAATACTAGCTGCTGCTGGCTTTATGCATTCTCTAGACAAGAGCAATACTAAAGCAGAAGTTATTAGTAAGTTGGGTCTTATGCACTTAACTACTATTGCTGCTACTCCTGTTCTTGAAAAGGCACAGATAGCAGTGGGTAACTATGTAGGTAAGACTATTCAAGCTACTCTAACTGAGAACATTAAGAAGAACGCAGTGGGTAAAGCGGCTGCCAATTTAACTGCTTCTATAGCTGCTAAAGTACCCTCAGTAGGATTAGCAGCCGGAGCAGCTAGATTAGCAGGAAGAGCTGCATTAGGTTTAGCTAGATTAGGTAGTGGCTTCTTCTTAGGTCCTTGGGGCTTAGGTATAACGTTATTAAGTATTGCCGTAGAGACTGCTTTAATCCTTGCTGCTCCAGAGATGTTAGATGAGGCTACATCTAGACTTACACATCTTCCTACGCAGTTATTAGGTGAGTATGGAGGCTTTATAGTACAGCCTTCAAACACTATATACAGAGAAAAGCGCTATAAAGACATAGATCCTAAGAATGTTCTTTATTATGGTACTGCAATGGATGCTATTAAGTTAGACTGGACACAAAAGATACAGGCACTAGAAGATACTACTGGTAGACAGATGTCTGCATATAACACTTCATCTTTTGACGCGCCTCTTGTAGGCTATAGAAGTACAGGAGAAGGATATGGTCCTGGATTTCCTGATCCTCTTATGGACTTTACATTAGCGCAAAGAGGAAGACAGTACATGTCGCTAGTATTAGGTAGACAGTTCTGGAATAGTAGACTAGATGGTACCTTTAACTTTGAATTAGCTCAGAAACATATGACGCTAATGGATGATCTAATACTACAACATTGGACTAATAGTAGAAAGAATGCAGTAGATGCAGCTACTGCTAACATGACTCAAACAAGTCAGCCTATAGTTGGCGCTAGAATTGATTCTAGTGATGCTCAGTATAAACAGTTAATAGATGAGTTAGCCTTTGCTAAGAATGCTACTAATATAGCAGCGCAGGCACAAGACATAATTAATAAGCCACATCTATTAATTGCAACTCAGGTGCCCGCTCTACGCATTAATCATGATCAAACACTGCTAGTTGGTAAGGTTACACAGGCCGCTCTTAGAAGCTATAGAAGTAAGGATGCTACTACAGGAAAGGCATCTGTAGAAGTAGCAGTATCTGTTGCTCCTAGCGCAGAAGTAACTGCCACTGAACACTTTAGAGTAACTCAAGGTAATAATACGGTTGAATCTTTTATTGTGCAGCCTCTCATTACCTAGGGTATAATAATTAAGTAAGCCTCTACTCTAAATAAATGTCTAACAATACCAGACCAGCCACATACTCTGTAAGTCGCCTAAAGACCTTTCATATCTGCTCTATGCTCTACAAGTACAAGTATGTGGATAGAATTAAGGTAGACAGTCTAACTAAAGCAACATTACTTGGCTCCTGCTTACACCAAATACTAGAAGACACGTATAAGCCTTACATTAATCTAACTAATCCTCCTATTGCTCTCTCTTCTAATCTTATAATACAGGGCACTATTAATACGCTTACTAATGCCTTTGTACACGATCTAACTGAACAGGTAAATGAGGTACATAAGAACTATCTTCTTCTTGCTCATTTATACAAAAGAGCAGATGAGCATTATACAGGTAAAGACGCAATAAGAAAGGCAGATGGAACAGTAGCACAAGCACCAGAGATGACTGGCACTTGGAAGAGAGAAGTAGCTAGTTATAACTTAGAAGATACTAAGGAGCGATTAGATAGCTATATTAAGTCTGTAGATGCAAGATGGGATACTATAAGCTTCTACGAATTAGTAATGGACGTATTTAAGATTGCGTATAAGTTTACACTTGATGCAAGAATTAAAAAGATACTAGCTACAGAGTTAGAGTTCTCCCCAGAGACTAACGTACTTATTACTCCATTTACAGGTAAGGATGGTCCCGTATTAGAAGCTTATATAGATCTAATAGTAGAACTAGATGATGGTGAGGTAGCTATTATTGACTATAAGAGTAGTTCTCAGGCATACAAAGAAGTAGATATAGACTTTAACAGTCAACTGCATATGTATAGTTATGCGTATGAGACGTTCTTTAAAACAAAGGCAAAGTATATAGGCATATACAATCTTAGAGACAACTCTCTAGTGGTAAGTAGAATGCAGCCTATTATTAGACAAGAAGTACTTAAGCAGTTAGTGTCTGCTCATACTCGCATAAAGAATAATAAGTTTGAAAAGAGATTACCTAATAGAGATGTGGCTAATGCATGTCCTTGTCTAGATCAATTTCATAAGCCCTGTGCATACTTAGCTTTATGCTATCCCAATCTAGCAAGTAAGCTTTAGTATTAGTATTTAAATAGTGCAATTATAAATGTATGTTATAATTGCACTATTCTTTATATATGAGGTCTTTGTTTTGTCTCCACATCCAGGAAGAATACAGTTAATTAGATACTTAAAGAATGATCATCCGTGGAAATCTTCATTCGTATATAAGTTTCAAGTAGGCGATCAAGTATTCTGTTATGAGTTCACAGCTTTGCAGGTTGATGCAGCTAAGCGCTGGGCTTCACGCATTAATCCAGAGTACTACAGAGTGTTAATGTACTTAGTAGCCACTAATAGAACTAGAAGAGATATTGCAGACTCTCTGTTTTTAGATACAACTACACTAAGAAGACGTGCGGATAAGTGTCTAAACAATATAATGCAGTATCTAGTAGGTACGTTTGTTAACTTAGAAGACTTTGATAGTATGCTAAGTCCTATTGATATTGGTATACAGATGGGAGATGAACTATTGTGATAGATGCTCATCTTTACGTAAAGCAGATAATGCAGAACTTAAGAGATCAGTTAATTATGGATGGTCTTATTACTAAGCCTGCATATATAGCATTACTGGAGGAGTTAGATCATCTAAGAGAATCACTACAGGAAGACAGTAAATTAACTAATCCTACGCTAGTAACTAATGTAATTGATCGTAATGGTCTTGCTTCTTACTTAATTCAATTCTATCAGTCAGGGCAGTCAATAGACGCTATAGCTAACGCTCTTACTACTTTAAATGGAGAAATAATTAAGCCGCAGCAAGTAGAGGACTGGTTAAATACATACAAGCAGACCAACAGTCTATATGTAAAGCCAGACAATAAACTAGGAAGTGTATTTGATGCCTCTGCTCGTTATCAGGATCTGTATGAGCAGTTAAGTACTTTATTAGATGATATAAAGACTACACATGCGGATGCTTATAAGAACAAGAATGTAACTAAGGAACAAATTCTTATTGATCTGTTTAAAGAGATGAGAATGTTGACTGCGCAGGCAGATCAGTTTGTAAGTACTCAGACAAGAGCTCAAGCTCTGCGCAGTCTAATAGCTGACATGGTTAATGCAATTGCTAGCTACAATCCTATTGTAGGAAGAGACATTATTAACCTTATTAAGGTGAAGAGCAGTCTATGGGACACCTTATTATTAGGCGGCTCTGCTATGAATCCTCCACAGCTTCCTGCTACTTATACCTATCTAGAAGAGAACGAAGAATAAATAATATAAAAGAAGGGTATCTAGTAGTGGACACCCTTCTTTTATATTATTTATTAATTGCGAAACTGCTTAGCAAATATTCTCCAGATATTGTAGAAGGACATGTCCTTCTTCTTTATATACTGTTCTATTAAACAGTCTTCTAGTCTCATAGTAATAGCCATTACATTCTTTCTCAATTCTGCGTCTTTCTGCAAATCATTTATTGGTAGATTAATATAGTGTAGATCTATAATGCCATATATAATGTGTTTAGCAGGGCCCTTCATACTTAGTAGCTTATAGTCTTTACCAATAATGCCTATCTTATCTAGATACTTGTTGCACTCAGAATCAATATCATCTCTTCTTACAAAGCGTTCAAAGTTATTATCACCTCCCAGCATTATCTCTTCCTTTATATAGTTTATTGGTATGTTCTGTATCTCAGTCTTTATAGATTTAGCTCTAACACTTACTACTTCATACACGGTACTAAACTTCATTTCATGATTACCTGCCGCATCATATGTGCCGTTATGTATCTTAGCAATAATGACTCTATCTGCACCAGTTATAGCAAGTAGCTGATTCATCAAGTCATCTATTTTATCTATGAGAACTACATCTTGTCTTGTAATGAATTTATAAGTGCTCTTAATACCCTCTTCTAAATTAATTATATTTTTAATAAGCTCAAAAGTATTTCCTAATACATTAATTAGCAGTAAAAAGCCAAGTACTAAGAATAAAGGATTACTCATATCAAGATGAACATCGTCATTAATTATCTTAATTGAACTTATATTCTTATTACATTCAACTGTTTCATGTGCCGTATTTTTATTTATGTCGTTAGTTGTCATATAGCTTATAAGTATATACAAGTGTTACTTATAAGCTATATCATCTGTAATTATCTTAATTGTAGGTAATTAAATACCTCCACTGCTTCCAAAGCCCTTTTCTCCTCTAGTAGAAGCAGGCAATGACTCTACAATTTGCACAGTAGTTCTGCCCCCTAATGGATTAACAATCTGTACTAAGCGAGTACCAGCCTTAATAAGAGTACCGCTATCTTCTTTATTGTCTTCATCACTGTTATATAGATCTAGCATTAACAGTAGCTCTGTTCTAGACGGATATAAGTCATCTGCTTCTTCTAACAAAGATCTTAGTTGTCTTCTAAACTGTAGCGCTCTAATGCTTGGGCTGTGCATACTATCAAAAGAATCAATAGCGGCGATGTATGGGCCTCTATAAATGTCAATAGTACCTACTCCATTAGCCAATCTATACGCCGTCTTTGTAGTGCCTGATCTAAGTCTAAGATCTGGACCAATCTCTACATCATTACACAGGGCAACAAAGGATACATGATGATCAATCTTGTTACCTAAAGAATCATAAGGAATAATAGTGTCTCTTGGAACAATTAAGTCAAAGCCTCTATTTTCTGTATTGTGCGCTTTAATCTGATCTTCATAAGCCTGCCTTAACGTTCTTCTATCTGGTAGCTCTAAGTCTGGCTCTCTAATTAATAGTAAATAGTTTACATCATAAATACTCATCTGCTTGTCTCCAACTTATAAATGTAATTCATACCATTAAAACTAATAGACTTAATGTCTATAAACTCTATAGTCTTTAGCTGCTCTGCTTTTCCTTTTCCTAATAAACAGACCGTATTATCCTTAACAGAAATAACAGAGCAGCTTCTTGCTCTAACTATGCAGTTATTTGCATCTAAATAGTAGATAGTAATTAACTCATTATAATCCAACTTATTTAGTATACTTTTTAGTTCTATTAAGTTAACTAAAACTGCTTCTCTATAAGAGTTAATACTATTTTTAGACATAAACTAATTCTCTAGTAATTCTTTTAAAGCTATTGCTCTTTACTAACTCAAAGACTCCATATTTATCTAGTACTAATCTATCTAATATGTGAACGTCTTCTGCATACTCAAAGTTATACAAGCACGCCGCAATAATAGGACACTCTTGAATAATAATGTCTCTAATTAGCTGAGCTAGTTCTCTATGCTCTTTTTGCGTTGTTTTGTGTAAGCGCGCATTAAGCATAGTAATATAGCTTCTAATAGTGCCATTAAGATTAATCTTTGTTGTTGCTGATAAAGGCAGTATTTCTCTAGCGCACTCTTTTGCTACGTTGTTATTTACTAGCTCTTTATATAGGTCTAATGCTGCGTCTATAAACAGATCAACTCTACTATTTAACTGTTCATCCGTTATAACTTGACTGCTGCTTTGTCTATTATTAGTTGCTTGACTTCTAAGTTCAATAGGTTCAATGCTGGGCACTTCTGCGTATCTCTGGGAGAACTCCTGTGGAAAGAAGCTTTTATGTCTAAGTAATTGAGCACTTACATATCTAGCACAGGTAATCTCTATTCCTAAACTTGCCTGATCAAATACGCTCCAATGCTGATTTAATATGCAATATCTTAGCAGCTTATGCGGCTCATTAAACAGATCATTTACTTCTCTGCTGCTACTTAGTCTAGCTTGACCAACAATGATCTCATCAATAGTGCGTCCCTCATATTCAGTATTAGAGGCTCCTACCGTCTTTGTAGTTAATCTAACGTTTAGTGTCATGTCTATTTTGGATATACAACTACTACATAACACATTAAAGTAAGAATACTTCCATTTCATCTCTACTGCCCAGAGCATACGGATTGCGAATAAGCCCATGTCTTAGTCCTACCCACTCTCTTATCTCTTTTAACTTGCTCTTTTCATACGCAGCTAATAGCTTTAAATAGTCACTGCTAGATACTAGTACCCATTCTCTTACTACATCTACTGCTACATTTAGCGTCTGTGCTTCCTCTATAAAGTGACACCATAAATAGGGCTTATTGTAGTTAATGATGTACTTAGTAGGATTATTCCAGTTAATAAGAAAGGGCTCCATTCTGTGTAGAGGAAAGGCGTATAAACCTCTAAGTTGAGGAGGCGCATGATAACTATCTCTTCTAAAGTTAGTTATTCTGTGTAGATACTGCCATCTACTGTATATGCGTTTATTGTCTTCTATCCACGCATCAATTAGATCTTCATGTTTATATGATTGATCATCTTCTATCCAACTATAGATGTCCGTATCAATGTTTAACACGCCCCAGCTACTATTAATACGATTAGTAAGCGTCTTTAGTTCTCTAAGCTGCTTCTTAGTTGCTCTGTACTTGTGACTGTTACAGTTATGAGCATACCTAGCAAACACTAATCTCTTTAATGGATACATACAGTTAAGGCCCCATTAAAGAGGCCTCAATTACTAACTACATTAACTAATCATCTGCAGCACTAATTGCTAACAACTCTTCAGCAGTTAAACCAGTAAAGCTGTTTTGCAGCTCTTCTTGTAACTTCTGCTGAGCAAGAGTTGCTGCTACATCTCTGCGCAGCTTATTAACTTGACGCAACTTAGCTGCTGCTGCTGCTGCTGCTTCATCTGCAATCTTCTTATTGATAATTACTTCTAACACTCTTAACTGCGTATCTACTACACCATTACCTGTTTCATTCTTGGCCCAAGGATCTTCTGTTAGAGGCTTATTCTTATACAGCTCTCTCCACATATTACGCAGCTCTGCTGTCTTTAGACTTACTAAGTCTAGTACGCTTAAAGGACCTTTAGTAGATAAAAAGGTAACGTTCTGTTGAAGAGCTCCAATAAACTCATTTAGATCTGGACTGTTTGTAGCCGTCATACACTAACACCTAAGATACATAAATTTGACTAATTATTAATATACACATTAAATAGACTTAAAGCGTAACTCTAACTACTCTAGAGTTATTTTCCTTTGTTACCTTTACAACAAAGTCTGTCTTCTGATTTGCGCTGAATCCTAGACCAGCTAAATGCTGATTACTGGGATTTAACTTACTACTCTCTCCTAATAGTTCTAATGTGCGTCTATGTGGCTGAAGAAGAGAACATAGCCCTTCACTGTGAAAGCTTCTAAGAGGTTCAGTAGGTACACAGTCTTTAATAAAGAATAAATACTGCTTATCTCCAGTACCATTCTCATCCCAGTAATTTGGCGATAAACAAAACAGATTTACAGGATGAAATTGATTAGTAGTAAGACCCCATAATTCTCTTGTCTTGTTAGTTGTTTGATCTGGAGAGACGTTATGGATTACTTTAGCACATCCATTTTTATACTCAACTGTTGCGACTTTAATGTTATGCCTATCATATTTAAAAGCCGGTAATTTATAAGTATAAACTTGATCCTCAACTTCTAACTCTACTTCAAAGGAACTTGCACCTTTTACGTAAGAGAAGCAAGTCACTGTAAATTCATAGGTAGCTCCTTCTGTTAACCTGCTATAGACAATATTTTCTACTGCGGGCACTCCCTCTTCAGTTGTAATCTTGTCTAAGTCTAACTGACCTCCATAACGACTAAAACAGCCTGGTGCTCTATCTTTTCTATAGATACTATTATAATAAACACGGGTGCCATTGTTTTCTTTGCAGGATAGATCTAAGTCACAGCGGTCCCAAGTATCTTCATGGTT